>Ga0194041_10000790_pt1 | contig 13186 bp, 14 predicted proteins | sample JunL449m_MetaG_FD_160082 | JGI IMG/M metagenome (GOLD analysis project Ga0194041, IMG submission 160082) | Anoxic zone freshwater microbial communities from boreal shield lake in IISD Experimental Lakes Area, Ontario, Canada - Jun2016-L442-9m | ecosystem: Environmental > Aquatic > Freshwater >...
ACTATCCGTATGTGCTCTCTCTGTGGAACCCTCGGCGCGGCAGCGCACTGGTCGGAAGGCGGCGGCGACCGCACGCAGGTCGGTGCGCGCCGCGACGTGTTGCGCGAACGCCACCGCCGCGTCGCGCTGCTCAATCGCGTGCTGCGCTCCTACACGTTGAGCGTCGACGAGTGGGAGGAGACCGCGTACATCCTGCACGGGCCGAGCGGCCAAGCCATCCTCTGTAACGACCTGACCGCCGTGTTCGCCGAGGTCGCTCGCCTGCGTGGCGGCGTGGCACTCGACCCGCTCGACCCGGCCCTGCTCGAGCGTCTATGAGCGAGCGCATTCCACTCACGTTGATTACGGGCTTCCTTGGCTCGGGCAAGACCACCCTGCTCGGCCACCTGCTACGCGATCCACTCCTGTCCGACGCCGTGGTGCTCGTCAACGAGCTTGGCGAAGTGCCGCTCGACCATCACCTGCTGCGACAGGTCGATGAGAAGACCGTGATCCTCGACTCTGGCTGCGTCTGCTGCACCATCCGCACCGACCTCGTCGACGAGTTACGCGACCTGCAGGTCCGCCAGTATCGCGGCGAGATCCCCGCCTTTCGACGCGTGATCGTCGAGACGACTGGCCTCGCCGACCCTGTCCCTGTGCTGGCCACGCTGCTGCAAGATCCGCTGCTTGCCGCGCACTACATGGCCGACGGCGTCGTCACCACCGTCGATGCCATCAACGCGCCACTGCAGGCGCGGCGCCAACCCGAGTGGGTCAAGCAGGTCGTGGTCGCCGACCGTGTCGTGCTGACCAAGACCGACCTGGCCGGCGTCGATCAACCGCTCGTCGAGGCGCTGGTCCGCGACCGCAACCCGGTGGCCGAGTTACTCGTCGCCGACCACGGCGCGATCTCCGCCGCCTCGCTGATTGGCCTCGGCGTCTTGGCAGAGGATCGACGCGCCGAGCAGGTGCAGGCGTGGCTGACGGCCGTCGAGGCCGATCCGCACGACCATGATCACGCACACGACGAGCACGACCATCACGCAGGCGTCCATGCCTTCGCGTTGCGGTTCGAAGAACCACTCGACTGGACGATGTTCGGACTCTGGCTGGCGATGCTATTGCAGAGCCATGGCGAGGACATTCTGCGCGTCAAAGGCCTGCTCGATACGGGTGCTGAGGGGCCACTGGTGCTGCACGGCGTGCAGCACGTCATCCACCCTCCGACCCATCTCGCGGCCTGGCCCGACGACGACCACGCCTCTCGCATCGTCCTGATCGTTCGCACCATTGCGCGTGCTGACGTCGAACAATCGCTGCGAACCTTCGATCGACTCGCCAAGCCAGCACAACCACCAAAGAGCGAAATCCTTGCCTGAGCGTGGGTTTCTCGCCTAGGATGCCTGCACGGGGTCGGAAGCCGACCCGGGGGAATCTACAAGAGGAGCCAATCATGGCCTGGAATTACGACGCGCTGCACAAAGCACCGCATACCTACTTCGATTCGGTTGACGCCAAGGATGTCGAGGCAATCGTCGCGCACTTCGCCGACGACGCGACCCTGACGATTCAGACCGCGAACATCACACACACCGGCAAAGACGAGATCCGCCGGATGTTTACGGACTTCACCGAAGGCTCCGTCTTCATCAAGCACGAGATGCGCAACGTCGTCGTCGAAGTTGACAAGGGCAAGGTCGCAACCGAGCAGGGCTACATGGGCGAGCTCCATGACGGCACGAAGAACGACATGCACAACTGCAACTTCTTCGACTTCAACGAGGCCGGCGAGTTTCAGCGCGTGATCATCTGGATGGCTGGCACCAGCCCGCTGGTGTAACGCACGATCCGGGCCTACTCGCGGGTGGGGCATGACACGCGTCATGCTCCACCCGCGAGTAGACTCGGCTGGCACCCGAGACCCCCTTCGGTCGCCACCCTGAGGAGGGGACATGACGCAATCGTTTCTCGGCAAGATTCCGGTTCCAATCCTGCTCGGCATCACGATGTTCTTCTGGGGCGCGGCGTTCAACGCCACCGATATCGCCTTCGACTACACAACCGCTGGCGTCATCACGCTCGCGCGACCCGTGATCGCGACCTTGATTTTGCTGCCTTTGCTGCCATTACTCGGAGGTAAGCTGCCGCGCTCGCCAAAGATCTGGCTGTTTGCTGTGATCGTCGGCGTCGGCTCGACCACGCTGTCGCTGACGGGTCTTGGCATCGGCACGATGTATGCGGGCCCCGCGATTGCCGCCGTGCTGCTCAACTCCGCGCCATTCTTCGCGGTGCTGATTGCTCGGGCCACGCTCCGTGAGCGCATCACGATCCTGCGCGCCACTGGACTGCTGATTGGCTTCGCGGGCGTCGTCATCATCGTGCTCTCAAATCCGATTGAGGTCGGCTCGGGCAACGAGTTCGTCATCGGCATTGTCGCCGTCATGCTCGGCGCCATCGGCTATGCCGCCTCGAGCGTCTTCGTGCGTTGGATGAGCATCAAGAAGGTCGAGACGGACCTCTGGGGCTTTACGACCGCGCAATTTATCTGCGGTGCGGTCTTCATCATCCCCTTCACGCTGCTGCAGGGCGACCCGGGTGCCACGCTCTGGGGCGAGCCCGGCCTGTGGGCCTCGCTCGCGTTCCTCGGGATCGGTTCGCAGCTGATCGCCTACGTCTGCTTCTTCGTCGCACTCGCACGTTGGCCCTCGGGACGCGTGATGGCGTGGTCGTTCCTGCCGCCTGTTGTGGCCGGCGTGATCGAGATCTTTCGCGGCAACATTCCCGGCGCCATCACGTTGATTGGCATGGGCATCACGATCATCGGCGTCGCCGTTGTAAATCACCCCAAGGCAGAGGCTATCCCGCTGCCATCGATCGACCTCGAGGAGCACATCGCGTGAGCACATTGCCCGACGCCCCCTTGCACGACTGGAGCTGCTTCGAGATCGCGGCTGCCGTGCGCGACGGAGACCTCTCCGCGGAAGAGGTCACTGCCCACCACCTGGCGCGGATTGAGGAGCGCTCCGACCTCAACGCATTTATCACCGTCTGCGCCGACGAGGCCATGGCCGACGCACGCAACCTGCCCGAGCACCGGCGCACCGGCCCGCTCGCGGGTGTGCCCTTTGCTCCCAAGGACATCTTTGACACCGCAGGCATTCGCACCACGGTCGGCTCGGAACATTTCCGCACCCGCGTCCCCCAATCCACCGCACTCGCCGTGCAACGACTCGTCGATGCCGGTGCGATCATCGTTGGCAAGACGAACCTCAGCGAGTTCGCGTGGGGCGTTACGACGCAGAACGCGCACTACGGCTATACCCAAAACCCGCGCCATCCGGGCAAGATTGCCGGTGGCTCGTCGGGCGGTGCCGCGTCCGCACTGGCCGGCGGACTTGCCGCGCTCGCACTCGGTACCGATACCGGAGGCTCGATTCGCATTCCGTCGGCCGCCTGCGAGATCGCGGGCTACAAGGGCTCGTGGGGTCTCATCTCCGACGATGGGTGCTACCCAATGATCCACGCGATGGACCACGTTGGTCCGATGGCCCGTTCGATGGAGGAATGCGCGCTGGCGCTCGAGGTCCTCGGCGTGCTCGAGCGACCCACGCCACAGTTGGCAGGACTCCGCGTTGGTGTCCTCCACCCAACTCCCGCGGCCGCCAAGATGGCTGCGCTCGGTGCTCACGTTGAGGACGCCGTGTTGCCGGACTACGGCCAACTCTTCCCGCTCTTCGCCGCCCAGGCTGCGGACAACCACCGCGACCTGATCGCCGACCGCTGGGATGAGTTTTCGCCCGACCTGCAGGCCAAGTTGACGCTCGGACTCAACATCAGCGCACAAGACTATTTGCAGGCCGAGCGTGACCTTGAGGCGTACCACCATCAGTGCGAGCTCGAGCTCAACCACGACATCCTGATCAACCCGACGATACCCTGCGACCTGCCTCCGGTCGACGAGCCCGAGACCTTCGAGTTGCGTCTCAAGATGACGCCCTACACGCGCGCCTTCAACCACCTTGGTTGGCCATCCTGCACGACGCGCGATGGTCTGATGATCTCTGGACGCGACGACACCACTGTCCTCGCTGCTGCTCTTGCGTGGGAGGCGACCATCCCTGGTCGTCCTGTCACCGCCTAGTTTCTATCTACCGCTTGAAAGGAGCCCACCATGGGCCAATTAATTGATCTCAGCGTCGGCATCGAAAACGGCATGCCCGCGCATGCGTTGTTCCCATCGCCGATCATCCTGCCGTACGTCAACCACGAGCAGGCCAAGGCGGCCGGACTTGGCGAGGAGGGCGACCCCTTCACGTACGCGGTTAACTACATCTCGATGCTCGAGCACGTCGGCACGCATGTCGATGCGCCGATCCACTTTGGTCCGAATGGTGAGACGATCGACAACTGTCCGCTCGAATGGTTTCGTGGCACGGGTGTCTGCCTCGACCTGACGCACATTCCCGATCTCGGTGACATCGACGTCGCCGACCTCGAAGAGGCCGAGGCGAAGTCGGGCGTGACGATCGGCGAGCACATCGTGCTGATGAACACGGGCCTGCACAACCGGCATTGGCCCGAGAAGTCGGCCTGCACGTCGAACCCAGGCCTGACCGCTGCTGCCACGCATTGGCTGGCCGACCGCGGCTCGAAGGTGCACGGCGTCGAGGGCCCCTCAACCGATAAGGCCGGCACGAAGGGCTTCCCGTCGCACCGCGTCTGCCGCGATCGTGGCCTCGTGCACTACGAGTGGCTCTGCAATCTCGAGCAGCTCGTCGGCAAGGGCGAGTTCCAGTTCACCGGCTTCCCACTCAAGTGGGTCGGTGGCACCGGCTCGCCATGCCGCGCGATCGCTGAGGTGGCGTAATGACTGAGTACTACATGGAGCGCATGACCTGGAAAGAGGTCGAGGCCGTCATCGCCGAGGGCGTCGACGCGATCCTGTTGCCAATCGGCACGACCGAGCAACACGGTCCCCACATGCCGCTCGATACGGACTGCATCATCGCCCGCGGTATCGCCGAGCGCGCAGCCCAGGCAGCCGAGGAGGCTGGGTTGCGCGTGCTGATCGCGCCAACTCTCAACGTCACCTTGTCCTGGTACCACATGCAGTACCCCGGCTCGATGCGCCTCTCGACGACCACGTTTCTGCAGGTCTTCAATGAGGTCTGCGAATCGCTGCATCACCACGGCTTCCGTAACGTCATCGTCGTCAACGGCCACGGTGGCAACGTCGCGGCCTTGACCGTCGCGGTCAACTACTACCTCGAGACGACCGCGCGCCGCGTGTTCCTGCTGCAGTGGTGGGAGCTCGCGGGCGACATCATCGGCACCGTCGAAGGCCCTGGCATCCACGCCGAGGAGGCCGAGACCTCGATCGCGCTCGCCGTTGGCCAGCGCGTGTTGATGGACGAGGCGACGATCGATGCCTGGGATCGTGGCGAGGCCGTCAAAGAGGCGGGCCATACCTGGACGTCGCTCGGCAAGTACAACCTCGCCCACAAGGGCCCAGGTGTCACCGTGCCGATGGACATGCTTCGCGACATCTCCGAATCGGGAGTCGTCGGCGACGCACGCCGCGCCACGCCCGAGTTGGGGCAACGCATTCTCGATGCCCTGATCCCGCGTGTCGTGACCGTCATCAAGGACATGTCGGAGACTGCACCACCAGCGTGATCTAGGGGCGGACATGACAAGTGCGCACTTGTCATGTCCGCCCCGGCATCCACACCAGCACCGCCTTGCGATCTAGGGGGACACGACAAACCCCGGTTTCTGATGTCCCCCCTTGCTGAGGGACATCAGAAACCGGGGTTTGTCGTGTCCCCCTAGATCCCGTAGGGTCTTGGAGATGAGGCGACTCGAAGGATTCGTGCGCGCGTGTCATGCGCCGCCGACGCTTGCCGTCTCGATCGTGATGACCACATTCGCCTGGAGCCTTGGCTGGCAGGGCTGGCCGCTCGCACTGGTCTTTGTGACGATCCTCGTCGGTCAACTCTCTGTTGGGTGGAGCAACGATGCCTTTGATGCTGCAGTCGACGCCCGCGCGGGCCGGCTGCGCAAGCCCACCGTCCAAAACGTTATCTCTGCACGCGCGTTGTGGATCGCTGCCTCAATCGCGCTCGTTGGCGCGATCGCCCTGAGTTGGCTCGTCGCTGGCCCGATCGGTGGGTCGTTTCACGTCTTCGCGATCGCGATGGGGTGGCTCTACACCATCGCCCTCGTCCGTACCTCGTGGTCGTGGCTCCCCTACGCCCTCGCCTTCGGAGCGATGCCGTTTTTTCTCTCACTCGGGCTCGACGGCGAGCTTCCACCCGCGTGGACAGTCCTTGCCTTCGCTACCGTCGCCGTCAGTGGCCATCTGGCCAATGCGTTGCCGGACCTTGAGAGCGATCGCGCGGCCGGGCTCGGCGGTCTTGCCGTGAGGCTCGGTGAGCGGCGCTCGGTGCTGCTCTGCTGGGTGCTCTTGGCTGTCGGTACCGCGGTGATTGCGTTCGGCACCGCTGCACGCTCGCCACTGACCGCAATCGTGCTCGTCGCGGTCTACCTTGTCGTCGTCGCGATTGGTGCGCGCCAGACGAACCACGCTCGGCGCTTCCAGGCTCTGCTGATCATCGCCATTGTCGACGTCGTTGCCATCGCAGTCTTGCCTGCGCTCTGACACTCAGTGAGGCCGCGTGGACGGCGGGCGCTCCATCTCGAACACCTCGCCGGGGTGGCTATAGGCATTGCCCCCGAGGCGCCCAAGCGGATGCAGAAGCCGCGGATCGATGCGACCGTCGTCGTAGATGTCGTCGCGCACATGAAAGGCAACGACCTCGCAGACGAGCACGAGGTACTGGTTCTCGCTGCCCTCACGCCCGATCGGGACGCGCTGGCTAACCCGACACTCGAGCGAGACAGGTGACTCTGCAACCCGTGGTGGCGCAACAATCCGCGACGCCGCCGTCGTCAGCCCCGCCAGCTTCATCTCATCAATGCCGAAGGGGTGCTCGCCGGCCGTCGTGTTCATCGCCTCTGCCAACTCGTCCGTGACGACATTGACCACGAGTTCGCCGGTGGCAAGCGCATTGACGCCGGTGTCTTTGAACTCCCCATCGCGATGCCTACCGATCGAAACGATGATGCTCGGCGGATCGGCACCGACTGCCTGGAAGAACGAGAACGGTGCGAGGTTGACGCGACCCTGCTCGTCCATCGTCGTCACCCACGCGATGGGACGCGGCACGACGCAGTCGACGAGCAGACGGTAGGCCTGGCGGCCAGGAAGGTCGGACGGTTCGATGATCATCGGAAGATCCCGATCAGTATGCCGCCCGAGACGACGAGCAACATCGCCAACACGATACGCGCACCGATGCCATCCGATTTACCGAGCAGCAGCCAGGCAAAGAGCACCGTCCACATCGACTGCATCGCATTGAGTGGCGCAAAGACGGTGACACGGCCAATCTCAAGTGCAACGACGAGCGCGAGGTACGCCAACGCGAAGACCACACCGGCGGGGATAAACGAGCGGAAGACCGAGCGATACTCCGTCAATACGGCTCCGCGACGCGAAACCGTCGCGTAGACAGCGACCGCGACGGCGGCACCGATCAGTGTCCAGGTCGTGGCGGCTCGCGGGTCCATGTCGCTCGCACCATCCAGCATGCGCACCGCGTTGTCACGCACGGCAAACAGGAGGGCACAGAAGAAGGCGAAGAGCATGCCGCGCGCACGAAAGCCAGGCGGCAGATTGCGATCCCAGGCCAGCGAGGCACCACCAATCACGATCAGCACCGTGCCCACCACGAGGCCGATCACGAGCGCCTCACCGCGGAAGGCGACGGCGATGATCGTCGCCAGGAGCGGTGCCGTGCCAATCATGATCGCGGTGCGGCTCGCGCCAACCTCGCGCACAGCCACCACGAACAGGATCTGTGAGATTCCTGGCACGACAATGCCAAGCGCGAAGTAGCCAACCGCCACCCGCAGGTCGAGCAGATCGCCGCCCTTGCCGGTCAGGATCGTCACGGCCAGCACCATCAGCGCTGCCGAGCTGGTGATCACCATCGCACCGACGATCGCGTTGGGTTGGCGCATCAAGCCACGACGCACGAGCGTCGTCAGAAGACCAAATAGCACTCCGGCGAGTACGCCAATTCCAACCACCAACATCCGACCACCATACCGCTCTCACAACCAATCCACCGTCGACCGATGTTTTTTGCCCCAACGGCGGTATGATCGCCCGCATTACGTTTCACGAGTGAGGGGAAAACAGATGCTCAAGGTCATCCGTGGCGGCACCGTCGTCACCGCAACCGATACTACGAAGGCGGATGTCCTGATCGACGGCGAGACGATCGCCGCGGTCGGCACGTTCGACAACGTTGACGCCGAGGTGATCGACGCCGCTGGCTGCTTCGTGCTGCCAGGCCTGATCGACAACCACACGCACATGTCGATGCCATTTGGTGGCACGACCAGTGCCGACGACTACGACACCGGCACGCAGGCTGCTGCCGCTGGCGGCGTGACTGCGATCGTCGACTTCGGTCTGCAGATGGAGCCAAACGGTCTGCAGTCGTCGCTCGATCAGTGGATGGGTCGCGCCGAGGGTGCCGCCCACGTCGACTACGGCTTCCATATGGCGATCACCACTGCCGACACGCAGACCTTCAAGGACATGCAGGCAATGGTCGACCAGGGCGTCTCGTCCTTCAAGGTTTTCCTCGCGTACAAGGGTGCCCTGATGGTGACCGACGATCTCTTTATGCAGGCGCTCGAGCGCTCGAACGAGGTCGGCGGCATCGTGCAGGTCCACGCCGAGAACGGCTGGGTCATCGATCACCTCGTCAACCAGGCACTCGGCAAGGGTCAGACGACGCCGATCTATCACGCACTGACGCGTCCCGAATCGGTCGAGGCCGAGGCGACGGGTCGTGCGATCCGCATCGCCGAGATGGTCGATGCGCCGGTCTATATCGTCCACGTCTCGTGCGAGGCAGCGGCACAGGAAATCATCAACGCCCGTGCCCGTGGCGTGCATGCCTACGGCGAGACCTGCATCCAGTACCTCTTTCTCGACATTGAGGATCTCAATCGGCCGGCACCAGAGGGCGCGCGCTACGTGTGCTCGCCTCCGCTGCGCGATGCGTCGAACCAGGACTTCATGTGGGATGCCCTCAACTTCGGGCACCTCCAGTCGATCTCGACCGACCATTGCCCGTTCAACGACGAGCAGAAGGGGCTTGGCAAGGACGACTTCTCGAAGATCCCGAATGGCCTCTCCGCCGTTCAGCATCGACTCGCCTTGATGTGGGAGCACGGCGTCAAGACGGGCCGCATGTCGCCAAGCAAGCTCGTCGATGTCACGTCGACGGCGATTGCCAAGCAGTTCGGCATGCATCCTAAGAAGGGCACGATCGCTGCCGGCGCCGATGCCGACCTCGTCATCTTCGACCCGAACCGCGAGCACGTCTTCTCGACGGCCACGGCTTTTTCGAACGTCGGCTACGACCTCTTCGACGGCCGTAAGACAGCAGGCTCCGCTCGACAGACACTCTCGCGCGGCACGGTCGTGTTCGACAACGGCAAGATCCTCACGAAGCCCGGCCACGGCCGCTTTATCAAGCGCGGCTCGTTCAACCCGGCGACGCACGGCGACGGGACCGCGTAAGGCTCGGGGGGAGGACATCACATCCGCGCGGTTGTGGTGTCCTCCCAACCCCATACGCCTCTGAACTGATACCGGCTCTCAAGGGAGGACACCACAACCGCGCGGATGTGATGTCCTCCCAACGCACAACGCTCCTGACCTGATCACGCCGCCGTACGCACGTGCTGGCGCCTCAGCCATGGCACGCTACGCCCGTGGATTCCGCTACCGCCCGACACATCCTCGTCCATGGCTCGACTGGACCAACGCCCTGCGGGCTGACAATTCGGATCGTTGCGGGCCTGCTCGATTTCGGGGTGCTCGTTGTTGTCCTGTTCTGGCTCGCCGTCTTTACGCGCGTGCCCACCGCGGATGGCGGCTTTGACCTTCCGGTCTGGTCGTACGTCTTTTTCCTTGTCTGGTGGCTCTCGTACTACGCCGGTTTCGAATACTTTTGGAACGGACAGACGCCGGGTAAGCGCGTGGCGCGCATTCGCGTAGTGATGGGCAGTGGCCATCGCGTCACCCGCGATGCAGCCATCAAGCGCACGCTCGCCCGCCCGGTCGACATGTTTCCGTGGGTCACGCCGTACGCTCTCGGGATTCTCTGGATGCTCGCAACGGGCGAAAAACGTCGTCAGCGCCTCGGCGATAAGTGGGCCGGCACCAAGGTCGTCCACATCGACGATCTCGACTAGCGCACGGTATAGCCCGCGTCGACCACGAGCGCTGCGCCGATCGTCGCCTTCGCTCGCTCCGATGCGAGGTAGTTGATCGCTTCGGCAATCTCGGCGGGCGAGATCAAGCGGCCAATCACTCCTGCGTCTTTGAACGCCTGCAGTGTCGCTGCCGGATCTGGTGTGTCCGCAAAGAAGCTCGCCGATAGCGGCGTCTCTGTTGGCCCTGGGCAGACACAGTTGACTCGAATGCCTTCAGCGGCATGGTCGAGCGCCATCGAGCGCGTCATGTTGATCACCGCACCCTTCGAGGCGCAGTAGGCCACCGCATCCGCGACGGCCACCAGTCCGAGCTGCGACGCGACCGTGACCACCGCGCCCCCACCAGCCGCTCGGAGGTGAGGAATCGTGGCGCGACACGTCAGATAGACGCCGCGCACGTTGATGCTCATGACGCGCCCAAATTCCTCAGGCGAGCAATGCTCAACCGAGCCGCGCGAGGCAACGCCAGCAGCCGCTACGACAACGTCGAGGCCGCCCAACTCGGCGACCGCTGCTTCGACGGCCGCAGCCACCGAGGCCTCGTCCGCAACGTTGCAGTGCACCTTCACCTCGGCCGTGCTCAGTGCCAGCGCAGCATCGTCGATATCGAGTGCGGCGACACGACAGCCATCCTCTTGAAAACGCGCGACCGTTGCAGCGCCAATCCCCGAGGCGCCACCGGTGATCAGGACGCGCCTCATACCGCCGTCATCCCACCGTCGACGACAAGCGCGGAGCCCGTCACGAACGAGGCGCGATCGCTGGCCAGGTAGAGAATCGCGTCGGCGACCTCGGAGGCTTCGCCAATCCGCCCGATCGGATGCATCGGCGAAAAGGCCTCGAAGGCGGCTGCCGGGTCCTCGAGCGTCGAGACAAACTGACGCGGCTGCGGCGTGTCAATCACGCCAGGACAGATTGCATTGACCCGAATCCCGTGCTCTGCCAAATCGATCGCCATCCCTTTCGAGAGGTGGATCACGGCCGCCTTGGCCGTGCCGTAGATGCTCATGTACTTCAGCGCCACGAGTCCGCTGACGCTCGAGATGTTGACCACGTTGGCACCTGCGCGCCCGAGCATGAGGGGCAGGACGGCCTGCGAGACGAGAAAGACGCTCTTGAGAACGCCATTCTGCAGCTGATCCCATTCGGCCTCTGTCGTCTCGAGAAACGGTCGACCGAGGATCATGCCGTGGTTATTGACGAGCACGTCGACGCCACCGAATGCCTCGTCAGCCGCCGCGGCGATGCGCGCAACCTGGTCAGCATGTGTCACATCAGCGATGACGGCAACTGCTTCGCCACCAGCAGCGACGAGCTCGGCCGCCAACCCGACGACTGCGTCCTCGCGGTCGGAGAGCACGAGCTTCGCGCCCGCCGCAGCGAACTGGCGCGCAGTCACCTGGCCAATCCCGCCTGCTGCTCCCGTCAAGACTATGACCCGATTTTCGAACTCGCCTGCCATTGCTGTTTCCCTTTCACCCTAAGCGCGGATAATCTCCGCTTACGCGAGGATAGCCGTCTGGAGCGATTCAGACGAGTGCGTTGAGGAGCAGGACCTACCAAGGGGAGTACGAGCGATGCCATTCGTCACGTTGTCGAACGAAAATCGGATCTATTACGAATTGACTGGACCAGAGGACGGTCCGATCGTGATGCAGTTTGGTGGCTCCTTGTTTGGGCGTCACAACTTTGGTTTCGTCAACGACGGCTTCCGCGAGCGCGGCTTTCGTCTGCTCTCGTTCGACGCGACGGGCTATGGCCGGTCGGATTGTCCGCACGAGGAGCACTCCGTCGAGAAGTGGGCCGATGAGGGCGCACTCCTCCTCGACGCGCTTGGTTTCGATCGCGTCTTCGTGCACGGCACGTCCATGGGTGGCATGGTCACGATCGCCTTCGTCGGGAAGTATCCCGAGCGCACGATCGCTGCCTGCGCCGACTGTGGCATGGCGCGTTGCGACCTCTACCGCAAGGTCTACTTCGGTACGTGGCGCAAGATGGCAGAGGCGATGCCGCTCGACGACTTCTGCGACCTCGTCACGATCCAGGCCGTTGGCGACCAGTTCCTCGCCGACAACCCGAGCACGTTCGACCTCGTCCGCCACGTCATTCGTCTCAACCCGCCATACACGATTCGCTGGGCCTGCCTCGCGATGGAGAACATGGACAACGAGGAGATCGCCCGCTCGATCAAGCGCCCAATTCTCTTCACGAACGGCACGCGCGACACGATGACTCCGCCCCGCCTGGCAACGGGTGGCTTTAGCGCCCACGACATCGCCGATGCGATCGGCGATTGGGCGACGGTGCACGAGTTCACCGAGATCGGCCACGCTGGCTTGCTCGAGTGCCCCGCCGAGGCGACGGTGCTCGTGACCGACTTCTTCAATCAACACGCAAACGCGTAAGGCGGACTGATTCATGCATTTCGGCGTCACTGTTCTACCCGATCCGCCTTATACCGACCTCGTGCGCCTGTTCAAGCAGGCCGAAGACAATGGCTTCGAGATCGGCTGGACGTACGACTCACACGTCCTTTGGCAGGATCCGTACCCAATCCTGACCGCCGCCGCACTCGGCACCTCGAGGATCAAGCTCGGTATGTGTGTGACGAACCCTGGCACGCGTGACCCTACGGTTACCGCCTCCGGCCACGCAACGCTCCAGGACCTTTCGAACGGTCGCATGGTGATGGGCATTGGCCGCGGCGATTCGGCGCTCCGCTACGTCGGTCGTCAGCCCGTCAAAATCGCCGAGTTTGAGCGCGCCACAACGATGATGAAAGAGTTCATGAACGGTCGCCCCGTGACGTGGAACGACAAGGAACTCGAATTGTTGTGGGCGA
>Ga0194041_10000793_pt1:0-2500 | contig 13172 bp, 4 predicted proteins | sample JunL449m_MetaG_FD_160082 | JGI IMG/M metagenome (GOLD analysis project Ga0194041, IMG submission 160082) | Anoxic zone freshwater microbial communities from boreal shield lake in IISD Experimental Lakes Area, Ontario, Canada - Jun2016-L442-9m | ecosystem: Environmental > Aquatic >...
TCCTCGAGGAGCCGAGTGATGCGCCCGAAGGGGCGATTGCTGCGGAGGCGGGGGAGTCAGTACCGCCGGGGACCCTGTTGACTGCACGGGCACGGGTGGGTGCCACCCGACGGCATCGGCGGCCATTCTCCGTGGTCGCCGGGCTGGTCCTCAGCTTTTCTGCGACCACCCTGCTCGGCTCGTGGCTGCTCGGGAGCCTGGGCCTGCCGCTCGACTTCCTGCGGTGGGCCGGGATCGCGGTATTGGCCCTGCTGGGTGCCGGGCTCCTGGTGCCGGCGGTGGGGGAGTTACTCGAGCGTCCGTTCGTCCGGTTGACGGCCGGCCGTGAGGTGGCCGAAGGTGGCGGGTTCGTCCTCGGGCTCAGTCTCGGTTTGGTGTTCGTCCCGTGCGCTGGCCCGGTCCTGGCGGCCATCACGGTGGTGGGAGCCGAGCATCGGGTCGGGTGGTCGGCGATTCTGCTGACACTGGCCTTTGCCGCCGGGGTGGCGGTCCCGCTACTCGGCTTCGCCCTGGCCGGCCAGTACCTGGCCGCACGGATGCGTGCCGTGCGCGACCATGCGGCCGCCGCTCGTCGGGTGATCGGAGCGGTGCTGGTCGTCACCGCCGTGCTGCTAGCCGCCAATGCGACCGACGGCATCCAGCGCCTCGTGCCCGGGTACACCGATGCACTGACGAGCAACTTCGAGTCCAACGGATCGTCTCGCCAGGCTCTGGCCGCCGTGACGGGCAGGGCGTCCAAGGGATCGTTGGCCAACTGCACCGATGCCAGCGCAGACCTGCAGTCCTGTGGTGCCGCACCGGCCTTCACCGGCATCACCTCCTGGCTCAATACTCCTGGTGGCAAGCCCCTGACCCTTCCTGGGTTGCGGGGGCGGGTGGTGCTGGTCGACTTCTGGACCTACTCGTGCATCAACTGCCAGCGGTCCCTGCCCCACGTCGAAGCCTGGAACGCGGCCTACGCCCAGGCCGGCCTGACCGTGGTGGGCGTGCATACCCCCGAGTTCGCATTCGAGCATGTGGTCTCCAACATCACCCAGGGGGCAGCACAACTGGGCGTGCGCTACCCGATCGCCGTCGACAACGACTACGGGACGTGGAACGCCTACCAGAACAACTACTGGCCAGCGGAGTATCTGATCGATGCCACCGGGACTGTCCGCCATGTCGGATTTGGCGAAGGCCACTACGCCCAGACCGAGACGTTCATCCGTCAGCTGCTGTTGGCGGCGGACCCCAAGGTGGTCCTACCGCCTCGGACCGATGTGCCCGATTCGGGTCCCTTGGCTCCCACCACGCCCGAGACTTACCTGGGGTATCGCCGCAGCGAACCGAACCTGGCCGGTGAGAACGTGCAGCAGGATGCGATGGCCGACTACTCGGCTCCCGAGACCATTCCCCAGGACACATTCGCTTTCGGTGGGCAGTGGAAGGTGGGTTCGGAGGGGGCGGTGGCTGGCAAGGGGGCCACACTGCTGCTGCGGTTCCGAGCCCAGAACGTCTACCTGGTCCTGGGCGGGCAGGGAACGGTGCAGGTGAGCATCGACGGCAAGCCCAGTTCCCCGGTGGTCGTGTCCGGTGTACCGAGGCTCTACCAGCTGGTCGGACCAGGAGAATCTCGCCAGGGCCTGCTTAGGCTGGTGGTTCCTGCAGGGGTGGAAGCGTTTGCCTTCACCTTCGGGTAGCTCGTGATCGGAGCTGGGTGAGGAGGTTCGGATCCTGACAACGGGTCGCTGATCTGTTGCACTGGCCGCTGAGCGCCTGATGCAGAAGCCTCTTTCCCTCACCCCCACGGGGCCAAACCAAGGCTGCGTAGTGCAGGGGGCGCGGTACAGGCACCTAGCGCCATACTGGGTGTAGCCCCTAGGCAGCCCTACTACATTGCCCCTCGCTAGGCACCCTAGTCGTGCCCTTCGGTCCGCCCAGGCACAGAAATTGCCAGGTTGCGGCACGCGGCAGCCAGGATCCGTGTATAGTCGGTCCTTCGCAACGAGTCGCCCTTCTCGGACCGGGAGTAATCCCACCCCGATTGACATGCCGGCTTCGATGCGTTAGTGTTACCAGTCCCGGTGAACGCCCCTAGGGGTGGCGCCAGGCAACTGCAGCCTGAGGCTCTGCCTCTATCTGCGGTCACTCCGGCACCAACACCTCACGGTGTGTGCCCGGTTGCTCCTTGAAAACGGAATAGTGATAGCCAAAAGTCAGTGCGGGCGATCGCGGGGTAACTCGAGATCGCCAGTCAATTCAAAGCATTGAACGGACAACAACATCTGTTCTTTGCCAGTACTCAGTAGACCTCGAGGATCAGTGTCCTCTTGGTCTGCTCTTCGATTTTGGTCAAGCCTTCGGGTTTGGCTGAGGTCTCAATGGAGAGTTTGATCCTGGCTCAGGACGAACGCTGGCGGCGTGCCTAACACATGCAAGTCGAACGAGATTCAGTTTGTAGCAATACTTACGAAGATCTAGTGGCGAACGGGTGAGTAGCACGTGAGCAACCTGCCCC
>Ga0194041_10000793_pt1:5000-13172 | contig 13172 bp, 4 predicted proteins | sample JunL449m_MetaG_FD_160082 | JGI IMG/M metagenome (GOLD analysis project Ga0194041, IMG submission 160082) | Anoxic zone freshwater microbial communities from boreal shield lake in IISD Experimental Lakes Area, Ontario, Canada - Jun2016-L442-9m | ecosystem: Environmental > Aquatic >...
TAGGGCGAATTAGTCGCATGCTGTAGACCCGAAGCCGAGTGAGCTAGCCATGGGCAGGCTGAAGCGGGGGTAAGACCCCGTGGAGGGCCGAACCCACCCTGGTTGAAAACAGGGGGGATGACCTGTGGTTAGGGGTGAAAGGCCAATCAAACTCGGTGATAGCTGGTTCTCCCCGAAATGCATTTAGGTGCAGCGTTGGGCGTTCAGCATCGGAGGTAGAGCACTGAATGGGCTAGGGGGCCTACAAGCTTACTGACCCCAATCAAACTCCGAATGCCGATGCTTTAGAGCCTGGCAGTGAGACTACGAGGGATGAGCTTCGTTAGTCGAGAGGGAAACAGCCCAGACCGCCAGCTAAGGCCCCTAATTATTAACTAAGTGGAAAACGATGTGGGAACGCGAAGACAGCCAGGAGGTTGGCTCAGAAGCAGCCATCCTTAAAAGAGTGCGTAATAGCTCACTGGTCGAGTGGTCCTGCGCGGACAATGTAACGGGGCTCAAGTTAATAGCCGAAGCTGCGGATTTCCGTTTTACCTGAACTTGTTCGGGAATTATGAAACGGGAGTGGTAGGGGAGCGTCGATCCTGCTGAGAAGCGGCGGTGTAAACCGTCGTGGAGCGTGGTCGAGTGAGAATGTTGGTATGAGTAGCGAGAGAGGGGTGAGAAACCCCTCCGCCGTAAGCCCAAGGGTTCCTGGGGAAGGCTAATCCTCCCAGGGTAAGTCGGGAGCTAAGGCGAGGCCGAGAGGCGTAGTCGATGCACAACTGGTTGATATTCCAGTACTTCCGTGTCCGCGCCCAATCCAATTTTGATGTCCTAAGGGGCTGTCCTTCGGGGCGAACCGACCGACTCATAGGCGGATAGCGAAGGAGGGACGCAGGAGGGTAGGTGAGCCCAGGCGTTGGTTGTCCTGGGGTAAGCGTGTAGGGAGAGGTCTAGGCAAATCCGGACCTCATGAATCCTGAGACGCGATGCCGAGCCGTAACAGGCGAAGTCACTAATCCCATGCTGCCGAGAAAAGCTTCTAGCGAGCTGGCACGGAACCCGTACCCCAAACCGACACAGGTGGGCGGGTAGAGAATACCAAGGCGATCGGGAGAACTGTGGTTAAGGAACTCGGCAAAATACCTCCGTAACTTCGGGAGAAGGAGGGCCTCACTAGGATGATGAACTTCGCGTTCTGAGTCTGAAGAGGCCGCAGAGAATAGGGGAAAGCGACTGTTTACTAAAAACACAGGAGCGTGCGAAGTCGTAAGACGATGTATACGCTCTGACGCCTGCCCGGTGCCGGAAGGTTACGGGGAAAGGTTAGCCTTCGGGCGAAGCTTTGAACCTAAGCCCCGGTAAACGGCGGCCGTAACTATAACGGTCCTAAGGTAGCGAAATTCCTTGTCGGGTAAGTTCCGACCTGCACGAATGGCGTAACGACTTTCCTACTGTCTCAACCACAGACCCGGCGAAATTGAATTACGAGTAAAGATGCTCGTTAGCTGCATCAGGACGGAAAGACCCCGTGGACCTTTACTACAGCTTGCTGTTGAGTTTTAGTTCATATTGTGTAGGATAGGTGGGAGACTTTGAAGCATTGGCGCCAGCTAGTGTGGAGTCAACCTTGAAATACCACCCTTTATGTGCCGGAACCCTAACCTCGGCCCGTTATCCGGGTCAGGGACAGCGTCAGGTGGGTAGTTTGACTGGGGCGGTCGCCTCCTAAAATGTAACGGAGGCGCCCAAAGGTTCCCTCAGACTGGTTGGCAATCAGTCGTCGAGTGCAATGGCACAAGGGAGCTTGACTGCGAGACCTACAAGTCAAGCAGGTGCGAAAGCAGGGCATAGTGATCCAGCGGTTGCTTGTGGAAGCGCCGTTGCTCAACGGATAAAAGGTACCCCGGGGATAACAGGCTCATCTTCCCCAAGAGTCCATATCGACGGGAAGGTTTGGCACCTCGATGTCGGCTCGTCGCATCCTGGGGCTGAAGCCGGTCCCAAGGGTTGGGCTGTTCGCCCATTAAAGCGGTACGCGAGCTGGGTTTAGAACGTCGTGAGACAGTTCGGTCCCTATCCGATGCAGCCGTAGGAGATTTGAGGAAGGCTATCCCTAGTACGAGAGGACCGGGATGGACGAAGCTCTCGTGTGCCAGTTGTCCTGCCAAGGGCACGGCTGGTTAGCGACCTTCGGGTGGGATAAGCGCTGAAAGCATCTAAGCGCGAAGCTCGTTCCAAGATTAAATCTCCCACAGGGTTAACCTGGTAAGGCCCGTGGCCAGACGACCACGTTGATAGGCCGGAAGTGTAAGTGCGGTAACGCATTCAGCTGACCGGTACTAATCGGCCGAGGGCTTGGGAACTTGCTCGTGCTCGCTATGGAACGCTCAGGGTGACCTTTATGGTCACACCGAGCCTTGAGGTCGACCCCCTTTGTGGGGTACCGACTTCGGCTCGAGGGCGCACAGTTTCCGGTGGCCATGGCGGCGGAGTTACACCCGTTCCCATTCCGAACACGGCAGTTAAGCCCGTCAGCGCCGATGGTACTTGGGGGGTAGCCCCCTGGGAGAGTAGGACGCCGCCGGAATTTCTAAGACAACAGCCCTCCGCTCTGCGGGGGGCTGTTGTCGCGCCCGGGGGTCGGTGGTGCTGGCACCGGTTGACTCATGGCTCCGGGGTCCGGGGTCGGTGGTTCGGGGTTCGGGGTCCGTGGCCCGCGGTCCGGTTTCCGGGGTCGTGCATGGGGGACGGCTGGGGTGCTTGGCGTTGACTACACCAGCCCGTGCCCCCACGGCCGGCCTGGTCCCGTCCCCGGCGGGCAGGCGAACACCCCGCTCGAGGTGTGCTCCAGGTAGGTGGAGAGAGAGTCCTGGGAGGCCAGCCTCCGCTGGATGGGGACGAACTGGCGGCCAGGATCTTTTTGGAAGCAGATGAAGAACAGCCCGGCATCGAACTGCCCGGTGGACGGATCTACCCCGTCGACGAAGCTGTAGCCCCGACGCAGGATGACTGCACCGTGGTTGGTGGATGGGGCGGCCGTTCGGATATGCGCCCCCTGGGGGATGTGGGCCTGTCCGAAGTCGTCGATGGCGGTCAGGTCGACACGGTCGTGCTCGTGGGTCTTACCAAGGGGCGCCCCGGTGGACTTCACCCGTCCGATGGTCCGCTCCTGTTCCCCCAGGGTGCTCCGGTCCCATGCTTCCATGTGGACGCGGATCCGGCGCGCCACCAGATACGAGCCTCCCACCATCCACGGTTGATCCCTTTCGTCGTCGACCCATACATGTCGCTTCATGGCCGCGGCATCGGTCGGGTCGAGGTTGTGGGTGCCGTCCTTGAAGCCGAGCAGATTGCGGGGTGATTCGGCCTGGGCCCCGGACGACGCTGTGCGACCGAATCCGACTTGGAGGTTGCGCAGTACGGCTGCACCCAGACCCAGCCTGGCCAGGTTGTGGACGGCATGGAAGGCCACCTGGGCATCGTGGGCGCAGGCTTGGATACAAAGGTCGCCCCCGGATGCTGCCGGGTCGAGGGCATCGCCAGGAAACGGCGGTAGGTCGATCAGGGCTCGGGGACGCCGGTCGGCTAATGCGAACCGATGGTCGAACAGAGAGGGGCCGAACCCGATGGTGAGGCTCAGACGTGAGGCGTGCAGGTCTTGGGCCTCCCCGGTGTCGGCTGGTGGGTCGAACAGACCAGAGGGCCCGAGTAGCAACCGGCCTGACGTCATTCGCTCGGCCGCCGTGGTCCACGTGGCGAGGAGGTGAGCCAGGCCGGCCCGATTGGCAGCGGTCACGTCGAAGGTGGCGAACACCAGACGCGCCTGCTCAGGGGTGGTGATGCCCTGTTGGTGAGGACCGTGGAAGGGGAGTGAACCGCCAGTATGTTGAGGCCCGGTCGCCGCATCCGCAGCCCCCACTGGTCCGGCGGCCGTGGCCGCCGCGGCGAAGGCCGCCACGCCCCCCCCGGCCAGTAATCGGCGCCGGCTGAACTCGGGTCCTCTTTCCCGACCTCCATCTCGACCCCCGCCGTCACCCCGACTCACGACGGCGCCCCTGCGGTGCCGTACGGGGTGAGCCGGGCGGCCAGGCGGGCCAGCGTGGAGGCGGTGGCATCGAGCGCCTGGGACAGGCCCAGCCGATCTCCGGCGGCCACTGTCGTGTCCGCAGTGGTGGTGGGCGGACCCAGCCGAGCGATCCGGGCGGACAGGTCGTCGAACTGCCCGTGCACGGTGGTGGTCAGTCCGGGAGAGACCAAGCGACCCAGTGGCTCGATGGTGGAGAACGACCGACGGGCAGCATCGATGGTGGCGGCCACATCGACCAGACCGAGGTGGGACCAGTGCGCCTGGCTGTGGGGAAGGGCCACATCGACTGCCCAAGTGAGCTGGTCGACGGCCACCACGGCGATGGCCTCGGGCCCGAGACGCTCCCTCGACAACAAGTACTGGGCCACCGGCGCCTGCCCAGCTAGCGCGTCGACATCAGCGGCCAACGGTCCAGAACCCCACAGGTCGCGCTCTACCGCGTGGAGCCCGCCGAAGGACTGCCCCGGTGGGACATCGGAGGCCAGCTCGTCGAGGGTGGAGGCGTTGACGGCGTTGCCCGATTGTAGGACCCGGAACGAGTCGTAGGCGGCTTGGGCGGCCAGCTGCGCGGCCCGGGCACCAGCTATGTCGCTGGAAGCCACCGCGAACTGCAACGCCGTCACTGCCGCCACGAACGCCGCCGTAGAGGCGTTGACCATGTTGGCGAAATCGTGAGTGGCGGCCACGGCTGCCTTGGTGGTGGCCAGCGCCCCGTCGGCCACCACGGAGCCATATCGAGAGGTCACGCCGGCCGCCGGGCCCGCTGTGGGTCGAGTGGCGGGGGCTGACTGATGGGCGCTGGTGGCGCAGGCGCCAGTCATCAGGGCCACCAGGGCGAGGACAACTAGGGGCGCCCAGCGCCTCCGAGGGCAAAATGTGGGCTCGATCGTGGGGATCGACCTGGTAGTGGGGGTCGTGGAGGTCATGAGAGAAGGGCGGTCCGCGCCTGCAGCAAGGGTAGGGGACGGGACCGCAGTGTGGTCGGCACCAGGTGGGCCCTGGATACCGGTCGGTGCGCAGGTACACTGGTGGCATGTCTCCCAGCACTCCCTCTGGATCGCCGCGCCCGCGTTCGTCAGGAAGCGGTCCGCGGTCTTCGTCGGGTCGCCCCACCGGCGGATCCGGCGGATCCGGCGGGTCCGGCGGGTCGCGTTCGGGTGGCGCAGGTAAGCGCCCCAGCAGCTCAGGTGGCAGCTCAGGTGGCAGCTCCGGTGGCAGTTCCGGTGGCGGTTATGGGGGTTCGGGACGTTCGGGATCAGGCGGATATGCCGGCGACCGCAACTCGTCGGGCTCGGGCTCGGGGGGATCGAGCGGACGCAGCGAGCGCACCGGCCGCCCAGCAGGTTCCGGATCAGGACACGGGGCCAGCAGTGGCGGAAGCCGAGGCGGCTCGTCTGGCTACCAGGGGAACCGCACCAGCCGCGACGGCGCATCGGGCGGCTACCAGGGGGGCCGGACAGACCGGGACAGCGCCACCTCGGGCTACCAGGGAACGCGGAGCGACCGCCCTGGGAGCTCCACCGGTGGCCGTCCCAGCAGTCGTCCACCGGCGCGACGGGGACCGAGCGACGGCGCCCAGGGCTACCGGGGGCGTCCTTCCGACCGCCCATCTGACCGCCCATCCGACCGCCCCGATCGCGGCCAGGTCGTTCGCAAGGGGTGGGGGAGTGTGGCCCGGCGAGGAGCCAGCATCGTGCGCGACGGGATTGAGCACGGCCCCGACGAGGACACCCCCGAAGGTCGCCGTCGGGCACGGACCCGCACCGACGAGTTCATCCCCGAGGAATTCGTGCGGGTGGACGACCGTGAAGAGTCTGGACGTGACCGGCCCCGCCCTGGTGCCCACCGCCCCGTGCGTGAGCCCGACGAGTTGTCGGCCGACATCGCCCAGGAACTAGCCACCGCCGCCGGCCCCGACTGGAACTTCCTGCGGATCCGCATCACCGAGCGGATGACGGCCGGTGTCGGCGCCTACGAGCGTGAGCGCTACCGAGATGCGGCCCGCATCTTGCGCACCGTGGTCGATGCCGTCCCGAACGCACCCACACCTCGCGTGCTGCTGGGGCTGTGTCAGTACCAGCAAGGGAATTGGAAGGCAGCCCTTCCTAACCTCGAGATGTTCACCACGCTCACCGGCTCGGTCGACCAGCACCCGGTGCGGATGGACTGCCAACGTGCGCTTGGGCGGCCCAAGCGGGTCGAGGGCCTCTTCGACGAGCTGCGCAAGGGTTCGCCCGACCCCGAGGTGCTCTCCGAAGGTCGGTTGGTCCTAGCTGCCACCCGAGCCGACCTAGGCGACCTCGAAGGGGCAGTCACCCTGCTGGTAGACGCCGGTGCTGGCCGTCTGGTCCGCAACCCGGCCGAGCGCCATCTGCGTCAGTGGTACGTCTTGGCCGACCTGACCGAACGTTCGGGCGACATGGCCAAGGCTCGTGAGCTCTTTTTGCGTATCCAGCACGTGGATCCCGACTTGTACGACGTGTCCGAACGCCTGGAATCACTGGGCCCAACCCCGCGACCCCGTCGCAAGCCCAACCGCACCCGCGACGCCCGTTAGGCTCTGCGCCCATGAGTATCGAACAACTTCTGGGAGCCGACGCAGAGTCGCTGCTCGGCCACACCGCCACGGCATTCCCGTCCGAGCTGTTGAACCTGCCCGGACCGAACGTCATCGATGATGTCTTCCGGGACTCGGATCGATCCCCGACGGTCCTGCGCAACCTTGGGACTCTTTACAACACCGGCCGTCTGGCCGGCACCGGCTATGTGTCGATCCTCCCGGTCGACCAGGGCATCGAGCACTCGGCCGCCGCCAGTTTCGCCAAGTTCCCGGCCTACTTCGATCCGGCCCGCCTGTGCGACCTGGCCATCGCCTCAGACTGCAATGCCATCGCCACCACCCTCGGTGGCCTCGGCATCGTGTCGCGACGCTACGTCCACAAGATCCCGTTCATCGTGAAGCTCAACCACAACAACTTCCTGAACTACCCCAATACCTACGACCAGGTGATGTTCTCCTCGGTCCAGCAGGCCGCCGACCTCGGGGCCGTAGGTGTCGGTGCCACCATCTACTTCGGGTCCGACGGTGCCGACCGCCAGATCGTCGAAGTGTCGGCCGCGTTCGAGGAGGCCCACCGGCTCGGGATGTTCACCGTGCTGTGGTGCTACCTGCGCAACCCGGCCTTCAAGCCCGGGGATACCGACTACCACGTGTCGGCTGACCTGACCGGCCAGGCCAACCATCTGGGTGTGACCATCAAGGCCGACATCATCAAGCAGAAGCAGCCCGAGAACAACGGCGGCTACAACGCCGTGTCGTTCGGCAAGACCGATCCGCTGGTCTACAGCGAGCTGACTACGGACCATCCGATCGACCTGACCCGCTGGCAGGTCGTGAACTGCTACGCCGGCCGGATTCCGCTGATCAACTCCGGCGGCGAGTCCAAGGGCGCCGACGACCTGGCCCAGGCCGTGCGCACGGCCGTGGTGAACAAGCGGGCTGGCGGGGCCGGTCTCATCGTGGGCCGCAAGGCGTTCCAACGCCCGACCGACGAGGGAGCAGCCCTCATCCACGCCATCCAGGACGTCTACCTCGACTCGTCAGTCACCATCGCCTAGGTCCAGAGGTTCCCGCGTCATCGAGGCGGGAGACCCGGGGATCCACCAGGACCACACCTGTAATAAGCGATGAGGGCTAGTTCAGTTGGGGGCGGAGACCTTGAAGCCCATGGACCGTGCTGCGGCTGCCATGCGTTCGTCGTAGGTGACGATCTCGCCCAGATCGGACCCGAGCCGCCCGGCTGCGGCCAGGTGGATGGCGTCGAGGGATCGGAGATCCATGGGCTCGAGCGTCCCCGCGCTGATCAAGACGCGGTCGTTGAGGCGTATCAGATCAATTCGGGCGAGCACCCGTCGACCGGAAGCCAACGCAGGAGCCCCTCCGCCGAGGAGGGCTCGAAGGACCTCGGTCCGGGCCAGGGCGCTCGAAACCATGGGCCGCCGGCGTCGAAGGTGTCGGCGCAGGGCATCTGACTCAGGTTCGCGCACTGCCAGCTTCACGATGGCCGAGGAGTCCAGGTACGTGGCCGCCGTGGTCAGCG
>Ga0194041_10000797_pt1 | contig 13116 bp, 12 predicted proteins | sample JunL449m_MetaG_FD_160082 | JGI IMG/M metagenome (GOLD analysis project Ga0194041, IMG submission 160082) | Anoxic zone freshwater microbial communities from boreal shield lake in IISD Experimental Lakes Area, Ontario, Canada - Jun2016-L442-9m | ecosystem: Environmental > Aquatic > Freshwater >...
CGCCGGGCATCATCGTCTTCAAACAAGGCAGCGTTAGACAACAAACTAAAGCTTGACAGAAAACATGCCAAGCCTAAATTGCGAAAGGATGAATAAGCCCAGAATTGCATACGACCGCTTTAATCAGTATTTGATTTCAACACGGCGATTTTTGGCATAAGTCGCTTCATCGGCACCTGCTGCAGCGGGCTTTTCTTTGCCAAAGCTGACCGCTTCAAGTTGCGCATCGCTGACGCCCAACAAGGTCAGGGCACGGCGAACTGTTTCCGCACGTTTTTGACCCAAGGCCAAGTTGTACTCTCGGCCACCACGGTCATCGGTGTGACCTTCAAGTTGAACTTTAAATTGCTTGTTAGATTGAAGGTGTGCTGCATTGCGCTCCAGAACGGCGCGCGCTTCGGGCTTCAATGTAAAACTGTCATAGTCGAAATACACCACATTCACGCCTGCAGGTGCGACACCTTGTGCACCCGCTTTGCCGCCAACCACGGCAGCGACGCTACTTTGTGCGGCATCGGATGAAGAAGCAGATGCAGCAGATGCATTCTTGTCTTCAACTGGCACCTCGCTTAATTTGACGCCAGATGAGCAGGCAACCAAAGCTGCTGTCAAAGCCAAAATCCAAAGACTACGTTTGATCATGAAAAACTCCAATTTGAAAAAATTATCGGTAAGGACCCCAGGCGGGTTCACGAATATCGCCACTTTGTCCGGACAGTTTGGCTTTGATTTTGCCGTCCAATGTGGTTGTCATGAGCGCCTCGCGTCCTTGAAGCACAGTGGCATAAACAATCAATTTGCTGTTGGGTGCAAAGCTAGGGCGCTCATCGGCTGTGGTTTCAGTGATGGCACTTGTCTGGCTGGTGCTCAAATTCATCACTTGAACTTTGAACTGCCCCCCAACACGTGAGATGTAAGTCAGCCACCGCCCATCTGGGCTAAGTGCAGGTGAGATATTGTAACTTCCGCTGAAAGTGACCCTTTCAACACCCGATCCTGTGTCGTTCATTTTGTAAATTTGAGGGCTTCCTCCCCGATCAGACACAAAATAAATCTTCGAGCCATCTTGAGAATAACCAGGCTCAGTGTCTATGCCAGTGTTTTGGGTTAAGCGCTTAGCTTCGCCAGAAGCAACATCAATCAGATACAACTGTGAGCCCCCATCACGGCTCAAAGTGGCCAGCAATGAACGTCCATCAGGAGACCAAGCGGGCGCGCTGTTTGATCCTTTGAAATTGGCCATGATTTTGCGTTTGCCTGTGGCCAATTCATGCACATAAATAACCGGCTTGCGAGACTCAAAAGAAACATAGGCCAGCTGATTGCCCTTGGGCGACCATGATGGCGAGATGATGGGCTCAGCACTTGTCAGGGCAGACTGAGCGTTTTCACCATCTGAATCGGCAATCCAAAGACTGTATTTGTTTGTGGTTTTAGTGATGTAAGCAATGCGGGTTGCAAAGACACCTTTTTCACCCGTGAGTTTTTCATAGACCCAATCGGCCAGTCGGTGTCCCGATAGACGCAAGTCAGCCGCGGCTAACGTTTCGCGGTAGTCACCTCGATCTTGTCCGGAAACAACGTCCCATAATTTGGCACGAATTTCGTAACGTCCGTCGGCAAGACGTGTCGAGCTTCCGGCCACGAGAGCATCGGCATTTTTCTGTCTTAACAAAGCATGATCTGGTCGCGACATCTCGTCCAATGTGAGGCCTAAATTGGGGACAGCTCTGAATTGACCACTTCTTTCCAAATCCGCCAACAAGATGGCCGAAGTCTTCTGCGGGGCAGTTTCTTCGCCCTTGAAACTTGCTATGGCAATGGGCACCTGAGTCAAGCCAACACCTGAGACATCTACTTTGAACTGAGCGCATGCTGTGTTGGAAACGAAGACAGCACTCAAAAACAAGGCGCTGAAATGCCCCTTAAAAGCAGAAAAATAGGTCAAAAATGAGGTCTTTTTCATATGAATTGCAAGTCAATACAGCGTTAATTTAGCATTGTGACACGCGTTAAAATCATTTCAATGACACAAAACGCCCATGACAGCGCCCAACAGGACTTAAGCTACCTGAGCCGGATGCGCCGTCTTTGGCCTTACTTTGGCAAACAGCACGGCGCCTGGACGCTTGCCATCTTGGCAACGCTCGTCGCTGCCGCCACTGAGCCGCTCATTCCAGCGCTCTTTAAACCCCTGCTTGACGAAGGATTTGCCGAAAACAGCCTGCCACTTTGGTTGGTTCCAACAGCAGTCATAGGTATTTTTTTCGTCAGAGGTCTTGCATTTTTTGTCTCTCAATATGCCCTCGCTCGCATTGCCAATGACGGTATGCAAGCCTTGCGTGAGGCTTTGTTTCGCAGATTGATGCAGGCTGAAATGTCTATTTTCAGCAAACAGTCGGCAAGTGCTTTGTCCAACACCCTGGTATATGAAGTTCAAACAGGTGCAACTCAGCTTATTTCTGCCCTTTTGGGCCTTTCAAGAGATGGCTTTACGCTTCTGGCCTTGATTGGCTACTTGATGTTTTTGAACTGGAAGCTGACCATGTTGGTCTTTATCGTAGTACCGGGTTCAGCCTGGATCATGAAAAAGCTCTCCAAGCGACTTTACGGTTTGACTCGCGACAGCCAATCTGCAACAGACAATTTGGCTTATGTGGTGGAAGAAAATGTTTTGGCCCACCGAATGGTTCGACTTCATGGCGCCCAGGAAGGCCAACTCAATCGTTTCCAAGCATTGAGCCAACGTCTTAGAAGTTTGGCCTTGAAATCGACCATTGCATCGGCTGCCATGTCGCCCCTTACGCAACTGATGGCCGCTGTGGCCTTGTCAACAGTGTTGGTGGTGGCCCTGATTCAAAGTCGAACAGGCACACAGGGCGCCACAGTCGGCGGCTTTGTAGCGTTCATCACAGCCATGCTAATGCTTGTCTCTCCCATCAAGCGACTGGCCGATATAGCGACGCCAGTCACTAGAGGTTTAGCTGCACTTGAACGAGGTCTGCGATTGTTGGAAGAAGTTCAAATTGAAGTGGATGGCCATACAGTTGCCCCAAAAGTTCAAAGTCAAAACACAGAATTAAGCTCAGACATAGGGCCCAGCATTGAGTTTCAAAACGTTCAAGTTCAATATGTTGCAGATGCTTCACCTGCGTTGAACAATTTGAGCCTGAGCATTCAATCTGGAGAAACTGTGGCATTTGTTGGCACCAGCGGCTCTGGCAAAACCACCCTGGTCAATTTGTTGCCACGTTTTGTGCAGCCCAGTTCAGGTCAGGTTCTATTACACGGAACACCAATTCAAGACTGGCCGCTTCAGCAACTGCGTCAGCAGTTTGCCATGGTGAGTCAAGATGTCGTGATGCTGAATGACACCGTTGCAGCCAATATTGCATTGGGACAGGTTCTCGATCGCACCAAAATACAAAGGTGCTTATCAGCGGCCAACCTTGACGAACATGTAGGCAAACTGCCTCAAGGCATGGACACCGTGCTGGGACACAACGCCACCGAGCTCTCAGGCGGTCAACGTCAGCGCTTGGCCATTGCTCGAGCACTTTACAAAAACGCTCCTATCCTCATTTTGGATGAGGCCACATCCGCCTTGGACAATGAGTCAGAGCGCTGGGTGCAAGATGCCTTGCACAACCTGATGAAGGGACGCACCACTTTGATCATTGCGCACCGACTCTCCACCATCGAACATGCCGACAGAGTGGTTGTCATGTCGCAAGGGAAAATTGTGGAGCAAGGCCGCCACGAAGAACTTCTAAAGGCCGGCGGGGTTTATGAAAGATTGCATCACAAAAGCAATGCAGCTTGAATCAAAGTAGCACAATGTCGTATTGTTCTTGCCCCATGGCGGTTTCGCTTTGGAGCGAAATGGGCTTGGCAATAAAATCAGACAGCGCTGCCAGGTGCTGACTCTCTTCGTCAAGCAATAGTTCAATGACAGCAGGCGCAGCCACCACTCGAAACTCTCTAGGATTGAACTGACGAGCCTCTCGCAATATTTCACGCAAAATATCGTAAACCACCGTTCGATTGGTTTTGACACTGCCTTTGCCGTCACAACTTGGACATGGCTCGCACAGCATGTGCGACAAAGATTCCCGTGTGCGCTTGCGTGTCATTTCCAACAGACCCAGTTGTGAAAATCCACCCGCCATTGTTTTGACGCGATCGCGGCTTAACTGTTTTTTAAACTCTTCGAGAACAGCGGTTTGATGCTCCTCACGGGACATGTCAATGAAGTCAACAATGATGATGCCGCCTAAATTTCGCAAGCGAAGTTGTCTGGCAATGGCATGCGCTGCTTCTAAATTTGTTTTGAAAATGGTGTCATCGAAATTTCGAGCACCCACATAGCCACCTGTATTCACATCCACAGTGGTCAAGGCTTCTGTTTGATCAATGATGAGATAGCCACCCGATTTCAATTCAACGCGACGTCCTAAGGCCTTGGCCACTTCTTCATCAATTGAATACAAATCGAAAATGGGGCGTTCACCTTTGTACAGTTGAAGCCGCGTTGCAGCAGCCGGCATGAACTCTTTGGCAAAAGCGGACAGCAGTTCAAATTGTTCTTTAGAGTCAATGCGAATGGTTTGTGTCCCTTCGCCTACAAGATCTCGCAAGACTCTTTGAAGAAGCGTGAGATCTTGGTGCAGCAAAGATTGAACCGGCAAACGCAGAGATGCATCCTTAATTCGCGCCCAAGTTTTGCGAAGGTATGCAATGTCCTCGTCCAACTCCACATCGCTGGAATCCTCTGCATTGGTTCGCAAGATAAACCCCCCGCCCTGCGATCCCACCAAATTTTGCAAACGCGCTCTAAGTGCGTCGCGTTGATCGGGCGGAATTTTTTGGGAAACCCCAATGTGATCGTCCTGCGGGAGAAAGACCAAGTGTCGACCCGCAATGCTAATTTGCGTTGAAAGTCTAGCGCCTTTGGTGCCAATCGGATCCTTTGCCACTTGAACCATCAAGGCTTGGCCTTCGAAGACTTGCTTTTCGATAGGAATCAAAGCCTGACTGCTGCGTGCAACTTGAGGCGGTTCGCCTTCAGGCTGCCTTTGCCAGACGTCTGCAACATGCAAAAAAGCAGCTCGCTCTAGACCGATGTCAATGAAGGCCGACTGCATGCCAGGCAGTACACGCGCAACCTTGCCTAAGTAGACATTGCCAACCAAGCCACGCTCAAGCGATCTCTCTACGTGCAACTCTTGTACAGCACCCTGCTCAACCACAGCGACGCGTGTTTCTTGGGGCGACCAATTGATCAAAATATCTTGCTGCATGAGTTCAGTTTCTCAAATGCTGCTCTGGAAAAAAGAACAGGCCATGAGACACATTGTGTCATGTGCCTGCACGGCCTGCCTTGGGGAAAATCAGTAGCTCAATGGATTGAAAACGTCACTCAATTCAACAAGGGCAAAGTTTTGTAGTCTGGGCCCTTTGGAATTGACTTCAGGTAAGCATGGATATCGATCAAATCTTGATTGGAAAGAATTTTTTCGGTGTAAGGCGGCATGGGCCCGTTGGTATGCCGCACAAAGGCTTGAAAATATTCAATGGGCTTCGTATCGGGGGCAAGCTTGGCGCCTGCTATGCCACCCTGGCCCACAAAGCCATGACACTGCCAGCAGCCATTTTTGACATAGGCTTGCTTGCCTTTTTCTGTTGAAGAGTTTGAAGTCTGAGCCAGTGTGAAGCCAGAAAAAGCCAACAAGGACAGCGCCGTAATGATGTTGATTGGATGTAATTTCATCAGATTCTCCTTGGATCAGCGGGGTTGAGTCCACACATTCAACAAGGCAGGATGGCCAGACTTCACCACTGCCACAGCTTCTTTCAACGCAGAGGCCAATTGAGCGGGATCTTTAATGGGCCCCTTGGCCCACCAGCCCATCGATTTGGCCAGTTCGTGGTATTGAATATCGGGATTTTCAATGCTTGTTCCCACAGGGCCCATGTCGCCGTCAAGATTGACTTTTCGGTTTCTAAAATTGGCCAAGCGTTGAACGTGCATGACCTCTTGGTGATAGCCGCGGTTGTTGTGCATCACGGATAACAAAGGGATTTTGTGTTTTGCGGCCGTCCAAAGCACGCCAGGTGCATACATCAGATCGCCGTCAGATTGAATGCTCACCGAGAACCGGCCCAAATCACGGTTGGCCAATGCAGCGCCAATTGAGGCTGGCGCGCCATAGCCCACGCCATATCCACCCGAGCGACCTAGCCAATGGTGGTGTTTTTCCATCGGCCATAAACGTGTTGGCCAATTGCTCACATTGCCTTCTGAAGCGACCAAGGCCCAATCTTCATTTTTAACGGCAGCAAAGGTCTCCATCACCAAACGCGCCGTGCTGATGGGGCTCTCATTCCATCCTAAGGCAGCGGCAGTGCGGTTGCGAACTTTATCTTCTTCATACGCCTTGCGCTGTAATTCACCTCGCTTGGCAATGAGGTCTTTTTTATCAGCCGGCATTGCGGAGCGTACCGCTTCAATCAAGGATGGCAAGGTGGTTTGCGCGTCGGCAGCCATTTGCACATCAACCACCTGAAAGCGTTGGAAGTCTTGGTAATTGGACTTCGTTAAGAGATCGACAGAATTAATGCTGATGAGTTTTGTTTGTGGGTTGATGCGTGAAGCATTGGTTCCGTGACCGTCATTGGAGTTGTTGTCGGTATAGGCATTGACCGTGGCCCAAAAGTCTGAAAGCTCCAAACCGATGATCACATCTGCATTGGCAATGGCTGTCGCAGGTGCACTTAAATAATGTGTTTTAGGAAAGTTCATGCGACTTCCCTGATCAATCACCTTGGCCTGCAAAAGTTCTGCCAATTGCACCAATAAACCAACACCTTCGGGGGTTCTTGCAGCGCGATCAACTACGATCACAGGGTTATTGGCTTGCACCAACATCTTTGCGGCTTCTTTCACCGCACCCGAATCACCTTGAGGCGGTGAAGTTGGAATGTATTTGGGGATGTAAGGCATTTTGCCTTCGTGCAAATGTAACGGGGCCATTTGCAATGCTGCATCCAAAGAAATGGCCACTGGGCCATAAGGCGGTGTCATGGCTATTTTGTAAGCGCGCACAAATGACTGCGAAAAGTGCTGCAATGAAACAGGCGTGTCATCCCATTTTGTGTAGTCGCGCACCATGGCATTGATGTCTTGTGCGGCATGGAAAGTTGGCACACCCGGCGGCCGATAAGCTGCGTCCAAATCGTTACCACCCACCACAATGACGGGCACACGATCACACCAAGCGTTGTAAATGGCCATGGAGGCGTGCTGCAAACCCACAGTGCCGTGACACAGAGTTAAGAGGGGTTTACCTGACGCCTTGAAATACCCATGCCCCATGGCCACTGCTGACTCTTCGTGCATGCAGGTTAGAAATTCAGGTTTGGTGTTGCCACCATAGTCAATCAGAGACTCATGCAATGCTCTGAAGCTGGAAGCACAATTGGAGGGCAGGTATTTAATGTCAAGCGACTTGATCACGTCCACCATAAAGTCTGAACCCGGCATGCCTTGCCCGTGGCCAAGATCTGGCGGGATGCCCGTTTCAGCCTGGGCGCCTTTTGCTGAAGGGGGCAATGCGGAAGGTTTTGCAGGTTCTGCTGCATGCGCAGATGAAGTGGCAAGAGAAGCTGCGGCACTGGCTACAGCAGCACCAGAAGCCAATACGCCACCTAAAAAACCGCGTCGTGCCAACGGCACATCTGTGGATCGAGATTCAGGTGAATGTCCCTGTTGCTTTGGTTCTGTCATCTTTGTGCTCCTCAAATAGACAGGTTAAAAAAATAGATTAACGCAGTGGAATAAAAAACTCAGACATTCTTTTAGGCGGTAAACCGTGAGCTAGAGCTTCTGCAGCAATGCTGTCCATCATCTCTTGCGTCACGCCTTCTTGGTGACTGTAGATTTCCATCCAGGTTTCGATGCCATCTGGCGTGGCTTCCGGTCGTTGCATTAACACTGCACTGAGACCTGACCACTTTTGCTTCAGTTGAACTTGAAAGGCTTCGACACGCGGTCGCCACTGCGCATGTTCAGCAACGGGTAACTTGTAATAAACAAACAAAGTTTGCATGGTTAGTTCTTGAGTGTGAATGAAGTTAAAGACTTACTTGTCTTGCCCCATACCCGCCCAGCGTTTCACCAAATCTGTTTCGATGTCAAACAAGTCAAGGCAGCGGCCCACCGTGTGGTTCACCATGTCATCAATGGATTGGGGGCGCGCATAAAGCGCTGGCACCGGCGGCATCAAAATGGCGCCATTTTCTGAAGCTTGCAACATGGTGCGCAGGTGTCCGCTGTGAAGCGGCGTTTCGCGAATCATGAGCACCAATCTTCTGCGCTCTTTCAGCACCACATCGGCAGCTCTGGAAAGCAAGCCACTGGTCATGCCGTAGGCAATTTCAGACAAAGATTTGATGGAGCAAGGTGCAACCACCATTCCCATGGTTTTGAAAGAACCTGAGGCAATGGTAGCGCCAATATTTTTAGCACTGTGCACTTCGGTGGCCAGCGCTTCGACTTCTTTCACGCTCATGTCCAACTCGGTGGACAGGGTCATGCGCGCTGATTCGCTCATGACCAAATGGGTTTCGATGCCTGAGTGCTGCAAGACTTGAAGAATGCGAACGCCGTAGACAATGCCTGAAGCACCACTGATGCCCACAATCAATCGCCGTGGATGGGTGGAAGAGGTGGAAGTGCTCATTGAATTGCCTGTTTGGTCATGAAGGTTTGATCAACCCGCTTCGTCTGGCCTGAATTTAGATTCGGCTTTGACGTCGTTGCGTTGCTGCAAAAGACTGATCTTGCCATTTTCCAAGTAACGGCCAGTGGCTGCTCGCGCTGCAGCCTCGTCCCATTGGGGCAGCCAGTCACCTAAGGAATATCCAAACCAAGGCGCTTGGGGCCGCAGTTTAGGCAGTCCAAGCTCCTCCCAAATGGCCTTCGAACGCTCCATGTAGTCTTTGGTAGGCAAGGCCAAGGGCGGCATGTCGCCTTTCATGGTGGCGTCCATGAGCAGGGTGGAGTCTTCCTCGCCATCATTTTCTCGCTTGGGCCCGTGACCTTGACCACGATGGTCTAGGGTTCTGACATCTGCCGTTGGATTCATGCGGTATGCCATGGCCCATAACAAGGCGTCTGCATTGTCAGGATCAATGTCGTCATTCACTGCAATCACAATCTTGCCGCAATCGCCCTTGAAAAAGGCCGCGCCATACAGAGCACGCCAAATTTCTGTTTTAGGGGTTGTCTTTTCAAAAGTGACAATGGTGACACGCAACAAACCCGTTAAAGGTTCATGCAAGGAAACCTTCTTGACACCACGAATGCCCAATGAAGTTCTCAAATGCGCCAAGAACAAGGGCTCATACGCCACTCGCTTGATGACACTGGATTCGCTAGGGGCCACCTGGCTGATGTAAGAAGGAATGACAGGCTTGAAGCGATGCGTAATGGCCGTGATCTTCATGGGCAAATTGAATTCTTCCAAAGCCACATGGCCATGCGATTCACCAAAGGGCGCCTCGGGTTCAAGCATGTCTAAATCAATTTGACCTTCAATCACAATTTCAGCTTGTGCAGGGACACGCAAGTTGACCGTTCGGGCTTGCGTCACCTGAATGGGCACGCCCGCCAAACCGCCCGCCACATCAAACTCATCCATGCCAATCGGCAATTTTTGAGGGCCCATGAAAGCCACATAAGGGGGGCATCCCAAAACAACGGCACACGGCATCGTTTTGTGACCGGCTTTCTTCCAAGCTTGGTAATGCAAATAACCGCCAGCTCCGCCCACTCGCGTAGCCATGCGAACGACCATTCGATCGGAGGCTTTTAAAGCACAACGGTAGGTGCCCATGTTTTGCACGCCTGTTTCAGGATCTACCGTGATGACGTTGGTGGCTGTGAGCGTTGGGGCACTGTCAAATCCTGGCGTCGAAATAGGTATGGGCAACATGTCAAGACCTTTGCCTTCGCCTTGAAGGTCTGCACCTTCATGAACCACTTCTTGGCATTCAGCCTTGTCTACCATTTGAGGCGCAATGGGGTTTGCAATGGCGCGATCCCAACGGGCCTGAATTTCTTCAACCGATGAACCCATGCCCACGCTGTAAATTTCACGATTGGCAGCCAATGCACCTACAACCACCGGTATGTCGTATTTGCGGCCTTGTGCATTGACGATGTTGGTAAACAAAAAAGCTTTTCGCTCGGCCTCATCCATACCGCCCACAAATTGCCAACGAACCAAAGGATGAAGCTCGGAATCCTTGTCGATAGGTCGATCGATCACTTGCAACAAACCACGTTGTTTCAAGGTCTGTAAATGATCGTGAAGATCTGGGTAACCGGTTTTTGTTTGACTCATGACTGCATATTGAATTGGATGCGTTGATGATGCACGCTTAAAAGTTCACATGCATCAGACATAACCCGAAAAATACTCACACTTAAGAAGGCGTAGCAGGTGTCCAACCCATGCCAGCCGAGAGTTGATCGATCGATTGCTCTGTGTCTTGCCCTTCTTTCAGCAACCATTCACAGAAGCCTTCAATGACCGGGCTTTCTTGTGCGCTTAGTGGTGCATTGGCGTAGTAGCGTCGCTGCCTTGCTGCCAACAAGCCAAAGGGAGCGCACATTTTTCCTGCAATGATGTCATCTGCCACCAGAAACAATGGGACAAGGACAATGCCCAAACCTTCTGCAGCAGCCTGCAAAGCGAAATACATTTGCTCAAATTGCAAGCTATGCGATACACGCAAGTCGGCTTGTCCAGCCATTGGCAACCACTCTGACCATGCCATGGGCTCGGTGTCATAACTGATAAGCGTGTGATCGGACAGCGCCTTGGGGCTGTCTAATTGGCCGTTTTCCATTAAATCTGGGTGGCAAACCGGCACGATGGTTTCCGTCATGAAGGGGACAGAGAGCATGCCTGGAATGGGTTGATGAGAGCCACGGATAGCGACGTCATAAATACGGTCTTCAAAATTAACGGGGGCCGTGGAGGTTGTTAATTTAACCTCCACGCCGCCTCTTCGCCTTTGAAAAGCAGAAATTCGGGGAATGAGCCACCGCATGGTGAAGGTGGGCGGTGCACTGATTCGCAACGCGGTGGGCTCAGTCTGCTCCAATAACTGCATGGAGGTGACGGCGATGCGGTCCAATGCAGGCGTGACAGCAGCCAGGAAAGTTCTGCCGGCATCTGTGAGGCTCAATTGAGATTGAGCGCGATTGAACAAGCTTGTTCCCAACCAGGTTTCAAGGGTTGCAACCTGTTTACTGACAGCGCCATGCGTGACAAAAAGTTCTTTGGCGGCCTTGGTAAAGCTGACGTGCCGTGCGGCGGCTTCAAAGGCTCTGACCGCATTCAAGGGTGGAAGTTTTCTCATACCCCTATCTTACCCAAGCTTTGGATTTCCTGCTCAGATGTGAGTTTTACTCGACATCTTTGAAATAAACTGGTTTGCACAGCCCACAGAATGGGTAGAAACTGACACGACATGAAAGCAGCACCATTTGATTACGTCCGAGCCGAAAATCTTGCCCACGCTTTAGGCAAGCTGAGCGAGAGCGGCGGCGATGCCAAATTGATTGCTGGCGGTCAAAGCTTGGTGCCCATGATGGCCATGCGATTAGCTAGGCCGGCACTGTTGATCGACATCAACAGACTTGATGAACTCAAAAACATTGAAGTTCTAGACACGCATTTGAAATTGGGCGCCGGTGTTCGGCAACGCGACCTTGAATTTCACCCTCAACTTCACTCACACCTCCCCTTGGTGGGCAAAGGCATGCAATGGGTGGGTCACGAACAAACGCGCAACCGTGGCTCTGTTGGTGGCAGTCTGGTCCATGCCGATCCCTCTGCAGAGTTGGCCTTGGCCGCATTGGTGCTTGAAGCCGGTTTCACCCTTGAATCGAAATCTGACGGGGAGCGACATTTGAAGGCCGATGAATTTTTTCTAGGCCCTATGTTCACAGCCGTTTCTGACACTGAGGCCCTGACTCAAATCGATTGGCCTATATGGCAAGGCGCTCAACTTGGAACCTCTTTTGAGGAAACAGCCATACGAAAAGGTGACTTTGCCATGGCATCAGCCGCCTGCCAAATTCAAACTCATGAAGACGGTCGCATTCGTCGCATCAGTTTTGGCATCGGCGGCGTCGATGGCACGCCACTGGTCTTTCCTGAATTAGCCAAGACTTTAGAAGGTCAAGTTCTTAGCCCTGAAAATGCATTGCATGTTGCTCATGAGGCTGCCCAATCTAGTCAGCCAGGCAGTGACATGCATGCCACCGCGGCTTACCGCAAACATTTGGCTGAAGTGCTTCTCAGCAGAGCACTTCAATCTGCTTATGCCGAGGCATGCGCCAACACGCATGCATCCAACATCACATGACCGCTCCAAACACCCATCTCAAATCGATTCAAATTCAAGTCAATGGCACGCATCAGCACCGACTGGTAGAGCCGCGCACCAGTCTGGTTGATTTCATCCGCGATGAGCTGGGCCTCACTGGCACACATGTTGGTTGCGAGCATGGTGTGTGTGGTGCATGCACTGTCTTGTTAAACGATGAACCCGTTCGGTCTTGCTGCATGTTTGCCGTACAAGCCGATGAAATGCGTGTAACCACTGTGGAGGGCCTAGCGCCCGAACGCGGCATCATGACCAAAATACAAGACGCATTTTGTGAAAAGCACGCACTGCAATGCGGCTACTGCACCCCCGGCATGCTCATCGCGTGTCACGCCTTGGTGGCAGACAACCCTCACCCCACGGAAGATCAAGTTAGAGATGCGATCAGCAGCAACATCTGCCGTTGTACAGGCTACCAACAGATCGTGGATGCCGTGATGTTTGCCACTCAAGTAGAAAGCAAGTGACCATGAGCAAAAGCCCATTTCGCTTCATTGGCAAGCATCGCCGCGCTGTTGAACACAAAAAATTTGTGGTGGGTCAAGGTCACTTTGCAGCTGACATTCAGATTCAAGGCATGCTTCATGTTGCCTTGGTGGCATCGCCATATGCCAGTGCCAAAATCAAATCTATCGATGTCAGCCAAGCCTTGGC
>Ga0194041_10000798_pt1 | contig 13114 bp, 10 predicted proteins | sample JunL449m_MetaG_FD_160082 | JGI IMG/M metagenome (GOLD analysis project Ga0194041, IMG submission 160082) | Anoxic zone freshwater microbial communities from boreal shield lake in IISD Experimental Lakes Area, Ontario, Canada - Jun2016-L442-9m | ecosystem: Environmental > Aquatic > Freshwater >...
CTATTTAACATATTTTAAAAGACAAAAAATAGTGATACTTTTGTAATTTTATCAACAAAAGATCACTTTTCTTTTCTTTTTTACCCCCGAGAATGAAAATGCCCTGCTCCAGAAGAGGTTAATTCTCCATTTTGTTCCGGTTCTAACCACAAAATTACCCTATCTGCTGCACTAGCTACTATATAAGTAGATACCGCCACTAATAAAGTATTAATAATAACTGCCGCTAAACCCAAAGGTGCAATTAACAAAATTATTAAAGTAATACCACCATTCACAGTAGATATAGAAACATTTCTGAATGTAGCAGAACGTCGAGAAATATACATAGTGTAAAAAGGTTAACTTCAAGATCCTGTTGATTACCATAACCGCAGAATTAGTAAAAAGCCAGAAAAAGACTATAAACTAAATTATGATAGTCATCTTACCTAAAGCAATATTGACAATAGTTACAGCTAATTTTTACCAATAGTTCAAATATTTTCTTTTTGTATTGAGATTAATGTACTATAAATTTCCGCCAGTGATTTACTATGTCTAAAAAAGCTACCCATTCCTATACAGAACGTTTGGCCTTTGAACGTTTGCTCCTGTTAATTGCTACATTATTAAAATATCCCGGTGTCGGTAGTCCTGATTTTCTCGACTCCAGCAACAATGAAAATCATGATGCAATTAGTTCCGTTAAAGAACATCTGCAAAAGTTAGCAGCAGAATTAAATATAGAATTACCCCCAGAATATCCGGCCCTTCCCACCCTCCGCAAAGATTTAGAAACCCTCAGACGTTATGCTATTCTTGACCGACAAATGTATCGCTGGGGATATTACTTAGGAACAGGTGCGCTTTCTATTACAGAATTAAAGGTAGCATTTAATGCCCTAGCATCTCAAGCACAATATCAAGGTGACGCTCAAGCTAGGCGTATTTGTCAAAAACTCAGTAAAAGATTACGTGGTTTAGATAAGTCTCTCAAAGGAGAATTTTTTTATCCTATTCGTCAACATCTTAACCGTGCTATTATTCATACAGACCCGGAAGAAATGGCAATTCATGGAGAAAATCGTGATACACTATTTCATGAATTACCATTAGTTGAAAAAGCTATTAGTAAGGGAGAAGCTATTGAAATTTACCGAACTAAAGACCTTTATAGCTTTAATCGGATTGGACTAATTAGAATTTTTCCACTGCAATTAATTTATCATGATATTGCTTGGTATTTACTCTATGAGTGTTGTGAAAATGGACATTTTGTTATAGGAAGATTAAATCGGTTTAACAAGCATTGTAAATTTCTAAAAATGCCTTCACGGGGTTTAGAAAAACAAACAGAAAGTTTAATTACAGCATATAAACTCATCGAAAATGGCTGGGGTTTAAATTTAGGAGATCCAGAATCTCAAAAATTAGAAATAGAAGGAAATATGGAATTTATTCCTATTAAAGTGCGGTTTTTTCCACCGGTATCAGCATTTATTTTAGAAGGAGAACGTCGTCATCCTCATCAAAAAATTACCACTGGATTTATTGATAAAAATGGGCAATATACTTGTATAGAATATGCTGTAGATTTACCTCCTCGGTCTTTAAATGAATTTAGTTACTGGGTTAATCGTTATATGGATAAAGCAGAGATATTATCTCCGCTTCAATTAGTAGAACAACACCGTAATTCTGCACAAGCTTTATGTGACCGCTATTCTCATAAGGATTGAGAAAGAAGTCCAAATTTGAATAATTAACCTAGTGCGGGCATATTACCCGCATAATGTGTACATTATTCCAGCTAAATGTGCTGTATTAATTTGATTCAGCCCAAATTTTCGCCCAAGCTAGAGTTTTATGAACTTCCTCTGGTGTAGACGCTTCACAATAAAGACGTAAAACTGGTTCAGTACCGCTGAATCTAATCATTAACCAACTTTGATCAACCAGACGAAATTTATAACCATCAATTGTTTGACAACTAATTACACTTTTACCCGCAATTTCTGTTAAAGGTTGGGATTGTAAAAGGTCTAATAGTCGTCCTCTAACTTGCATATTTGCTAAAGGTAAATCAATGCGATCATAGCTGGAGGAAAAACCAGTTTGTTGTTGTAAATAGCGATAATATTCACCTAAATCCAAACCAGATTCTACCACAGCTTCTAATACATAAAGTGCCGATAATAAAGCATCCCGTTCGGGAATATGACTACCATAACCAATCCCCCCGGATTCTTCACCACCTAGTAATACTTGAGTTGCTAACATTCGATCAGCAATGTATTTATAACCTACTGCCGTTTCATGAATAGAAAGGTTATGTAATGCGGCTAAACGGGGCATTAAGTCCGATCCACTTACAGTTTTGACGATTTCGCCCTGAAAGTTCCGCCGTAGGGTTAAATGGTCAATTAAGATGGGAATTAAGATTTGAGAACTAAGGAAATTAGCATCTTGATCGACTGCGGCAATGCGATCGCAATCTCCATCAAATACTAAACCCACAGTTAAACCAGTTTTATTAATTTCCCTGTGGTTTTTCATGACTGTAAATAGCCGGGAAAGATACTTTGGTAAAGGTTCAGGTGCACCACCTTCAAATAAAGGATCACGTTCGCTATTAATTTCCTTAACTTGTTCTCCTAATAATCGTGCTAGTCCTCCAGCCGCAGCACCGTGCATGACATCCACAAATATTGTTAACTTATTAGTAGCGATCGCTTCCTTAATTTTGTTAATATCAACTTTAGCCGCCAATGCTTGACAATAACTCGGCCAAGGATCAAAGGTTTCTTCCTTACCGGGAATGGCTGCTGGGGCAACTTTTGCTGATAATAAAGCCTCTATTTCTTGTGTAACTTCTGGTGGTACTGAACCTCCAAAAGCGCTTTTAACCTTTAATCCTAAATATGTCCCAGGATTATGACTAGCTGTCACCACTAATGCCCCTAAGGCCTTGAGTTCTTTAGCTGCCCAACTATAAGCTGGAGTGGGGGCAAAAGTTTCGCTAAATAGAACATTAAACCCAACAGCGGTGACAGCATTAGCCACCACACGGGCAAATTCTTCGGCCATAAATCGGCGGTCATAACCGACAATAATCGTCTGGCTACCTACCTCAGAAAAGTAAGTATTATGTAAAACTTGGGCTGCTACGGTTGCTACTAAGGACAGGCGTTCAAAGGTAAACTCCTCACCTATCACACCCCTCCAACCATCTGTACCAAACTTGATTGGGTTAGTTACAACTGACATAAAAATATCCTAAATTTCTCACTGATTGGTCAATTGTCAGTTGTTGGTTGTCAGTTGTCAATTGTTGGTTGTCAATTGTCAGTTGTTGGTTGTTGGTTGTCAATTGTTGGTTGTCTATTCCCTTTGACTCAAGAGAGAAATTGCCATTGGTAAAATTCGATGTTCTTGTACTTGAATTCTCGCGTGTAGTGTTTCTGATGTATCATCTGATAGGACAGGAACGGCCGCTTGGATTAAAATTTCGCCACTGTCAACTTCTAAAGAAACAAGATGTACAGTACAACCAGTAATTTTGACTTTAGCAACTAAAGCCTGTTCTACAGCTTGCACTCCTTTAAAACTCGGTAATAAACTGGGGTGAATATTAATCATGCGATTAGGAAAAGCGTCAATTAAAACTTGTGTTACTAATCGCATCCATCCCGCCATAACTACGAATTTGACATCATACTGCTGTAATGTTTGGACAATTTTGTGATCAAATTTTTGTCGATTTTTATAGTCTCGATGATTTAATAATACAGACTTTACGCCCCATTTTTCAGCCCTAACTGCTGCCTTTGCATCAGGATTATTGTAAATTAAAACTTGAATTTGGGCATTAATTTCACCTGTGGCAATAGCCTGGGCAATCACTTCAAAATTACTACCATTTCCAGAAGCCATAATTCCCAATTTCGAAGGCTGAACATCTGAAATTTGCTGATGATAAATCTGAGGAGAAATGAGACTAGCTGTAGTATTTATTAAGGAATTGTCAATCATAAACAATGTTTATTTTAAGAAAATTTTTAAAGGTCTAGAGTTTCAGATTCCCGACTTCTTAGATAAGTTGAGAATCTTGTTCTTGGTTTGTTGTTAAATCATAGTTCTGATATTAGGGAAAACCAAAAAATAAATTACCCAATTTTGTGGGATGGGCATCTTGCCCGTCCTTTGAGGTACAAAGTTGAATCAAACTCTTGTGGGATGGGCATCTTGCCCGTCCCTGATGATTAGCGGGCTTTTCGTCCCGCACCACTGTATTTTTTTAATTGGAAGTGCCTTACTTAAAATTCCCGTCTTAAGAAGATTAGAATAGCGATCGCTAACAACATAAAACTGTAAAGTAAGCCATATCCCGCATTGGTAATTAATGTGATTGGATCAGGTAGTGCTTGTAAACCGTAAACGGCATCATTTTTGAGATCTAATCTGGATAAATCTGGCAATATCAGATATAAAATTTGGGTAATGCGTTCTATACCAGGGTTATGACTTAATTTACCTAATGCCACTATATCTTGAGTAATATTCCCCATTAAATACACTGCAAATGTTAGGGATGTGGCGATGAGGGAACTAGTAAAAACGCCTAAAGTAATAGCTACGGCAGCCATTAAACATAATTGAAAAAATATGAATAATGCCGCTAGAAAAATACTGGAAAATTGATAAGATGCCTGTCCAATTTGCAAAAGTCCTACATAGATGATTGTCATTGTAGTGATGAGGATAAAGCTTACTGCTGATAATCCTAAATATTTACTAGCAATAAATTCACTACGGCTGATAGGTTTAGCGATTAATACTAAAATGGTACGTTTTTCGATTTCTTTATTAACTAATCCCGTACCGATGAATATAACCACAATTAAACCAAGGACGTTCATGGTTGCCAAACCAAAATCTAAAAATATTTTATCGGTGGCAACGCTGGCAAATTTGGGAATGATACGGGAGGCAATAGCCAGAATAATTGCATAAAAACCAATAATGTACAGAATGCGATCGCGGATCACTTCCTGAAGCACATTTTTGGCCATGACAACGGTTCTAATTACATTCATAATAATGTTTAATTCTTTCCTTATTGTTGTGGTGGTGGAGAACCATTTTTAAATTTACTAGTGCGATCACAAGTAATACGAGCAACGGTGTTTTTATTATCTGTTTGATTACCAGGGTTAGATGGTTCAATCAGACAAGATTTTTGCCAGTAATATCCTTTAGAATTAGCACTTGGTCCGCCCCAAATTGTCAAAATATCTAGCCTATATCCAGATTTTATATTAACTACACGGGGCTCAACTCGCCATAATGGCTTTTCCAAAGAACTACCTAAATTACTATTAATAGTTTTCTGTCCCAAATTGCCTAATTGCTGATTAGCTTCCAGTAACCATTTTTCTACTTCTGACCAAGGTTTATTGGCAATTTGTTGATTAACTAAAGGTTGCAATTTTTTGAGAATTAAATCACCAGTTTTCGGCTGTTTCCTTCGCGGTTCTACTTGAATGACAAAAGCACTTTTATCAAATTTATCAGCTCTTAAACTCGGATATTCCTTTAACCATTTATCTATGACAAAGTAAAACTGAAGCCAACAACTAATCAACATACACCAAGCTAACAGAATTATAACTTTTTGGCGGTCTTGCAATTTAGGAAGTTTGGCTTTTGCTAATTTTCTACCTGTGCCTTCAAAAAAGTTAGGTATGGCTGTAACTACAGCAGCTATTGTCGGCCAAATAACTATCATTTTCGATGTTAATAGACTTTTTTGATATCCAAAAGCAAAGACGCTAATTAAAAAACCCGTTATTAATGCTCCCACTGGCATAAAAGTTCCTGGAACTCTTAAAGGATCATCAGTAGTATACCAAGCTGTTCCTGCTAACAAAAATAGCCAACCACAAAAGGCAATAATATCTTTAATATATCCCTGGGCAAAATATGATGTTCCCCAAGAAAAAATACTCAAGTAAATCAATGTCTGCCAGGAGAATGCTTTAGCTGGTGTCAGAAATTTTTGCACTTCAGCAAATAGCTCTCGAATATATTTAAATATGCCTAATACTTCTTTAAATAAGAATTCCATTTGATTACCTCTGATGAATGTTGATCATTTTACCGCCAATTGCGAATTAGTATGATGAATGTTATGAAACTGTAACTAAGTGAATTGGCAATTAAGGTTGCGGCTATTAAATTGGTATTTTGCAACTTAGACATATTAATATAACTGGCTCTTTTCTGTGAAGAAATTATTTCTGTTTCTGTTTTTTTTCCTCCCTCGTTCATAAACATGATTAGTATTTTCATCAACAGAAATTTGACTAAAAAAGTCGTCATGAAAATAACAAATGATAATGAAATTATCACTGTATTAATACTGGGATCTTGTTTATTAAACAATACATAGTTTATCAATGGGGATTTGATATTCATAGGTAACATTGGTTCGGCTGTGAAAAATACAATCCAACCAAGGACACTAGAAAAAACATTTAAGCTAATAGCATAAAAAATGCTGGTTCTTTTATCAAACTTTAGCCATCTATTTAGCACACAAGCTTCTATGGGAATAGCAGCTAGTAAGAATAATATCTCAAAAAATATCGCCCCAACGGGCAAAATTATGGGTAGTGATAATTCATCAGACATAATGGTGACAACAAGAAGATTTTAGAAGTTAGACCACTGGTTTCTTGTGATTAAGTTTTTTCGACCCAGTTGAACAAAGTATAACTGAAAGAATACGGATCATCGCTAATTATCTCATTTTTCTGACATTTATACTCTGAGTGTAAACGGATATTTAGATTAATTTTATTGATACATCTATTAAACTTAAATACGTAGGCAAAAATCACACATACTAGGCTCTACTTTAGTTAACATAAGGAATTGCCACTTTATAGCTTTTCAAAAGATGACAAGGAACGGTATCGGTATTCGTACAGCGCAAGTGCGGTCTGAGCGGCTTACGGGTCAAATTCACGTCTATGATGGTCTTGGGAAAGGTAAGTCCCAAGCGGCTTTAGGGGTGGTTTTGCGCTCGATTGGGTTGGGAATTAATACCCCCAGTGATTCTAACCGCGTTTTATTACTGCGGTTTTTGAAAGGTCCAGAACGAGATTATGATGAAGATGGAGCAATAACGGCTTTACAGCGCGGGTTTCCCCATTTAATTGATCAGGTCCGCACCGGGAGAGCCGAATTTTTTGGCCATGATCAAATTACACCTTTTGACAGAACAGAAGCTGCGAGGGGTTGGGATGTAGCCAAAGGTGCGATCGCTTCCGGGTTATACTCAGTAGTGGTTTTGGACGAAATTAACCCGGTTTTGGATTTAGGTTTGCTATCCGTAGATGAAGTCATAAACACTTTAAAATCTAAACCACAAGAATTAGAAATCATCACGACTGGACGCGCCGCACCACCACAACTATTGGATATTGCGGATTTGCATTCGGAAATGAAGCCCCACCACCACCCCACGGCCGCAGCACTGTTCATTGAAGGGATTGAAATTTATACAGGTGCTGGTAAGGGTAAATCTACTAGCGCTCTGGGTAAAGCTTTGCAAGCTATCGGTAGAGGTATTAATCATCCTGGGTCAACTCGTGTATTAATTATGCAGTGGCTCAAAGGTGGCAGTGGTTATACTGAAGATGCAGCCATAGCCGCTTTGCAGCAGTCTTATCCCGAAGTGGTAGATCATCAACGTTGTGGACGTGATGCTATTGTTTGGCGAAATTCTCGTCAAGACCTAGACTATATAGAAGCGGAAAGAGGCTGGGAAATTGCCAAAATTGCCATTGCTTCTGGTGTGTATAAAACTATTATTCTCGATGAACTCAATCCTACGGTTGATTTAGAATTGTTACCTGTTGATCCCATTGTCCAAGCCTTGTTACGCAAACCTCGTGATACGGAAGTTATTATTACAGGCCGCTGTCAAAATCAACCTGCCTATTTTGATTTAGCTAGTATTCACTCTGAGGTTTATTGTCATAAACATTACGCAAATCAAGGTGTGGAATTGAAACGCGGAGTTGATTTTTAATGTCTTTCAGATCCCCGATGAGAAGTCGGGAATCTGATTCTTAATCTGTGTTATACTCAGAATGGTTTAATTATTTGATTCTGCTGGTAAGAGTTTAGCACTGCTAATAAACCCCTAAAAGTCTAGGTTTTTCGTAACGTTACAAAAGTCTATAACCATTTTGGGTATAACCTGAAAATCACCACAGAAATTATGTTACAATTAGCAACTTTATAAAATAACTTATTTAACTATTTATGAATAAAACTTTATTTAGCGTTGAAAATCTCCGTGTAGCTTATCCTCAACGCAGTGGGGAAGGAGAAAACTGGGCTGTTGATGATGTATCTTTTATTCTCCAGTCTGGTGAAAGAATGGGATTGGTAGGAGAATCTGGTTGTGGTAAATCAACCATTGGTAGGGCGATAATGCGTTTATTACCTACCTCTAGTCGCGTTGAAGGATTGGTGAATTTTCAGGGACAACCTGTATTAGATCTCACAAAATCTGAGATGCAAAAGTTTCGTGGTGAAGAGGTAGCTTTGATTTTTCAAGATCCCATGACGCGCCTTGACCCATTGATGACTATTGGCAATCATTGTATTGAAACTTTACAAGCCCATATTTCAGGGTTATCTAAGCAGGAAGCGAAGAAAATAGCTTTAGCAACTTTAGACAAGGTAAAAATTCCCTCTACTCGTTGGCATCAGTATCCCCACGAATTTAGCGGAGGAATGCGTCAACGGGTAGCTATTGCGTTAGCTTTGTTATTGAGTCCTAAATTAATTATTGCGGACGAACCAACAACTAGTTTAGATGTAACTGTTTCTGCTCAAATTCTTCAAGAATTAACCCGATTATGTGGGGAAGAAAATATGGGATTATTGTTAATTTCCCATGATTTAGCCTTAGTGGGGGAATATTGCGATCGCATTGGGGTAATGTATCAGGGTAAAATGGTAGAAATGGGGAAAACGGAAACTGTATTTGCTCACCCTCAACATGAATATACTCAATCGTTATTAAAAGCAGCTTTACATATTCAACAACAAGAGGAAACGGAGAACGAAGAACAGAGAATAGAAAAGGTAAATCCCATTCTCAAAATTACAGAACTCAAACAGTATTATACTATAGAACCGAATTTTATTGAAAGAATATTTAAAGAAGAATGTCAAATAGTTAAAGCCGTAGATGACATTAATTTAGAATTGTATTCTGGGGAGATTTTGGGATTAGTAGGAGAGTCTGGTTGTGGGAAAAGTACACTTTCGAGAACTATCTTACAATTGATCAGTCCCACGTCAGGAAAAGTGGAATTTTTAGGACAGGAATTAACTAGTTTATCCCGTCAAGAAATCCGTTCTTCCCGTAGACAAATTCAAATGATATTTCAAGATCCTCATGCTTGTTTAAATCCAGCTATGACCGTAGGACAAAGTATCACAGATCCTTTATTAATTCATAATTTAGCTAATGCTGAAAAAGCCAAAGAACGGGTTTTATGGATGTTAGAAAAAGTTGGTTTAACTCCGGCAGAATCATATTATCATCGTTATCCTGCTGATTTATCTGGAGGACAACAACAACGGGTAGCTATAGCCCGGGCTTTAATAACTCGTCCAAAACTGATAATATGTGATGAACCGGTGAGTATGTTAGATGCAAGTGTACAAACACAAGTTCTTGATTTGATGTTACAATTAAAAGCAGAATTTGATTTAACCTACTTGTTTATTACCCATGATTTATGGTTAGCACGGTTTTTATGCGATCGCATTGCGGTTATGAATAGTGGTAAAATAGTGGAAATAGGAGAGACTAAACAAATTTTTGCCCATCCCCAACACCCTTATACCCAAACCCTCCTAGCTGCTGCACCTTTATTAGCAAAAGCCTAACACTTATGAAGCTCATTTCATACTCACTATTTGTCAAATCGCATATATTTATCTATTTGACAAGAAGAGGTTTAAAGAGAGGTTGGTACGTAAACTTTACAACTTTTCCAACACCCTTGAAAATTTTAATTTATCTGTGTTAACCAATTACGAAAACTGCGATGATAAAGACTATAATTGATTCCTGTGCTTGTTGATTCTAAATGCAGAAATTCTCGCCATTTATCTAAAATTACCTTAACATCATATTCATCTACATCTAATCTTGCGGCTATTGTTTCCACAGATATTGGTGCTGCTTCTATCAACATAGTTAATACCAGAGAAGCCATTTTCTGTTGTTTATTAGTCATTAAATTCATTTTATCTAAATGCTGTTGATAATAAGTTTGTAAATGATCACTATCAACCTGATGATTACCAGCAGTTAAAATTTCCTTAACATACATAAAATTACTTTCTTCCTCAGTAATTTGTGTTAATAATTGATGATCAATATTGTGAGTATTCAAATAATTTTGCCGATATTTTTGAATATCAAGACGATTTTGTTCCGGGTAATTTGACAAATCTAAAGATTCCCAAGGTGTTTCAATTAATAAACCTGATTTATCTTTTACAAATGGACGACGACTGAGAATAAAATACACCTTTTCAGGAAGATAACGAGGTAAATAAAATATATTTGTACCTCTTGTTTGCTGATTCATGTTAATTTTATCACAGGCATCTATAACAATGATCAATCGTTGTTCTAAATTTAGTTTATCGCTGACTTGTTGTAATAAAGAAGACAAAAAACTACTATTTTCCGTAGTAGCATCAGGAAAATTAGATGGAAAACTTTTAATACCTTGATATTGAGCAATTTCTCGTAATTGAGTACAAATATTAGTCAAAAATTCAGCAGGATGACTTTTACCAGCTAGTTCCACATTGTAATAAAGGACTCCTGGATTTTGGCTAACATAATGAGCAAGGATAGAACTTTTGCCAATACCAGGTTCACCGATTATGGTAAAATAGCCTCGGTGACACTTATGGAGAAAGTTGTCAATAGCAGTGAAGACAAAATCACGACCGACAAAATCACGATTTTTTTCGGTAATTATTTGTCTAAATTCCGGGATATATCTAGGAATATCTGTGATAATTTTCACTTGATTTTAAGTTGCTTCCAATCGCAAAAAATGTACCCGTCCTGATTCCTCCTTTGCTATAATAGTAAAACCATCTGGAGAAAATGTACAAGAACTAATAGGACTATCAACAAGGAAAGTATTGATTTCCTGACCTGTTCGCAAATTCCACAGTTTGAGGGTATTATCCCGGGAAGCGGAAATGGCTTTTTCCCCGTCTGGACTAATTGCTAAGGTTGTTACCCAGTCCTTATGACCAATAAAAGTACGGATTTTATGACCTGGTTGCAAATTCCACAGTTTGAGGGTTTTGTCCCGGGAAGCGGAAATGGCTTTTTTACCGTCTGGACTAATTGCTAAGGTCGTTACCCAGTCCTTATGACCAATAAAGGTATAGATTTCTTTACCTGTGTCTAAATCCCACAGTTTGAGAGTATGATCATCTGAGCCGGAAATGACAGTTTTTCCGTCATGACTCATCACTAATGCTTTGATAGGACGAGTATGACCTTCAAAGCTAAAAATTACCTGATTTGTTTGTAAATCCCAAAGCTTTAGAGTACAATCATCAGCAGCAGAAACGGCTTTTTTGCCATCTGGAGTGAGAATTACTACTCTTACCGAATTATTATGGCCTCTATCTGAAGATTTTTTACTGCTGTCCAAATCCCAAAGCTTTAGAGTATAATCATCGGAGGCGGAAATAGCTCTTTCCCTGTCTGGAGTGATAGCAACCCCTCTAACTTTGTCACTATGACCTCTGAGGGTAAGAATTTCTTTACCTTTGTCTAAATCCCACAACTTCAGATTATGATCATCTGAACCAGAAACAGCAATTTTCCCATCTGGGGTCATGGATATAGCCCCTATAGAGCCTTTGTGACCTGTGAGGGTGCGAATTACTTCACCTGTTTGCAAGTTCCATAATTTTATGGTATGATCTAGTGAACCAGAAATGGCCTTTTTTCCATTAGAGGTAATTGCTATGGCTCTTACCCAGCCTGTGTGACCTTCTAGAGTACGAATTTCTTCACCATTCTGCAAGTTCCACAATTTTAAGTTATTATCACGAGAACCAGAAATAGCTATTTTTCCATTGGGAGTAATTGCTACGGCTCTAACTGCATCTTTGTGGCCTTTCAAAGTGTGAATGCAAGTAGCTTTTTTGTTATCTAAATCTAAATGCCAGAACTTGAGGGTATGATCATCTGAACCAGAAATGGCCATTTTTCCGTCTGGAGTGATTGCTACGGCTGTTACCCAGGAGTCATGACCTTCTAAGGATAACACAGGTTTACCCGTTTCTGCATTCCACAATTTTAAAGTTTTATTACGAGAACCAGAAATGACTGTTTTCCCGTCTGGGGTAATTGCTACGGCTGTTATCCAGTCGTCATTTTCCCAATTATGAATTATCTTACCAGATTGCAAATCCCAGAGTTTCAAACTGTTATCTGAAGCACCAGAAACTGCCTTTTTACCATCTTCAGTGATAGATACTGAATTTACCCACTTTTCATGACCTGTGAAATTAGCCAATAAATTGCCATTTCTGAGACTGGCCGTAATTGGGCGCAACCAAACATTATGACTCTTAGATGCACTTTTTAAGAGATTCTTAATTGGTTGCTGAGGGAAACACTGTAATGTTCCCCATAATTGCGCTGCTAATTGGTTTTTGTCCTGCTTCAAAATATGGCTTGATAACTGAAGCGCACGTCTGACTAATTCCAGATTTGTGATTTCTTCTGGTTTAAGTCTATTGCTATTGTTTAGATCATCAATTAAAGTATAATCCATAATTAAAGATTCTATGCTCAAATCAGGATGTTGAATCTTGAGAAAAATAAAATCAAAATCCATGAGAGTATTATAGTATTGATCTGCATCTGCTATTAATACCCTCGCAGGAAATTCAGATAAATATAACTTGACAAATTCTAAATCTTTCGATTTTAATTTTGAGGCAATTTTACCCATATTATGCCCAGAAATGTTGAATGTCGTTACAAAAC
>Ga0194041_10000803_pt1 | contig 13081 bp, 19 predicted proteins | sample JunL449m_MetaG_FD_160082 | JGI IMG/M metagenome (GOLD analysis project Ga0194041, IMG submission 160082) | Anoxic zone freshwater microbial communities from boreal shield lake in IISD Experimental Lakes Area, Ontario, Canada - Jun2016-L442-9m | ecosystem: Environmental > Aquatic > Freshwater >...
TTAGGAAATGAACAAGGTTTAAAAATCTTAGATGAAATATTAGAAAAGAAAAAAGAAGAGCATTTCAAAAAAACTGGACAAATCTTAGAGATATCAAATGAAGAGTTTTATGATTTGATGAGACAAAAAATATCTGAACAATTCAAAGAGTTAGGTCTATTATTAGGTTTAGTGGGACTAGTGATTACTGCAAATGCAGCTAAACCACCTGAAGATGCTGATGATCTTGAAAAGAATAGATATAAGTTTTGGGCAAAATTGATTAATAAAACATCTGATGAGGTATCTTTCTACTATAATCCTATGTCAGCAGAGTCAATTACTAAAGGAAGCTTGATCCCATCTTTAGGATTATTATCTAAAATTGAAAAGATAATGATTAATGTTGGTAAATTTGGCTATGGTGAATTATCAAATAATGAAGAGATGATAGAAAAAGCACATCCTTTGAAGTATACATTAAACATAATTCCTTTTGGTTCTCAATTTGAAACTGAGGTTCTTCCTTACACTAGTCCAGAATTAGCTAAGGAATTAGGTGTTAGAGTAACTGCAGAGGCACGAAGACAGTAATAGCTATATTATGGCATTTATTTACATCTTAAATGCCATATAATGCATAATAAATTATTACATTTGCTTACTTCGAATTAGTCGTTTTTATTAAGGGAGAGAGTGGAAAAATTAGTTACAAACTATAACATCATTCTTAAATGAGAACATTTCTTTTACAATTACTAGCAGCATTACTTTTATTCTTTGCACCAATTCAACAGTTAGTTATGGTCGTAGGTTTAGCAATCATGCTAGACACATTCACAGGTATTTATAAATCAGTTAAATTAGGTGGATGGAAATCCATTCGTAGTAGAAAATTGTCCAATATAATAAGCAAAATGGTTCTTTATGAGGTGTCAATCATTGTCCTCTATCCAATCGATAAATTTTTATTGAACGAACTGTTACTAAACGTTGTTTCAGTTCAATTCTTTTCTACAAAAATTGCATGTGTTCTTCTTATTCTAGTAGAGCTTACATCAATTAAAGAGAACATAGAAGCTGCTCTTAAGATAAATATTTGGCAAGTTTTGAAAAAAGCAATCCACAGAGCAAAGGAATTAAAAGGTGATATTGACGAGATTAAGAACTAATGAAGATAAACTTTACGTACATAGTTATAGCAGTGCTAGCTGCAATCATTCTCTTACAAAGATCATGTAATAACAATGTAATTACAGAAGGTTCTGTTACAACTAAATATGACACCATCTGGAAAGTTAAACACGATACATTAATCAAAGAAGTCCCTGTTATACATATAGTACATAGAGATCCTCCCAAAGGACCACAATACACACCAGGAGAAAACATAGACACTTGCAGAGCAAGGTTTAACTATCTCCTAAAACAACACACTCTACAGAGAGTGTATACAGATACAATAAAACTTGATTCTCTAGGAACCATTACAGTGATTGATACTGTGTGGTTGAACAAACTTGGAAAGAGAACTAAGATTTTTAATTATAAAATTCCATTTGTAACTAAAACAATTACTAAACCTGCTGATCCTGTCAGACAAGTTTACATAGGTGGTAATTTGTTTGGTAACAAAACCCAACTACAATACATCACTCCTGGTATATTATACAAGACCAAGAAAGATCATATCTATCAAGTTAACGTTGGTGTTAACTTCGATGGATCTATAACCTATGGCGCAGGTGCATATTGGAAAATCAGATTAAAAAAATAATAGATTATGAAGACTGGTACAACTGGAATAAACTTGATTAAGCTATTTGAAGGATGTAAACTCACTGCATATAAATGTCCTGCAGGTATTTGGACAATTGGTTTTGGGAATACATATTATGAAGATGGATCTAAGATTAAAGAAGGAGACAAGATTACACAGCAAAGAGCTGATGCATTATTAGCAAACCTTCTTCCTAAATATGAAGCAATAGTTAAAAAGAAAATCACTATTCCTTTAACACAAAATCAATTTGATGCATTAGTTTCCTATGTATGGAACACTGGTGGATCTGATACATTATATAAACTAATAAATAACAAAGCTTCTGACGATGAGATTAGAACTTGGTTTGAAACCAAATACATCACAGGTGGTGGAAATGTACTACCTGGATTAGTTAAACGTAGAAAAGCAGAAGCAGATTTATTTTTCAAAAAATAACCAATGGCAAAACAAACCAACACAGCAGAAAAGATTTTAAAACCTAAAGTGTCAAGACCAGGTGTACACGCAAAAGCAAAGACATCAAAGTTGAAATCTAGCAAACTATACAAGAAATTAAATAAAGGACAAGGATAATGGATTGGCAATTAGAAATATCATTTCATTGGCCACACGATAGACTAGCAATAGGATGGGAAGTCCTGCACCCTGATGAGAAATTTGAATATACATCATATGTTCTCTTTCTTGGTTTCATAACAATAACATTAGATATAAATTAATATCTTTGATAACTAATAAATTATAAAGAAATGGGAATACCAAATAGACAGATAGGTTGGGACCAACAGTCAAACTTATTATGGCAACTTCAAGCACAGCTTAATAAATTAGGCAAAACAATGAGTCAATGTTGTGGCTCTTCTTCAGGATGCATTAGTTTCACTGATATAACTTGGGAAGCATTCATTGCTGCTATTGATGCAGGAACTATTGCTGATTGTTACTACAACATTACAAACAGACCTAACTCTGGTACAGATCCTTTATACGTTCTTGTTGAAAAAGGACTTCCTAATTTTGATAATGAGGTAAGAAGATCAGAGCAAGCAACAAGTGCTTTGTGTATTACAAGTGATCGAGGAGTGGGATGTTTCAATGTATATGCTGAAGAAGAAACTATTTCTTTTGATTATGTAGAAAATGCTGTAGTCTATCCTGTTCGATTAAAAGACTGTTCTATTTTTGCTGAAGGTGATATTGTAACATTTACAAGTGCTCAAGCTCCTTTTCCTACATATACAGGAGTTATACATTATGGTGGTATTGAAGTTGAAGGGAAATGTGCAGTATATTTTCAAATAACAGGAGGAACAGGTCCTATACCACCAAGTCCTCTTGATCCTGATGGAACATTTAGCAATGGTGTAGATAGTACAGATGGAACATTAATTGGAGAGGTGGCATCAAAATGTAATCCTTTCCCAACTCTATCTGTAGGAGATGTAATTAATGGATTGTTATCTCCAGAAGTGGGTACTGCACAAGCAACAATAACTTCTATAACAGGAACAACAGTTACAATAGCTCCTACATCAGGAGATTGGACTGGTGTTTCTGTATTTTTTATAAGAGATTATGGAAATGCTTGTTTATTTGTAACAACAGCTCCTATTACGACATTGAGTATACTTCTTACACCAGATCCTATATGTTTTGATTTTGATAATCTTCTTGGATATGGTGTATATTTAAATACATTAATGCAAGCTACAGATGGTTTGATTTATGGAACATTGCGATCACACAGTGCGTATGGTGGTCAATTGTTCTCAATGGATCCTGTTACAGAGCAAGTGACGATATTGTTTAATTTTGATGATAATGTTACGTATGGTTATACTCCTAGTTCAGGACTTGTTGAAATAGCAGGAGAATTATATGGTACATGTAGTAATGGTGGTAATAATGATAGTGGAACTATATGGAAATGGAACATAGCAACAAATACATTCACTACATTATATGCTATGAGTGGTCCTACAGAAGGAGGATATCCTTATGGAACATTATTATATACAGGAGGAAAACTATATGGAACTTGTGAGAATGGAGGAGCTAATGGTGTTGGAACATTATTTGAATTTGATCCTATAGCTTTAACATATACAGTGTTATTGCAAATGGGTGATAATGAAGATATTCAATTTCCAAAAGGTCCATTAACAGAAATTATCTCTGGAGAATTATGGGGAACTTCTCGCAATGGTGGAACTAATAACAATGGTACAGTTTTTAAATATACACTTAGTTCAGGAATTGATGAGATAGTTGTAAATCTTGATGATGTTCCTAATGTAGGTTATGTTGGTGCTAGTGGAGGAGTAATGTTAGCCAGTGATGGTAATGTTTATTTCAATACAATTAATGGTGGTGATAATGATAATGGAACATTGTGTCAAATTACAGACATCTCTACATCTCCATCACTTAATGTTGTGTATAGTTTTGATCTTAATTATGGATATGGAGATGCTGTATGTCCTATAGAAATTGCTGGTAATTTGTATGGATGTACAAATAATTCATATGATAGGCCTACAGATTGTACTTCTCCAGTGGGAAGTATTTACAAATATGATATTAGTGTAGGTATATTTACAACATTACATACATTTAATGCTGCAACTGATGGTGGTTTTCCTTATTTAGGACAACTTCTTCCTATTGTAGATGTATTGTATGGAATGACAAATCAAGTAAAACTACCAGGATGTCCTGCAGATCAATATGGACAAATATTCAAATACAACATCACAACAGATGTATATACAAATGTTCAAGCTTTAAGAGCTCCTGTTTCTTCTCCTGCTGATGTAGCAACATCTATTTGTGAAAGCATTGTAGATCCTGGATATACATGTACTACAGTGGGTGGATGTATTTTTGTTTCAGGAACACAGTTTGGAAACGAAGCAGGTCAAACATTAGTGATTAGAACTATTGTTACATTTGAAGGTGATTTATCTGGATGTACAGCACCTACTATTGGACAACTTTTGTATAATAATGATACAGGTGATTTAATAGGAACTGTTTTTAGTTTTACTGGTTCAGCTCCATTTACAATGCAAGTGGAATTAGACGATAATGCTAATCCTGGATATACTAGTTTACCATTTAATGCTTATATAGATGGAGATGGATGTGTATTTATTGTAGATGGCGAAACAGGAACAATCATTGATTACACTGTTCAACCTTTTTCAGGAGGAAAAGAACCTGTTAACAGACCTTGTTATTACAATGCTACATATGATGTAATCACAGACTATCCTCTTTCACAACCACATACAAAAGCACAAATAGACTATCTTGTAAATAACAACTTGTTAGTGCCAGGTGCATTCTATAACATCACAGATGTAGATTTATTCTTATATGGGGGAACAGAAATTGTAATTCAAGCAAACAGTGTACATTCATTTAATGATACAGCAATGGGCTTGTTCTACAATCCTAAATACAATCAAGATGTAGCAGGATATGGAATATATGATAGTGCTATAAGTTATTCACAAGGAGACACTGCTATATGGGGAGGACTTGTTATAACATTTGCTGATGGGGGAGGTGCAGGTAGTATATCTGCATATAATCAAGAATATAACACATGGACATTCCCTGGTAAATTCAAAGTGTTTGTAGGTGATGCTTCAGTTTTCACTGCAGGAGATATTGTTTATGATCCTAATCATCCTGACTATTCAATGCTTGTTACAGAAGTGGGAGCTGATTACATTATTGTATCATGTCCTCCTATATTCTTAGCATTTGCTACACAATTAAATAATCCAACTTCGCCCTTTCTTTTAATAGACATTGTGTCTATAGAACTACACGAATCATTCTACAGCGATCTTATTTACAATGCTGTATGGGATGAAATAACATATGATTATGCACATAATTTTATTAGTTCTAGAAAAGACAATGCTGGAAATGTTGTAGAGCAAACATGGAATGGTTATAAAATTAATAACAATCCTACATGGAGATCTATTGTAGGATTCCAATGGGGTAATGAATATGCAAGTAATATTGCTCTTGAGGATAATGTTGGAATGTTTGGAAATAAAATAACTGATAGTTATGTAGAAGTTATTAATTTCAGAGGAAGATATTTCACTCAAAATACATTCACTAACAATGCCCACTTATATAATATTACATTTGGAACAAGACTTATTTTTGAATATAATACTTTTGAAAATGGTTGTGAGATTAATAATGTAAACTTTGTAGAAGGCTATAATAATCAATTTAGCAATAACTATTTTAATAATTCCTTCTTAGCTAATTCAACATTTACTGCTGGAACGTTTTTTGCTAATACATTAAATAATAGTACAATTACTTATTTAATATTAGATGATGCAACATCTGCAACAGCATTTACTGATAATGCTCTAAAAAGTTCTACATTAAACTTTTTATTTGGAATTGGTGGAAACATATCATTAACAAATTTTGATTATGTACAATTAACTAATGATATACTTGCTGCTACAATAATCTATCAAACTACATATGCTAAAGAAGTGGTGTCAAGTAATGGTGCAGGAAACGTTATTAAATATGTAAGTGGTGCAGGTACATACATAGTTGCTTCTGTAATAACATAATAATAAAACAATCGAATTATGATAAGTCGTGAAATAGGTTGGAGTAACCAAAACAATCTTACGTTTGGTATCATTCAACAAGTAAACAAAATACAGAAAGATGTGTGTTGTAATTGTAATATTTCTACAACTACAACCACTAGCACTAGTAGTAGTAGTACAACAACAACTACAACTACAACAATTCCTATAGGTCCATTTAATTTTGATGTTACAGCAAATTGGAGTCTTGCTACTCCTAATGTAATAGATGCTGCTACATTCAAAACATTCTTGGAAAGTGGACAAGATGGTGATGGAAACACTAATGATCAAACAGGTGTTGTAGTCACTGACTTCTTACTTGTAGGAAATAGATTGAGATGTAATGTTTCTTCTACTGGAGGAACTGATTTAGGATTTTCATATATGGGTATTACAGATGCTACATCATTTGGAAATCTACAAATGAGTGGTTATTTATATTTATATAGTAATAACATCTCATCTGTTGATGTTACATCTTGGCCAATTGGTGTAACTAGTATTGATATAGGTAACAATAGTATTACATCATTTGACAATGTTACGTGGCCTAGTTCACTTAATGATTATTTAGGACTATATAATAATAATTTAACATCATTCAATCCTGTAACTCCTTTACCAAATACAATAACTAATTTAGATTTAAGTAACACTTTTATTACATCAGTTGATAATGTTGTTTGGCCAAGTAGTTTACAAAATTTAAATTTAGATAATAATCAAATTGTAACATTTGATCCAAGCATAGCTTTACCAAGTGGATTAATATTTATAACATTACAGGCTAATCAAATAATTAATTTTGATCCTACAATAGCTCTACCAAATAGTTTACAACAGCTAGATTTAATTAATAACCAAATTGTCACATTTGATCCAAGTTTGGCATTGCCTACTTCATTGATAAACTTATCTTTACCAGTTAACCAAATTGTAACATTTGATCCTTCTATTGCACTGCCAAGTGGATTAAGTAATTTACAGTTATATAGCAATCAGATAGTAACATTTAATCCTTCTATAGCTCTACCTAGTTCATTACAAATATTAATTTTAAATAGCAATCAGATAGTAACGTTTAATCCTAGTGTTGCTTTACCTAGTTCATTACACACGTTAAGTTTAAGTAATAACCAAATGACCACAGCTGGCTATACAGGTTCAGAACCATGGGCTAATGCAATGTCTGTCATTCCTGGAAGAGGTTTTATAGATTTTGCCACTAACCCAGATTCTGCTTCAGGAACAAATTTAGAAACTATACTAATAGCTAAAGGGTGGAGTGTGGCTACATAACATCAAAACATAATAAACACACAACAATAAATTATAATAAACCAACTACATTATGAAAGATTTGAAATTTGTTTCAGCGCAGCCAGATGACACCTACTATACATGGCAAGTACATCTTTGGTTAGAAAGCTTAAGAGAAATAGGACATTCAGATAAAGCCATTGTGCTTATTTTTATTCCTAGCTATAGAGAACAAAATAAGAAGTGGGACCAAATTATAAGTCTATATCCAGAAGCTGAATTCAACTTCTACAAAGATGTGGACAACGTAAGTCAACTATTAGGAATATACATTCCTGTTCTTCGTCCTTACGTTCTTTGGAAATACTTTAAAGAGCATCCTGAAATGAGCGATAAAGCAGTCTTTTATTGTGATTCTGATATCCTCTTTACACAGGAATTCAGTCTTGATAAGTTCTTAGAAGATGATGTGTGTTATCTTTCAGATACAAACAGTTACATTAGTGCTAAGTATTTTGACAGTAAGATTAATCAGGTGTTACCTGAGAAACTAGAAGAATACAAAACAAGAGATATTCTTGGTGAGATAGCAAGTGTTATTGGTATATCAAGAGAAATTGCAGAAGCAAACAATGATCATTCAGGAGGAGCACAATACTTCTTGAAAAACGTAGATGGAGACTTCTGGAGTAAAGTGATGAATGATTGTATTCTTATAAGAACCTATTTACAAAAAGTGAATAGAGAATTCTTTAAAGATGAGAATGCAGGGTATCAAAGTTGGTGCGCAGATATGTGGGCTGTTCTTTGGAACCTATGGTTGAGAAACCAAGAAACTAAAGTGGTTCCAGAACTTGCATTTGCATGGAGCCCAGACCCACTTGAAAAACTAAAGACGCATAGCATCTTACATAATGCAGGAATCATTGGAACATCGCAAGATGGTTATGCATGTTTCTATAAAGGGAAATATCATACAGGACAAGATCCTATGTTAGATCCACATTTAGATGTAGTGTTGAATGATGAGAAATCAAAAACAAGATGTACATGGTATTATGCCAGTAAATTGAATTTATTAAAAAATAAATATAAACTTAAATATTAAATAAAATGACACCAAACAAACGTGACTTAAAAGCGTATGTACGCTTTGATGGAACTGGACGCATTGTCCCAGGAAGCTTAGTGCTTAGACGTAATGAGCCTAAAGTAGGAAATTGGCAGGAAATTCAAGCATACGAATGCTGTAATCCAACTACCACCACTACAACAACTGTAGCTCCAACAACGACTACAACAACAACTGCACCAAGATAATGGCAACAAACAATAGACCTCTAAAAGCATATGTAAGATTTGATGGATCTGGTAGAATTGTTGCTGGAAGTTTGATTCTTAGAAAGCAAAAACCTAAAGTGGGCAAGTGGCAAGAAATTCCTGCTTATGAGTGCTGTAATCCTACTACCACTACTACCACTACTAATCTAAGAAAATGAAACTTCCATTAATTCCTTTGGATAAGGCAAACCATATTATATATGGACTTATAATATACATCATAGCCAATTTGTTTGTTGAAAACATCTTGGCTTTTGGTGCAGTTGTATTATTTGGTGCAGGAAAAGAGTTGTATGATTATAAAAGTTATGGTAGATTTGATGTGTTAGATTTACTAGCAACTATTTCTGCAGCATTAGTATTAACAATAATATATTAAAACAAACAAAATGGCATTAAAATCACTATTTCCAGAAGAGATGATGGAAAACAAAGGGAGCTCTAGTCTAACACTAGAGACCATTGCAGGAAAGCTTTCATATTTCTATGAAGAGCTACACTTATTACATTTTCAAACTACATCCTTTGCTGAACATTCAGCTTTAGGAACCATTTATGATAAGGTGGGTGATTTCCAAGATGAAATCATTGAGAAGATTATGGGATATACAGGAAAAAGAGTGAGAGCATATAAAATTGATGCTCTTAAAGACTATTCTTCTGGTATGCCCAATCAAGTGGTGAGAGAACTTGTTAAGTTTGCTGAAGACTTAGAAGAGTTTGGAGAAGCTAACAACATGCCAGACATTGAAAACATAGCACAATCTCTATCAGGAGAAGCTAGTCAAACATTATACAGACTAACATTGTCATAAATGCAAGTGAACAAAAAATTTTTCCCAAAGGTGATGCAAGACAACGACACGTTGTATCTTGCTCATCTCGAGGGAATAATTAATTCTGTAGATGAGCTATCAAGTCTTGAAATAACAAAGAGTACAAACTCTTACAAGTTTCGATTAGCACCAAGTCTCCCAAAGTATATTCCTATGCTTTTAGAGGAGATATTAAAATTCCATAATATGTTTAGAATAAAGCTTGATCTTTCTAAATCAATAAAAAGTTCTGGTACAATAGTATTTGAAATAACATTAAACGAAGAATAACAATGCCTACATTTATAAAAGCAGGATTTTGGGAACAACTGTGTGTTCCATGTAAGGGATATAAAGGTTGGCTCAATCTTGATGAACTCATTAAGAAGTTAGCTAGTACAGTGGTTGGACCTCCTGGACCTCAAGGTCCACAAGGTGTAGTGGGACCACAAGGAGTACAGGGAATCCAAGGAACACAAGGAACACAAGGAGCAACAGGTGCTGCTTTGACAGTGCTTGGTTCTTATCCTGATCTTGCTTCATTTTTAGCAGGAGCTGGTGGTTCACCAGGAGCAGTAGGAACAGCATGGATTATTGAATCTGATGGTTCATTATATGTATGGAACACAGCTACAAATGCTTGGGAAGATGTTGGTGACCTTCAGGGCCCACAAGGAATTCAAGGAATTCAAGGTGTGCAAGGAGAACAAGGTATCCAAGGAGTCCAAGGTATTCAAGGATTAAAAGGAGACACTGGAAATACTGGTGCTAAAGGCGACCAAGGTGTACAAGGTATACAGGGCATACAAGGAACTGCAGGTAACTCTGTAACTATTCTTGGTTCATATGTAGACTTAGCAGCTTTCTTAGCTGGTGCAGGCTCTTTACCTGGAGCTAATATAGGAGATGCATGGATTTTATTATCTGATGGATCTTTATATTCATGGAATGGTTCTGTTTGGTTTGATGCTGGAGATATAAAAGGTCCTCCAGGGTCTCCAGGAACTAATGGTACAAATGGTACAAATGGTGCAGATGGAGCTACAGGTCCTAAAGGTGATCAAGGAATTCAGGGTGTACAAGGTATTCAAGGGGTGCAGGGAATTCAGGGTGTTGCAGGTGGATTTGGTTATTTAGGATCTTTCTATGATACAACAAACCAAACAGGAAATGCAGGAAATGTTCTTACAATGAACATTGGTAATTCAGATGTATGGAACAGTGGAGTGTCTATCACTTCTGGAAATAGAGTAACTATAGCTAATCCTGGTGTATATAATATACAATTTAGTGCACAGATGGTAAAAAATGCTGGTAACACTGCCACACATGCACATATTTGGTTATCACAAAATGGTCTTGATGTACCAATTAGTGCATCTCAACTAGGATTTCCTTCTAACTCTATATATGTTGTAGCAGCATGGAACTTTTTCTTTAAAACTACAGTGGCTAATGAATATGTACAACTTAAATGGGAAATAAATAGTAACGTAAACAATGCAATAGTAATTACATCAGCTGTAGCTTCAGGAGATATTCCTGCTATTCCTGGTCTTATTGTAACAGTGAATCAAGTTGGCTAAAAATAAATTTGTACAAGTAAAAATACTTGTATACATTTACTGATCATTTTAAAAACCAACACATTATGGCACAGTACGATCCAAACAAGAGATACTCTTGGGGACCTGAAGACAAATTTGAACTTAATGGAGCTCAATTTGGTCTAATTTTAAACACATTGCGAAGCATTCTGAACACAGAAGAAGCTGCAAAAATTATTTTAGCACAACAAGCTAATGCAGCAATCGAAGCTGTAATGGCTGCTGCTGTAGAAGCTGACATTGTGAAGGAAGCTCCTACTGTTGAAGCTCCTCCAATGGAGAAGTTGTAAAACAACATAGCTGTTGGGAGACGAATAACAGCTGTTTTCAAACAAAAGCTCTTCTCTATGAGAATATATGAACCAAAGAATAGAATAGATGTTATAACACCCAAGGGAGATGGGATGATACTTTTTGTTACAGAGTTTGGAACAGAAACTGACACCATCTATACAATTATAATTAATCAAACTGGAGAATTATGGCAATATACCCATAAGGATCTGATTGTTAAACCCAATATAACATTTAAACGCTATGGCAAAGATTAAAAAAGGCAGTGTATCTGCTGGTACAAAAACACAATCTAAACGAGTTGGTCCTGTAGATCCTAAAGGTGCATTTACAAAAGTTCAAAAAAGAACATTAGCTGGTGCTAAACAGTCTGCTCCTCTTACCAAAGATAAACAACTTGGTGCTACCAAAATGAAATGTGGTGGTAAAATGAAAAAGAAGTAAGCCATGAAAGCTATTAAGAAAGCATGCAGTGGTACTTCACTATATCCAAAATCGTCAAGTGTTTCTTCTAAGTTGAAAGCAGGTGGAACTGTAAAAGCTAAAGATGGTAAATGGATTCAAAAAGCTGTTAATCCTGCACATAAAGGATTTTGCACTCCTATGACAAAAGCTACTTGTACTCCTAAACGTAAAGCTCTTGCTAAGACATTCAAAGCAATGGCTAAAAAACGTAAATAATTATGTCTAAGATGAATCCTCAGAAAGCATCAGCCTATGTAGGCACTGGTGTACTACGTAAAGGTGGTAAGATAACTCCTGTTCCTAATGGTCCTCTTATTAAAAAGAAAGGTCAATTTAAAGGAAGCACATTGAAAGCTGGTGGTAAAATTAAGAAATTACAAAATGGAGGAGGAGGTAAAGCTAAAAAGGAATATGTAGACAGAATGAATACTGCAGATTCTTTGTTTGCTGAATCAGATAGACAAATAAAAGATGGTAATTACTTAAATATGATTAGTAATAAACCAGATTGGAATAGACCTTTATTAACAATAGGTAGAGAAAATCGTAAGAAAGCTGAAAAACTTAAAAATAAAAAACCTCTTGGTCCTACTAGATTTAAAGCTGGAGGTATGATTAAACGTGCTGATGGTTCTATGTCCAAACGTGGATTGTGGGATAACATCAGAGCTAATAAAGGATCTGGAAAGAAGCCTACAAAACAAATGTTAGTTCAAGAGAAAAAGATTAAAGCTAAATCTAAAAAATAATGGCAAATTGTAAAAATTGTAATTCTAAGCTAAAAGCATATGCTAGAATTGATGGAACAAACACACTTGTTTCAGGAAGTCTTGTTTTAAGATTAACAAAACCTAAAGTTGGAAACTGGAAAGAAGTACAACCTATAGA
>Ga0194041_10000811_pt1 | contig 13028 bp, 3 predicted proteins | sample JunL449m_MetaG_FD_160082 | JGI IMG/M metagenome (GOLD analysis project Ga0194041, IMG submission 160082) | Anoxic zone freshwater microbial communities from boreal shield lake in IISD Experimental Lakes Area, Ontario, Canada - Jun2016-L442-9m | ecosystem: Environmental > Aquatic > Freshwater >...
TTTATTAACAACATAGCTAATAATGTTAAATTAATTTTTGAAGAGGAAGAAGAAGGTGAATCTACTTCTTTAGAAAAAGGTAAAATTTTCTTTGGTGCTGCTAGTGATTTAGAAACAAAAATATATTCAAAATCTATAATATTAGGTCCTAAAGCTAAGGCTAAAAGAGGTGAAGATGTTAGTAAGTTCAGTAAAGGTGGCAGTGGTGGTGGTACTGGTAGTTTATTCACTAAAGAAATTAAAAAAGAGGTTCCTGTTTCGGGTAAAATATATGATATTAAAGAAGGTGACGATGATGTTATAAAACCAATAATTAAAACTTTTGTTAATTCAGATTTCAAAAGTGATAGAATGATTATTAAACAAAGTATGACTTTACCTGGTTCTATCATTATAAAACCACAAGGTAGTGATGATAATGATGGAGCTTTAGTTGTGACACCAATAAAATCAAATCCAAATTGGTTTAAAGGCCCGATAGAGGTTAAAATAAATAAAAATGCTTACGCATATAAAGGTACAACACCTTTTACAGGTAAGTTAATGTTACAACCACGTAAATAATGGCAGATAATTTTAAAAGAAATCTTGCGGATGAGGCTAAATATCTTCAAATGCAACAAGATATTAACGAAAGTTTTAAAGAACAAGTAACTTCTTTTAAAGGTTATGCCGAGTATCAAAATAGAATAAATAAAAATTGGGGAGATATAAAAATAATTCAAGCACAAATACTTGAATTAGAAAAAGATACAACAGTAGAAGGTCAAAAAAAACTTGCCTCACTTAAAAAAGAACAACAACTTTTAATAGAAACTAATAAACAATTAGCTAAACAAGGTAGTTTAATTAAATCGGCCGCCAACATTTTAGATAAAAATTTCTTAGGGGTATTAGGTAATATTTTATCTAAATGGTTTGATTTTGATGAGGCGGTTCGTAAGACAGGTGTTAACATGGGTCTGTCTGGTTCAAGAATGAATATGATGCAAAGTAACATGATAGCTGCAAGAAATGTTGCTGCTGAATGGGGTTTTGAGGCAAAAGATTTAGCTGAGGCTCAAGGAGCTTACTCGGATGAGGTTGGTAGGTCTGTTATTTTAAGTGGTGAGGCCCTTAAAACTATGTCTATGATTGGTGCTAAAACTGGTTTAGGTGTTGCGGGTGTTGCTGCTATGTCAGGTGAAATGGAAGCTTTTGGTTTTGGGGCTGAAAAGTCCGTAGCTTTAATTGCTGAAATGTCTTCCGAGGCTGAGGCTATCGGAGCGAACTCTTCAAAAGTTTTAAAATCGTTTCAATCAAACTTGGGTTTGATGAACAAACTTAATTTTAATAAAGGTGTTAAGGGTATGATGGCTATGGCAGCATATTCTGAAAAATATAAAATAGATATGAATTCAGTCGCTTCTGTGGCTGATAAAGTTTTTAGACCTGAAGGTGCTATTGAGGCCGCAGCTCAATTACAAGTATTAGGTGGTAGTTTAGCAGCTTTGGGTGACCCATTTCAATTAATGTATAAAGCACGTAATTCACCTGAAGAATTGGCTAAGAGTTTAACAAAGGCTGCTTCAGCGTCAGCGACTTTTGATAAGACGACTGGGGAATGGAAAGTTAATGCGAATGAATTGGATAGATTAAAAGAGGCTGCAGCGGCTTTAGGTATGGATTATAGTGAACTAGCTAAAACAGCAAAACAGACAGCCAAAATTAATGCTTTTGAAGGTATGTTAAAAGGTAAAGGGTTAAACCCTAAAACTGTTGACATGATAACGGGTATGGCTAACGCTGACGGTACAATACAGATAGGTGTAAACCCAGATACAGGGTTACCATTAACTAAAAAACTTTCTGAATTAAGTAAGGATGAGGCCATAAATTTAGCTAAAAAAAGGGATTTAGATGATAAAACCCAAAAAGATGCTATTAGTATGAGACAAGAATGGGCTGCGGTTATAGACCAACTCACAATGGCTTTTTGGCCTCTTTTACAATCAATACAAAATTGGTTAAAGCCAGCCGCTGACAATTTAACTTCTGGTTTTACAAAATTTTTAGATACAACAAAAATGTTATTACCCATAATTAAATGGTTCGCGATAGGTGTAGGCACTTTATTTTTAGTAATGAAAGCTATACAAGCCATTAATTTTGTTAAAAATATGATAGGATTTTTTGGTCCTGGTAAAAATTTTAAACAAGGGTATGAAATGGGTAAAGGTTTTAATGCCGCCACAGGTAAAGGTGGGGACTTTTCAAAAAAACAAATGAAATGGTTATCTAAAAAAGAATCTAGTGGTTTAAGTACACAAAGTGAATCACCCTCAACTCCAAGTACAAAAGGGGGTGGACCTGGTGATGTAACCAAAGGTATTAATATGAATGATATGATTAAAGGGGCGGCAGCTATTTTAATTTTATCAGCGGCTTTGTTTGTTTTCGCTAAAGCATTACAGGAATTTGATAAATTGAAAAATGGTTGGGAAACAATGGCTATGGCCGCTGTGGGTATGTTAGTTTTAGTTGGGGCATTATGGGCAATATCAAAAATACCTTCAGAAAATCTTATTGAGGGAGCAGTTGCTATCGCTTTCTTAGGTGTTTCATTAATACCGTTAGCATACGCGTTATCGTTAATGCAAAATGTTGGTATAGGTACTATAGTTGTTTTAGCGGCTGGGTTAACAGTATTAGGTATTGCCGGATTTTTAATGGGTGAAGCCGCTCCTGAAATTATCTTAGGTGCAATAGCTATAGGTGCTTTGGGGTTAGCGGTAATTCCGTTGGCTTACGCGTTTACATTAGTAGCTGAAGGTATTTCTACGATAGTTACTTCCTTTACACAAATGTTTGCGACAATTGGACCTAACGGTTCAAGTTTATTGATGGCTGGTTTAGGGTTTATGGCAATGGCCGCGGGTATAGGTATTTTAACAATATCATTAATCGCTTTGGGGGCAGCGTCATTACTTGCTTTACCTGGTTTATTTATATTGGGTGGTGTCACTTCTATGTTAACCCAAACGGCGTCGGCCTTGTCATCAACAGGTGGTGCAGAAGGTATCACAAAAACTATTAACGCTATAAATTCAGTAGACGAAAATAAACTTGAAGCTTTAAAAGATTTATCTCTATTCATGGCTTTATTGGGAGCGACAACAACAATAAAATTTGACGAATCCTTACATATAGACGGTTCAATTCAAATTGCTGGTAAATCAGGTGGTAAATCCGATACTGATTGGGTATCTGACCCTATTTTTGTTAGTCAGTTAAAACAGTTAATTGCTGAGGCCACTGAAAAAGATAAAAATGGTGGTAAAGGAAGATAAAATTCCGATCTGCTTTATTTATTTGCTTCTTATATTATAGTTAGTATTAATAATATATAAAAGAGATCCGCGCTAATATTAGCTATAATTTTATTGTAAGTAAATTGTATAAATTTAATTTATTTTAATTTTTTTCTTTTACATGTTGGTATAACGGTTTTAAAAAAATGAAACATAAAATCTTTAAAACGATATTTATATAAAAAGATTTATAGATGCCATCAAACCAAATAAACCCATTTAACTGGAACATAGATAACTTCGATAGTGGTATATTAGGTCCAATAACGGATACTAATTTTCGTACTTATCTATTTACACATAATTTACCAGTAGCTAACTCTGTGATAAGTGGAGTTTTAGGTGGTAACCCTTGGGTTGATAGAGCAACAGAGTATGATGTTTCAATGTCATTACCAAATGTTGTTGATGTTCCTAATTTACAGGATGTAGCCCAAAACCCTTCTTTATATAATAATTTAACAAATCCTAGACAAGTTAACTTAACAAGTAACTTACCAAATATTAACCCTGAAATAGCTAACGTATTGGGTGTCACCACACCAATATTAGCTGGTTTGGGTATTGATGCAGCGTCACAAATGAATTTAACAACTTCGATATCTGATTTACCTTCAGCTGAAGATGCCGCTTTAATTTCAGGACCAATTAATAATTTTACTCAACCTAGACAAGATAATTTATTTAAAAACCCATCAGCTTTAGAAATTAATACTTGGTATCCCATTGAATTTACAACGGTTTATAATAGTAATATAGATTCATTAGGTACTAGTTACGGTATACCAGCAACATTAAAAATAGGTTTTGCTGGTAATATAGAAACTTGGGTCAATGAAGGTGGTTATCAAACAACAACACATGAAGTAAGAGATATTGGTTTATTAGCTAGAAGCTCTAACAAATACGGACCTTCTGAAATTATAAATTATTCTTATGGAGCTGATGAACTTGTTTATGGTAATACAGGATTTATAGAATACAATTCACAATCAGGAAGTGATTTCAGAGACCAATTATTAAGTAGAACTTTAGGTGTTGGTGTAATACCTTTTAGCCAATTAGGTTCGGGTATTAATTACAAACCTGATGGACAAAATATTTCTGATTTAGATACTATCGCTAGAAAAAGAAGGGGTGTAGAATTACAAAACAGAATTAAATTAAATTTTACTGATAATACGGTTGGGGCATTAAATGTTAGTCCTTTTAGTTTATTATCTGGCGGAAATTTAATACAACAAAATTATAAGATAACAGTACCAAAGAGTGGTATTGGTAAAGTCTTAGAATTTGCTGCCGACCTTGCTGGGTTTAATTTACCTGTAAGTATTATACCACAAGGTTCTTTTGGTGGTTACGGTGTGGATAAAAATGGTGTAGACATTACAAATGATATATTAGACCATACAGGTAGTGGACAAAAATCTTTATTGTATAATGCATTATACATCAACAAATATAGTCCAAAACTAGACATACCACCAACAACAGGTTTAAAGAAATTATTAAAAGAAAAATTAGGTGCAGGACAAGCTCCATCAACACAAAATTATTTAACATATACAGAACCACAAAAAACAAATACTAACGGTAGATCCACATCAATTATAGATTCTATTAATAATAAGGTAAAAAGTTTATTAAATAAATCAGCAAGTAACGCACCTAATAAACCAGACAGTACCGTAGATAGTGATACTAGTATTGATTCTATTTTAAATAACAGTGGAAGTGGTTTTGACACATTAAGTAATTCAGCAAACCATCCTTATCACCACACTAATAATCTTGTTCAGTTTGACGCCGAAGATCCTATAGGTACAGAAATGTCTGCTGAAGATATAGGGAACATACCACAAAATTACCCAAGTCCTGAACGTAGTGGAATGTATTGGGGACAAAACTCACCCTATAAACCAAAAAAAGGTATTTTAAAATATACACAAGATTTAGTTAATCAGACAACAAATGATCGTAAGAGTGGTAGTAGATATATTGGTTTAGTAAACAGTGATAAGAATTACGCTATAAGTATACATGGTGGTGAAAAAAACACACTACATAATTTAGTATCAAATGGTAATACGGCATTAGAAACTAAATGGGGTAACGGTGTTGAAGAATTTGGTTCATATTGTCGTTCTTGGTCAGTAAGAAGACCTTATAAATATTTTAATGAGTTAGTTAGAAGTGATAATAATTGGTGGAAAGTGGAAAAAGAAAACAGTACAATGACCATGAATTGGCGTACACAGGGTGAAAATGCCAATGTTGGTATGCCAAAAATTGCTTGGACAAAAGAAGATAATGATGCTTATAACGCTGCAAAAATAAAAAATGTTGTAGATGCCACAAACCCAACTAAAAGTAGTTTTCGTGGGTTGTTGGTACCATACATGTTTTCAATTGAAAACTTGGCTTGGAAAGATTCGCCACATTTTAATGAATTATCTCCATCAGAAAGAGGACCAAATGGTGGTAGAATTATGTGGTTTCCACCTTATGATTTAAATTTCACGGATAGTACATCAGTATCTTGGGATACTACAAGTTTTATTGGTAGAGGAGAACCGATTTATACTTATAACCACACCGAAAGAACTGGTTCATTAGATTTTACTGTTGTTGTGGATCATCCTGAAGTTTTAAATACTTTAAGGGATAAATTTGGTAGTACATTAAATGGCGATGGATACGACTCATTTTTTGCTGGGTGTGACGCTGAATCTATTAAAATTTTATTTTCAGGGTATCAACCAGATAGTGAAAGAGTACAAAAAACATCCGATACAACACAAACAGTAACACCAACAGTAGAACCAAAACCACCAACAATACCAGAAGGTTTGATTACTAACCTTAAAATTTATTTTGAAAACTGTAGAAGTAGTGGAATTAGAGAGGGTGTAGATTATTCATCACCAAACGGTGTAGGTAGAGCAGTATCTACAGAATATGAAAATACTGTTATGTGTATCGCCGGTCCTTACGCAGGTCAACTACAATGTATAGATTCTGGTGGTACACCATATACCAGTTATATACAAGTACAACCGGGTGGTTTAAATTATAAAATTTTTAGTGGACTACAATTGGATATGTTGGCGGAATTTTTAGCAACAGGAGAGGGTAAAAATTTTACGATAAAAGTACAAGGTTTTACATCTGCCGCTCAACCAACAGATACTTTTAATGTACAATTAGCTAAAGATAGAGCTGACAATACAAAAAAATACCTAATTACTAAAATAATAGAAAACGAAGAATCTTATCCGGATAAACTTAAATTAGCTGGTACAAATGAATACTATCCAAAAGAAAGTACATTAAGTGACGACCTTAATAGGTGGGTAACAGAAGGTATACCAACATTAGAGAACCCAATTCCTTGTCCACCTGAAAGTAGTTGTAAAAATGCTATTACAGGTAAAGATGATTGTTGTGATGGTGATCCTTGTAAAAAATTATTACCTGGACAAGCTAATTCTAAAGTGGCTAAATTAGCTAGATACGCACAAATAACTTTGCAACCAAATACTGTTTTACAAGCTAACATTTTAAAAAATATTCAAAACGCTCAAAATGCTGAACAATTAAAAGCCTTAGCTGAACAAGAAAAAACTAAAGCTATAGATGAGGTAGTTAATTACTATATAACTGAATCGGATTATTTTGTGGATATGAAAAAGACAGATCCTTTTTTATATGATTCGTTAACAGATAGAATTAAAAACTTTCACCCCGCTTTTCACGCAATGACACCAGAAGGGCTTAATTCAAGGTTAACTTTTTTACAACAATGTACAAGACAAGGGCCACAATTAGGCGATTTAAATTTACCACAAAATATGGTATTTGGTAGACCCCCAATCTGTGTTTTAAGAATTGGTGATTTTTACCATACAAAAATAGTTATAGACTCTTGTAATTTTACTTTTGACCCTTTAGTTTGGGATTTAAATCCAGAAGGTATTGGTGTACAACCAATGATAGCAAAAGTAAGTATTGGGTTTAAATTTATTGGTGGAAGTTCATTGGGAGGTCCAATAAGTCAATTACAAAACGCTGTATCATATAACTTTTTCGCTAATACAAGTGTTTATAATCCGGCTCGTAAATTAAACGCTATATTGGGTGATAAAGAAAAATTTGTTTATAGTGGAACTTTTGGGGCGTTTAAAAGCCCAGAAGATGTTACGAATGTCACTAATGCCTCGGTAATAGCCGGTAACGAATTAAAAAATTCATTACCAGTAACCTCACCAGATACTACTAATACAGATGCTGGCATGACAAAAGCCGAAACCGATGAAATAGCTAGTGCTGCAAGTGACCAATTAAATAATGACCAAACAACATCACAAGGTGATACTAAACCGGCGACAACAGCCGGTGTTGATAACCCATCAGATGATATTGCGACAATAACTAAAACCGATTCAGGTATACAAATACAAGTTAATAATACAAAATGGACTTTACTAGGTGTAGAAGTAGATGTTGTTGATAATACCGGAACAGTATCCATATTGAGTAAAGCTTACGGCGGTAATTTTGACCAAGATGTTGTAACAAATATTGAAGTACATGACGCTATAATCCAAACATTTAATGATTGCCCTGGTAATGGCTGTTCATTATTTGATACTGTAACAGGCAGTGTATCACCTAATGTTAATTGTACTTATATAATTAATGTAACCGAAAAAGATGCAGCAATTTTCCCTAACGGACAAAAGAAAACTTATAACGCTACTAATACAATAAAAATATAATGGCAAAACAATATTACGATAGATACGATAGGTTTAGAATCAATAACCAAGTTAAGGCAGTACCATTTATTAAAATACCTAATTTAGGTTCTGACATTCTTATTCAGTATAAAAGTAGGACAAGACTTGACATTGTTTCACAAACGTATTATGGTACACCATACTATGGTTGGTTAATAATGCAGGCAAATCCACAATACGGTGGGTTGGAGTTTGATATCCCAGAAGGTTCTACAATAAGGATACCATTTCCATTAAATAACGCACTTCAAATTTACCAACAATCAGTAGATAATTACGATATTTTATATAAAATTGATAGTTAATGAGTAGTTTTTATTCAGATAGTAGTTTTAATCCAAAAGTTTCAAATATTAATGACGTTAGAATCATAGAACCAAACCCTTTAGGTGAAATAGTACCACTTGAAGATATGTCTATTTTTTTAAGTTTACAAGCTAAACAAAAAAGTAAGAGTGTTATTACACAGATAGCTGATAATAAATTCAGTATTAACACTAAAATCGCTAATACAATAGATTTAATAACACCACAAGATACGACAACAATTAATGAGGACCATTTATTTAAATCAAAAGTTAATTTAACTACTGACTGGACAGAAATAGGCGGAGGACCAAATATTGAGTTATATAAAGATTTTGAAGGTTTTGGTATTACAAATGTAGATATAGAAATTAAAAGTCAGGTAGCACCTAAAGTTGTTATAGATTTTATTGATGTTAGAGGAGCAACCCTTTTTGAACAAGGTTCTTGTTCACCATATGGGTTATTTTTTAATTTACCATACCCAATATTTGAATTAACAGTTAAAGGTTATTACGGTAAACCTGTTAAATATTATTTAAACTTAGTTAAATTTAATACAAAATTTAATTCAGATACTGGTAACATGGAATGTAAGGGTGAGTTTATTGGATATTCTTTTGCTTTCCTTTCGGATACAATAGTTGGTTATGTTGGGGCCTCACAATTTCTAAATAGTTCATACGACCCACAAGGTAAATTAGAAAAAAAATATTTAGATACAAAAAAATTCTATAAAGATAATGGTTTAAAAGTTCAAGATCCTGTAGACTCTGGAACACCTTGGTGTGATAATCCGGCTCTACCAGGTAGATGTTATACAATACAAGATTTATTACATAAAATACAAGATTTTGAAAAGAAAACCCAACCTTTAATTGCCAATAGTCCTGAATTTAGTAAGTTGACTAACTTAATACAACTACAAAATGATTATGCACAATACATTGAGGTGGTTAATAAGTTTATGTTTTCATTAGCTCAAGATGGGTATGGTGTTGAAATACAAACAAGTGCGGCTTACGGTAGTGGTGTGGACAAAAAGGAAAAAAAAGAAAGACTTGTTTTTAAAGACCAAACAATACTTAATTATTTATTAGATCCGTCAACAGCAAGTACATCTTCAATAATCTATAACCATTTTGTAAAAACACCAACACCTGGTATTTTTCCTTTAAACATTCAAATTACAAAAAGTTTTAAAATAGAAGAAAATGTTTATGCAGATAAAGTATATGCTGACGGCTTAAAAATGTTAACTTCAGCCACAGGAAGTCAACTTGGTGGTGATCCTGCAAGTGGTTTTAATACAATATACGATTCATTAAACAAAACAAATTGGCATAACATATTAGATAATGCCTCATTAGGCTACATAAAAAATGATACAACTACTACAGAAAAGTATCTTGATATGGGGTGGATAATAAAAGATATTGAAGAGGAAAAGGCTAAATTAGATAAAGTAGTAGATGATTATAGAAAAAAAGTAATAACAGATATAAATAAACTTGTTGCAGATAGAATAGGATTTAACCCAACAATAAGAAATATATTTACAATATTGTTATGTAATACAGACGCTTTCATGGAAATACTTTTAGAAGTTGCCGTTAAAGCTGAAAATTACCACATATCAAATTCGCTTGAAAATTGGGTAAATGACAATAAAGGTAATGCAACTATTAATAGTACAGGTACCAAAAAAGTATATGCATGGCCGGCTTATTTTGAAAAAACTTTTTCAGCTGTTGGTAATTCAGGTACTAATGAGGTACAGGGTACAAAAGAGGCTTACCCAGGTAAAAATACGGAATTTGCTAATTGGCCGGAAATTAGATTTGTTGAAGATTTTATACAAGCTTTTTTAGAATATCAAAGAGATATAGAATTATTAAATGAAGATAAAGCGGGAAAAGCTGGTTGGGATAATTATGTACCCATAACACCATTAGAGGCACCTATTTGGCAAACTAGTAACCCAATAAAATATTATGGACTGGTGGAGCCAAATAAAATCTATGGGGTTATAGGTGAAAGAATGTTTATTGCTTGTGATCACACTTTATTCTCACCAATTAGGTTAACTAATGACGCAACATTTATACCTAATGTTGGACTAGGAAATTGGACACCATTAAGTAATACAAACTCTGAAACGAGTTTGGCTAGTAATTTTGGTGAAATAGATGCATGGAATTTAATAAATTCTCAAGAAGGTGCTAATGGTGTTAGAGTTTTACAAGCTTTATTAACTGGACTTAATCAAGAAACTTTTAAAAAACAAGTAATAGAGGTGTTAAAGACCAAATACCCAAATTCTATTGAAGAAGGTGTCTTAGCTAGTTCTTTAGTTACCAGTAATTTATTACTTTCAGGTAGTACACCTGGAATTGTAAGCCCTTTTCAAGGAAGTTTTACATCCACAGATTTGTACAAAACATTCAACCCAACAGATGGGATACCTTTATTTGATGAGACATCGGATACACAAGTTTTAATAACTGCCGACCCTTTTAACATGGGGTGGGCTAATATACTACAAATAATACCAGAAACTGAAGTAAGAAAAATAGAGATATTACCTGCGGATGGTGATTTTAGTAAAGCTGTAACTAAATTCAGTGATAAAATAACTATATCAACACAAAAAATTACATTTGGTAGTACTGAATTTAGAACCGCGGCAAACCCACAACCTAAAGCTATAGTGGATGAATCACAAAAAACAATAAATTTTGTTGACGGTAGACTTTTTACGACTTTAGGTATGAAAGACGCTGCTGAAGCGGATACATTTAGTTCTTGGTGGAGTATTGATGCAGATTTAAATGGGTTACCTGTGTCAAATATGGGTTTAATAACCGCTTGGGATTACCAAGGTAATAATGATGTTTTAGGTATTAGTCTTTTAACAAATGACGGTAGTTTATCAAATATATTTACACAACAGTATTTAAATAATGACTCAGCAATGACACTTGGTGGCCAGCCTAAAGTCAATCCTTACGATCAGGTAGAAGAAGAGGGTATTAGTACAGCGTTTGTTACAACACCATTATGGATGGATAACGTTAATAAATTTAGAGGAAATGTGTATGGAAATCGTGCGGGAGACTTAAAAACGCCACCTGGGTCAACCTACCGCGGTCAAGCTTACACCCCTAAACAAATACAAGATAGAAATTTAGCTTATCTGTTCTTACATACATGTAAACCAACACCATTAATTATAAGAGCGTGTTCAAACTCAGGATTTTTATTAGCTATAACCGATTCTAAAGACACTGGATATGAACCTAGTAGTACACACTCACTAAAAGCATTTAATACCGCGGGGGGTGTTGCCAAAGTACCAAAAATGTGGGCATTAGCTTTAGGAGCACAACTTTGGAGATGGAAAATGTTTGTTGGTGTTAAAGCAGATGGAAAATGGAATAAACCCTTACAACCTTATAATACTTTAGCGGCTGGCGATTTACCAACAGGGTTTGATCCTTTAGCACAACCAGGTTGGCATTCATATGATGGAAAAAAACGTGAGGCACATTCAGGTGAGGCATATACATCGACCGCATGGTCGAATCTTTCACTAACAAACATGGCAAAACAAATGGAATTAAGTCATTCTAATATAGAAAGAAACGATATAGATATATATTTAAATAAAATATATCGTAGTTCCACATCTTGGACACCTAAGATACAAACATCATCATTTAGTTCCAATTATTTATCGGCTCAAGGTAAATATGTTAAAAATTGGGCTGATGATAATGCAGGTTTTGTGGCATATGGAGCAGCTATTGCGGCGGCGGCGCTGATTAATGCACCGACACCCACCCCTTGGTCAATACAGCAACCAGTAACAGGTGGTCTTGACGGTAATGTAATTAATTCTGGGGTTGCCTCCATAACACCAAACGCATGTGTTTATTTTAATTACTATGGGTTATTAGCTTCAGGCTCAACATATGGTAAAATAGGTATTGGTGAGGGAGATGAAGGTACTGAAGATAATCCTAAAGGGTTACAGTTATCAGAGATAGTAAACCCTAACGACGCCTCAGGTCAACCATGGAATGCAAAAAAAATATCTGACAATTACAATTGGTCACAACTTTGGATAGCACCACATCATATACCATATGTTCACCCAGAAGGATTTACTGGTGGTAAGGGTGAAGCTTGTTCTTATGTACAAGTATTCACTAATACTATGGATTATTTAGACTATCAAACTATAATGCCAGAAGATAGGAGAGGATTTGGGTATAAAGAAATGTATGATTATGGTCATACCGTAACTGATACCACTAAAAACCTACGCTTAGATCCAGCCATTCAAAATCCAATCGATTTCTTAACAAAAGGACGTTTTATACATAGAGATAGGGTTTCTGACGGTAACTTAGGTATGGTAATGCAACATCTACCAGATGAAGTAAAAGATATTTTTATAACAAACTTTGAAGAATGGGTAGATTCAGATTTTGGTGGAAGCTCAAACAATATTTTAAAAGAAATAGATCCTATTAATTTTGACAATACATCTACAGGGTCATTAATTGGT
>Ga0194041_10000814_pt1 | contig 13010 bp, 7 predicted proteins | sample JunL449m_MetaG_FD_160082 | JGI IMG/M metagenome (GOLD analysis project Ga0194041, IMG submission 160082) | Anoxic zone freshwater microbial communities from boreal shield lake in IISD Experimental Lakes Area, Ontario, Canada - Jun2016-L442-9m | ecosystem: Environmental > Aquatic > Freshwater >...
GATAAGAAATGGCAACAGGAACCTATGGTACTATAAGACCCGCGGATGTTTCACCTGAAGATGTTGAGATAATTTTGAATTATACGCCATCGAGAGATGAAACTAACAATTTTGTGTTAACAAAGTTGGATGCTAATACTATACTTAAACCTTATTTTAGTAATGACGATACGGGTGGTACACCTAATGTTGAATTATTAGGTGGTTTGTATAATTTAACATTACCCGCAGAACAATTTAATAAAATCGGGATTTACACGTTATATGTTAGACCAGCACAAATAAGAACAACAATATTAGATTGTGGTGTTTTATCTTCACTACCAAATGTTAAAGGAATTGTTATTGATTTAAATGCCGTACCGTCTAATTATAGAAATAAATTTGTTAATCAAGGATTAATTGGTTTCAGAGTTGAATATTTGAATTCTGATGGTACAAAGGTACCTAACTTTTTTAGATTGATTACCTCATCATTCTTTTGTGAACCTGTGGTTCAAAATTTGACTAATTCATCGCAAAAGGCTATTAGATATAGATATACTGATAGTAATACTAATTTAATGTTTTGTACTTTGTCACCATCTTCGGCTCCGACAAACAAACCAAACGCAACACCATATATTGGTCAACCTAATCAAAATATCATTATAACGAACACATTCTTCAATCCAATAACTTTGGATATTGAACTTGCTGAACATGATTTCTCAACATTGGCTATTGCTCTTTATGGTAATCAAACTAAGTCAATTGATGATGGTATCTACACTCTTTACGACACTAATAACAACATCTATAAACAATATAACCTTTATGAAATTAGAGACCAATTTAATAGTTTATTATATGAGGTTAGACAAGATAGAGGTAATAACATTGACTTTAGTAAAAACTTTACAAACATAACACAATAATGGCGATTAAAAAATATACTTGTCCACCACAATCAGCAACAGGAACAGGAACATTCTCCGATGATTTAGTCGGGTTCCAATTAGTGCAAGGAGGTGGGTTGACTCAAGGTAATTTTGAATTTACCGAATCTATAACCGAAAAAGTTAATAGGACCTTTTCAACAGGTGTATTCTCAGACCCAATTAATTTACAAGGTTTAGGTATTGATTCTGTTGAACAGTCTAAGGCGATTTTTGAAAATAATTTTAAAGTTTATCCAAATTTTGATTTATCACAAATAACGAGCTTTAATCTTTATGGGTCAATGGTTAAAAGAATATCGGCGTCGGTTGAAAATATTATTAATTATTACCCCGCGGGGATTGAATCTACGGTATTTGCACCTGATTATACAACAGGTGTTACGGCTAATAATATAGTGTTTGACCCTATTCAGAATGTAAGTACTTTTGATTTAAATGTTTTAAAACTCAGAAATCCATTCGGTATTGATTTCACGGTTAACGCAACTAGAAATTTAGAATTACGAGAAATACCCGTATCACAATTAAGAAACATGACAGTTGAATACACAAAGTATTCGTTGTACTTAAATGATGGTGGTTATTCGGTAATTAGAATAACCCCTACACAATCTTTAGTTAGTGGTACATTAACAATTGTTGTTGAGGGAAATCCATTTTCGGGTAATAGTTTTAGTTACGATTCATTTGTAATTAGACCTAATGATTTAGAGGTTAATCGAGTTTTTAACGAAAAATTAGACCAAGTTGAAAATTTCTTATTAAATCGAAAAGCTACACCAAAATACACCGCAACATTTAATGTACCTATGTCAACAGATGATGGGTCATATTATACGGGTTATGAAACGGTTGCTTGGCCTATTAGTGTGTTGTGGAATCTTGATATTATGTCATCGTCATTTACAACATATTTGAATAAATTAAATGAAATAAGTGTTAATTTTGATGGATATAAAACAAACTTAATATCAAGGTTTTTAACCACGGGGGCATTTAATGAATTTGATACTTTAGGACATAAAGTTGAAAAGGTTATTCAAATATACGGAAGAAGTTTTGATGAAACAAAAAAATTCATAGACGCTTTAGCCTACATGAATTCGGTTAATTATAATGTTGGTAATGATATCCCATCACAATTATTAAAGAATTTGGCTCAAACTTTAGGTTGGAGGACTAACATATCCCCAATATCTAATGAAGAACTATTAAGTTCTGTGTTTGGACAAAAAAATGCCCAAAAATCAGCGTTTGAAGGCGTAAGTACTTCATTAACCCCTGATGAACTAAATTATCAGTACTATAGAAATTTAGTTTTAAATTCTGCGTATTTGTTTAAATCTAAAGGAACCAGAAAATCAATTGAAACTTTATTATCCTTAATTGGTGCTCCTGAAGCGTTGGTAGAATTTAATGAACACGTTTATTTGGCTGACCAAAAAATTAATTTAAGTCAATTTGATTCTAAATTTGCGTCTATATCAGGTGGGACATATGTTCAAGATACGCCTGTTTTAGACCCTACATATACGTTCACAATAATGGGGGTTCCGTATACGGGGTTCACTACTGAGAATAGTATTCAAGATGTTAATATTAATAGGGATGAATATCCTATGGATGAATACGGTTACCCATCGGCACCTGAAGATACGGATACTTATTTTTTCCAATCGGGAAGTGGTTGGTTTGAACAAACACCTGAACATAGAGCTCCTGAACAAGTTAATTTAACAACAAGTGTTTTTACAGGTTCTAATCCTGATTTCCAAACATCATTAATTCCGTATTCTTACGGTCAAGATTATTTAGATAGGTTCCGTAAATTCCCATTTATGAATCTTGGTTATAAATTAAAGATTAATGTTGATAATAACAAAAGTTGGACGGATTCTGAAGTTGGTTTAAGAGCTAATTTAGATGGTAAGTATAATGCTAAATATTACACAACTAATGACAAATTAGTACTGAACGTAAAAAACGTTGATTTATTTTTAAACCCTGGACAAGGGATTGCATACGACATTTGGTATATGTCACGTCAATATAATTACCCAATACCAAACCAAGGGATGAATTTTATCCCCGCAACAACTATTACACTAAATCTATCGGCAACATACGAACCTGGGTCAGTAAAAGCGACATACACCGTCACTTCAAATATAACCAAAGATTTTGATATTCGATTAGATTTTAAAAATACTTTAGGTGTTGTTTCAGGACCTGATATTGAAATCTCAACAGGAATTACAATTACTTCGGGGTCATTTACTGGTAGTACTAAAATAACGTTACCTGACAATTATAGCGATTTAACATTAACTAGTTCGTTTAGTAACATTGTTGTTGGTCCTAATGCAATTACTTATGGTGTTGCGGTTAGTCCTGTGTTTAAATCGGGGACATCTGAAACTGTGTTACCAACACAATTTTATAATGTTGTACCGAAAAATATATACCCTAGTAAAGGTGGTGTGGATTGGACTGAAATAAACCCACAACCAAAAAATCAGACATTTTTTGAATTTGCTCAAACATTTTGGTTAAATATGATTAATGTTAGAGATAGACAGTTTAGTGGTAGTAAGGTTGGTGGATACCCAACATTAGGGTCAATTTATTGGAAATATTTGGAATCTCAAACCGCTATCGGTGTTTCAAATGATAATTTCTCATATCAAAAAATGATTGAGTATGTTAACGGTTTAGGTAATTATTGGATACGATTGGTTGAACAAATGATACCAGCATCGACAATATGGAATACGGGTATTAAGTACGAAAACTCTATTTTCCACAGACAAAAATTTGTTTGGAGAAGACAAAGAGGTTGTGAAATTGTTCCTGTACCATGTAAACCATGTACGTTAACTACTAGTATATTTCCTGTGGATTGTCCTGTACAATCAACTGAATGTCCGACATATCCTTGGGATACAAATCCTCAAGTACAACAATTCAGTGGAGTATTATCTTATTTATTAAATCAATATTTAATAGATAATGGTTATACGTTAAATAACTGTTTGATTAATACTCTTAATTCTCAATGGTATGTTGATATTAGGGTTAACAATGTTATGATTATACAAATTCCTTTTTTTACGGGGGTTGGTTTAACAGTACCAAATTTGAGTTATCCTACGACTAACACCGCTTGGGATATTGCGTTAACTGACGCATTAGATGAGTTAAAAGTGTATGGTTACGATTATTATTTCACAGGAAATGATTCTGTGGTTATCTATAATAACATATGTTCGGAAAATGATAATGGTATTAATTTAAAGATTAATGTCGGAATAAATTTTAATATTTTATGTAGTTAATGTCTTGTAATTTATCATATGTATTATCACTTACGGGTGATTGTTCAAACACTAATAGTGGTGCTTTTGACATCCAAATCTATGGTTCGGCACCTGATTATACAATTCAATGGTTAAACCCCTCATCATTTGGGACAATCGTATTAGGTGTAGGTGTTACAGGGTATACTGTGACTGATTTGTCAGCGTCAACATATACGTTTAACATTATTGATAGTTGCTCACCTGAAAATAATTCTTATCCTGTCAATGTCTATATTTCAAGTGGTACTTGTGTATCAATTGGTGATTTTGAAAATACTTTATGTGGGTTAGATAATGGTAGTATTAGTGCGGTTACGAGTAATTCATATGGTCTATCGAGTTTTTATTTGTATGACAGTGTTAATGGATACATTACTTCTGCGACAAGTATATCTAATGACTATCAATTTACTAATTTATCGGCGAGTACTTATTACGTTGTTGCGGATGACGGTGGTGGATGTACGGGTCAAAGTGAAAGTATTATTATCCAAGACTCAAGTACCGTTAGTTATGGGTTATATGTGGTTAACGACGCAGGTTGTGCGGTTAATTCAGGTAAAATATTTGTTACAGGGTTAACAGGTAATCCCCCATATGATTATTTGTGGTCTAATGGACAAACAACATCAAGTATTACGGGATTAACTACGGGTGGTTATTCAGTCACGGTTACCGATAATACAGGTTGTGAGGTTAGTCAATCAGTATTTGTTAATCAAGTACCACCAATTGGAATCGCGGCGATTTTTACTACAGGTCCATCTTGTTTTGAATCGAATGGTGAAGTTACGGTGGTTATTACAGGTGGAACAGGACCATATTATTATTCAGGTTCGACCTCATCAAATAATGGACCATCATTTGATACTGAATACACTTTTACTAATTTAGGTAGTGGTAATTTTGGTATTAGAATAACCGATGCGGGATTATGTAATGTGATATCATCGGTCTTTTTAACAACACCTGGTGGGTTTTCAGTTGTTTCAATAACAACAACTAACTCAACATGTAGTGATAATGACGGTAGTTTAGCAATTAATTTGTTTGGGGGTTCAGCTCCATATGTTTATACTTTAGCAAAGGCGAGTGGTAGTACAGTATCTCAAACAACAACAAGTTCAACGTGGTCATTTAATAATTTAAGCTCAGGTACTTATACGCTTACAATTGATGATGGCGGACCATGTACATATACGAATACTTACGTTATTAATAACATACCTGCTTTTAATTTAAGTACGACTACCACAGGAACTACTTGTGATATTGATAATGGTATTGTAACGGTAACAGTATCTGGTGGGTCACCGACATTTACTTATGTCCTTGATAATGGGGCAACTCTTGAAACCACATTAAGTTCTACGACATTTAATAGTTTAACTTCAGGACCACATAGTATTAATGTAACTGATGGGTCAAACTGTAATCAAACAATTACATTTAATGTTGCACCATCAACAAATGTTGATTTTATATTAACATCAACCGATGCAACAGTTGGTAATAATGGTACAATAACCGCTTTAATAACAAATGGTCAACCTCCATTTACATTAACTTGGAGTGATAATGTGAATGGTCAAACGGGATTTACGGTTAGTAGTTTGTCTGCTGGAACGTATAATTTACTAATTGTTGATGATAATGGTTGTGAACGAATTAAAACAGTGTCAATTGGTGGTAATGTAGAAATAAGTTCATATCAAGTTTATAATGTGTGTGACTCTGATTTATCTAATTATGGTGAGTTATTAACTAAAGGACCTAAACAAATGTTATTGGAAGGGTTTTATGAGTTGACTCTAAATGAATTTAATTGTGTTTTAAATCAATCTATATTTGAAGCTTCAGTAACCGTTAGTGGTGTAACAACAACACAAGAATTTTACACAGGAACAACATTAAATGAATATCCAACGGTTAATGAATGGGACGATGTGATTGAATCTATGTTACTTAGTTATGATGGTATAGCTTCGGTTACATTCAATGTTGATGAAAATAAGATGACAATAACAACTGATTGTAACAGTGTGGTATCATTAAATGATGCTGATGTTGTGATTAATATGGTTATATATTATGATATATCATGTGAATCTTGTACAGGGTGTTATACACCTGAATTTGAACCAATTAATTGTGAGATTACTAATGAATATTGTGAAACTACTGATACTAAAGTTATTTATCCGATAACTTGGAATTTATTTGGGGCTGATTACTTGAATGATACTGATATAATACCTAATAGATGTACTGAATTACCTAATTTTTATTATGATTGTAACGACCCTAATGACGCTGAAACTCAATTCCAAGAAATTAGAAATGCTTATATGAAGTATCAAAATACGTATAATTTATTGATTGTTCAAGGTCGTATAACTGAAGCGGAAAATTTACCTGTTGTATTACCACCATCAGCAGCTGAATTAGATTTTTTTAATTATGGACCTGATAATGTTGGATGGAATAAATTTAACGTATTACAAGGGTGTAGTTGTAAAAAAATAGCTGCGGATAATGGACAATATGGACCTCAATATGATTTTGATATTGTTTATTTAACTGAAGTACAATCATATGGCGATTTACCGTTAACTAGTAACTTTGCTACGTTTTGTTTTGTTATTGATGATAATGATTTTTATCATTGGGACCCAAATACAAATACTTGGACACCTGAAGGTACTCCAATAATAGGTTATCCTGATACTGAGGATTGTGTGGTAACACAAAGAGCTCAAAGGGATGCGTATTTAAAGGCTTTAAACGAATTAACCTTAGCTTGGAGACCATTTACTTGGTCATCATTTCAAGCACCATTATATCAAATATTTAAATATAATTTTTAATTTACTATGGCATTTTTTTACGATAATTGTGATTTTTTTAACTCAGGAGTGTTCGGAACAGGAACAACTGAGGCGGATTGTGTTACTTGGGAAGACATGAGTTCAACGGCAAATCAGACTAGAGACGCGTTTTTAAAGGCGTTGTCCCAATATATTTTTGCGGCAAGTCCATGTGTTAATGGTGAAGAATGTGAATCGGTTTTTGATGAAAAAATATATAATGATTTTTGGCAAGGTTGTTATATTGATTTCCTGAAGAAATATCAAGTTTTTTGGAATATGATGATTTGTGAAGAAAATAAAATAACAGGTATTCAAAATGAATCCGTAAATGTACCAACGATTGATGAGTCAACTATAACAGTTAACTATGAGGTTGATTATGGTGATGGTAGTTTTGATATAACAATAGCTGAGGAATATCAAACAACTGAAGCTGAATTTATGTGTTGTGTACAAAATGTTATGGTTTTAATTATGGATGAACAGTTTGAACAATCAACAATACCTAATTTTAACCAAATTACTACAACTACAACAACTATCGCATAAAAGATTAATATATTATCATTTATTAAATTGACTTCTTTAATATTTTTAATTTAAAAGAAGATGGATTTTAATAATTTAGTATTTGTTACGGCACAACCTGATGTCCCATATTTTCATTGGCAAATTAAGGTTTATGTACATAATTTCATCGAGAAAGGTATTGACCCCAATGATATTCATGTTGTTTTAGCGATGGTTCAGGGTAAAAAAGAACCTAGTGAAGAATCTTTAGAATTAAAAAAATTAGGAATTAATGTTCATCATTATTTAGATGATAGAGAACGAAAACATTATATACCAAATATTAAACCATTTTTAATCTATAAATGGTTGGAGGGGAATCCCCAATATGGTAAATCATTTTTCTTACATGATGCCGATATAATATTTCGAGAATTACCTGATTTTAAGACGTTATTAGATGACGACATAACATATGTGTCGGATACTGTGGGTTATATTGGTTATAACTATATTATGGATTGTTGTGGGAGATATGAAACTCACCACCCCACATCAAATAAAGGTCAGTTAATTCAAGAAATGGTTGATGTTATTGGTGTTGATGTTGAATGTGTTAAATGTAATCAAGAGAATTCGGGTGGTGGTCAATATATTATTAAAGACACTGACGCTAAGATGTGGGAGAAGATTTATAATGATTGTGTTCCATTATATGACCAAATGATGAGTTATCAAAAACGATTCCCAATCAGTCCTGGTGAAATACAATTTTGGACCGCGGAAATGTGGTCGGTACTATGGAATCTGTGGTATTTTGGTAAAGAGACTAAAATAACTAAAGAATTAGATTTTTCATGGGCGACAGATGATATTATACTATATGAAAAGAAACCAATTCTACATATGGCGGGAGTGACTCAGGATTTAAAAGATAGGAAATTCTATAAAGGTGAATACATTAATGAGGACCCCTTAAAAAAAATAGAAAGTAACCCTAATTATTTTGATTTTATTGAAAAGAATAGTTCAACCATAAAATATATTGAAGTTATGAAGTCGTTAATTCAACAAAAACGGAATAACTGATTATTTATATAAAAACAGAATAATAATGCCTGAAAATAATGAGTGTCAACCTATAGTAATATTCCCACTTGGGGTTGCGTGTCAAGTAACTAACCCTAGTGGACAGAATATGTCTAATGGTACCGCAACTTTAATTGTTACAGGTGGAACACCACCTTACAATATTACTTGGGAAAATGGTAATAGTTCATTCGCGATTAATAATTTATCAGCGGGTTCGTATCCAGCAACAATTGTTGATTATTATGGGGATTTTACCGCAAATACTACTTGTGTACTAACAGGACCTGTTGTCCCAACAACAACTACGACAACAACAACATCACCAATTATTACGTATGATTTCTGTATGGTTATTAGTTATTATAACTATAACTATGAGGGTGAGTTAAATTTATCCATTCATTTTAATCCTAATGGGGTTGTTAATGGTAAACAAAGTTGGATTTCTGATGATGAGTTATATACCTTAGTTTGGGATAATGTCGATAATCGTTGGGAGCTGGTTGATACGGTAAATAATTTAACGGTTATTAATAACGACCCTACCTATCCACCGTTAAATGGTTGGTTAATGTTGGGTAATCGAGGAACCGTATCTGTGACTGAAGGTGATTGTCAAAACCTTGAAAATCTGGCATTAAAAGTCTCAACTAATGAACCTCAGTGTGAAGGTTGTGATGCGTCAATATCAATTGAAGGTAGTGGAGGAATCCCACCATATCAATATACGATTAACGGTGGGCAAACATGGGTTGGTAGTCCAATTTTCCAAGGGTTATGTGCTAGCGTGACTTATACTCCACAAATTAAAGATTCAACGGATACTATTGTAGTATCACAATCAGGTAACGTTTCATTTACTCCAAAAGTAATTACGGGATATACGATATCAATGAATATAGTTTCTACGGTTCAGGTATCTAGTACATCTTACGAATATACGTATGTTGTTAGTATTACACCACCATTACCTAATGATGGGACAACAATTAAGTTTGATATGAATTTTAATGGGACGTTTATTCAAACACCATATCTTAATTCGGCGACTAAATCGTATACCACAGAAATTATTAAAAATGGTTTAACAATACCAAGTGTTGATAATGATGTCGTAACAACGGTTGCTAATACGACACCAGGTTGTACTAATTATTTGAAGTATCAGACGAATTTTAATCGTAACTATACTGACTTAACTATTAATTCAACGGATGTTTATAGTATTAAGTTAATAACTGATTATCTGTTAACATGTAATAATCCACCACCACCACAAGCATTATTTGAAAGTCAAACACCAGAACCAACACCATTACCAAATGAGTATGATAACGTTGATTTGGGTGACGGACCTCTTGGGCCATTAAAATATGGTGTGACGGCAACTGGTAGTGGTTGTTGTAGGGCTAATTTTGTGGGTAATGGGGCTTATACATATTCATTAACTAATCCAACAATAACGGGTTGTCAATGTTGTAGTGTTACAGGGTTCAATTACAATACTAATAGTTAAAATATTTAATAAAAAAGAAAAAATATTATATGAGTTATATATTAAAAAATACATCAGCGTTAATTAACAGTAGATTGACTGATACGGGGAGAGAAAAATTATCACAAGGTAATTTTAACATATCTTATTTCCAAATTGGCGATAGTGAGGTTTCTTATAATGTCTTACCAACATCATACAATCAAATAGAAACAATGATATTGGAGCCAGCGTTTAACGCTCAGAATTCGAGTGGGGCACCCCAATCAAACAAACAGAATATTAAATATCCGTATTATGTAAAAGGATTTACAGGTAATACGTATGGTATACCATATATGGATTCGATTGATAGTCCTGTCTATAACAGAGCGGAACCGAGAGGTTTCTTCACAGGTATAACCCTTGATAACTTCACATATTGGAGTGCGTTTACGGATAATCAACATGTTATTAATTCTAACTACATGATTGATATGTCAACATTAACAGGTAGTGATGTGATTACTGTTATTTATTCAGGTTGTAATACAAATATAGCAAGATTACCACAGGCTGGTGATTTAATCACAATTTATTTTGATGGTCGAGCTAAAAATGATTGTGGATGTGGTACAACATCGACTACAACAACAACAACTACCTTATCGCCAACTACGACAACCTCAACAACTTTACCGTGTGATACTACGACAACAACAACTACGGTATTCCCAACACCAACACCTGTTGATATACCTAATTGTGCTATGAGCATGTTTAGTTGTTATGGTATTTTAACTTATAGAATTTTAGATGTTTGTAATAACGAGATTACGTTAGACAGACCAACACCTGATTATGGTGATTTATTAAGTGTGTGTTACGCTAGAACTATTATTTACCCACCTAATATGACTAACCTATATGATAGTGTTACACCATTAAATCATTACAATACTGATGTTATTAATTTTGAATCGTTATGTAATACTGATGAGTTGGATGTTAAGATATGGAATATGAATATTCCTTGGTCAGAAGATTTAGCGGGATTAGATGGTGATGTTGTTAAAGGTTTTTCTAAGTTTGGTTCCGCACAATATGTGGGAACTAAAGAATATTTAGGGTATCAATCAAGTTCAGGTCAAACATTCTACGTTGACCCAACTTTAAGTGCTGAAACGACCGATACGTATTATTATAATTCATTTAGTGAGATTGTTAAGGTCCAACCTGAAGAACAAAAGGCAATTGCCATTATTCATTATACCAATCAGACTATTGATTTTTATTATGGTGAAAAATTTGCGTTACAACCTTTAGACCCAACATTACCTGAAGATACTGTTGGACAAGCAAGAAACTTCAAAATTAGTTTACCATCATTGATGTGGCATAAAAACCCTGATTGTTGTCAAGGACAAACATTTTGGGTAGACCCTCCAGGGTTTGAGGATTTTGACTTATTTCAGCCTAGCTATATTGAGTCTAAGAAAAACCTTGATATGAACACGCCTGGTATTCGTTATTATCACTTATGGGATAATAACCCAAGTACTAATGGTTTACCGAATAGAATTGGTAAGGTATTTCCTGACCATAAAATTGTTATTATTGACGATGAAGAAATTATTGCGTCGTTATCTTATAAATCAAACCGAAATTGGACGTTACCAGCTCCTAAAGTAGGGTTAACTACACCAAACACTTGTGGACCATCAAATCAATCAAGTGAGGGGATTTTAACGGGTAATACTGAGTACTTATACATTACTTATAGATTGGGTAATCAATATTCTTTTACAAATTCGTTACATTGTAACTATTATACTAAAATACAAGGGCCTAATTTATCTTGTTTAGATATTGGAGCTCAAAATGTTTCAGTAAGATTTGGGTCCGAATTTAATTGTTTAAATTATAAATCGTATTCACCATCAACGACTACAACAACAACAAGTGTTATCACAACAACAACCACAAGTGTTTACACAACAACGAGTACAACACTTTGTCCTGATTTATGTGATTTATCAACAGGATTCTTTGCTGATAAATTTGAAATTATTTGTCAAAAAGTAATTGGTGATGGTAGACCTGACCCTACTGAATGGAAAGTTATTGATTATACCGATATATTATCGGCGACAACGATTAATGGTTATATTACGGCAGATGGGTTAACAGGTACTACTTTTGTTATTAGTAAAGATTTATATGACGCAGCACCATCATATGATTTATCAGATTATATTGAATTAACACCACTTGGATTTAGTGGTCACCAACTAAACTTTGGAGATGAATATTACTTCTATGGTACTGTTGAAACTGACGTACAAGCTACAATATATGAAATGAGATATAAAATTAATTTGGGTGATGCTGAGTTTCAAGCAAGTTCAAATCCTGGTTGGGTAAATGGTAATCAACTATATATTACTGAAATTGGTCTTTACGATTCCAACGACGACCTTATGATTATATCTAAACTACAATCTCCTACACCAAGACAAGGGATTCAACAGTTTGTAATAAAATTTGATTTTTAAATTTATGAGTAAAACTTTAAAAGAAAGTCCAAAAGTGTTAGGATTAGATGTTTCAACCCGAACAATTGGGTGGGCATTATTTGACATCCAGAGTAAAGAACTTTTGGAATTGACACATATTTCACCTAGACCTAAATCTACAGAAAATCAAGATAACAGTAAAATTAAAGATTTATTGTTAAAGGCTGAGGTTTTTAATACTAAACTTT
>Ga0194041_10000822_pt1 | contig 12947 bp, 10 predicted proteins | sample JunL449m_MetaG_FD_160082 | JGI IMG/M metagenome (GOLD analysis project Ga0194041, IMG submission 160082) | Anoxic zone freshwater microbial communities from boreal shield lake in IISD Experimental Lakes Area, Ontario, Canada - Jun2016-L442-9m | ecosystem: Environmental > Aquatic > Freshwater >...
TGAAGGCGGCTTTCCTCGTTCCGTTGATGACTTGTGGGAACACGCAGATTCAACAGAAGTACTGCGCGAATGCCGTGCGCAAATTGAACGTGCACTGGCATGGGGAATTGATGTCACCCACCTCGCGCCGCATCTCACTTCGATCACATTGCGCCCTGAATTTTTTGACGTGTACCTCGAACTCGCAGTGGAATTCAAACTTCCGATTCGCTTGCCGTCCACCATCTCAGCTGAAGCAGCTGGATTTCCCTTCCGACAGTTAGCTGCCGACGAAGGAATCGTGTTCCCTGATCATTTCGATCATGACTGGCGTACCGGTAGCCGCGAACGAGTTCTTACTGCGCTTTCATCACTTGAGCCAGGCGTGACAGAAATTCACGTACAGCCATCGATTGATACAGCCGAAGTTCGTGCATTGGGCGACGTTGCAATCGGCTGGATCGACGACCTTGCTCTCGCTACAAGTGATGAATTGCGCAAAGCAGTTACTGCAAGTGGCGCTGTGCTGATTGGCTATCGCGAATTACGCGACGCCATGCGAGTTGGCTAACGAATCCCGACAAACATGTCGGTTTCCATCATTCCTTCTGGGACTTCACGATGATGACTCTGCGCCAGAATCCAATCTTCCCATGGGTAGACATCTGCTAATTCTGCATCGGTAAGTCCAAACCAAAACTTGGCAGCCGGATCAACTTGCGTTGCGTGCGCACGTAACGATTGAGTGCGCGCATAGAGGTATTCGCCAATGTGCAATCGAGTTGTCACGCGGTGATCTTGTGATGGACGATTACGCCAGTTCTCATCGAATGGTGATTCGCCGTACTTCAGCACCAAGGCTTCATGAACTGCCAAGACGCGCTCTTTTGCCCACAATGTGTAATACATCTTTTGTGGTTGCCACGGCTCGCCAGCTTCGGGATACCACGCAGGGTCTCCTGCGCGATCAAATGCCAACACACTGGCATCATGCACACGAAGATGATCAGGATGCGGGTAACTGGCCTGGTCGTCGTTGTACGTGAGAATCACATGAGGTCGTTCGAGACGAATCAGACGCACAAGGCGTCCCGCCGCTTCATCAAGATCTGCCATGTGAAAGCAATCAGGATTGTTGTTCGATTCAGATCCAGCCATGCCGGAATCCCGATAGCCCAACATATGCAGCGACGAAAAGCCGATTGCCTCAACTGATTTGCGTAACTCTTCGGGGCGCACGATTGCCAGGTGTGCACGTTCTTGTTCTGGTGTCATGTTGTGAAATGGCTGGCCAGGCTCGCGCAATGCGGGGTTCTGCAGATCGCCTTCTTCTCCGCCAGTGCAGCAGACAAGCACGGTACGAACGCCCTCGGCATAGTACTTAGCAACCGTGGGGGCGCCTTTTGACGCTTCATCATCAGGATGAGCGTGAATTGTCATGAGACAGAGAGGATCTCCCGAAGAAGACAGTTGCTGTGTAGGCATCCTTGACAGGATAGTGACCGCGGCACCTCGAACCGAACACGCTGGGGGGTTGTTCCACCGCTAAGGGTGTTCAATCTGTGAGAATACATCTATCGACTTCTCCACCACCGCCCTGCCGATCGGCATCTTTGAGACTGATATCAACTGTCGTCTCACTGCAGGTAACGATGCTTTTCGCTCGTTGGTCTTAGGAGGAGCACCACTCAGTATCGGTACAGCACCGTGGGTGAACGCATTGCCGCATGAACGTACCGAGTGCGAACGACGGTGGGTACAACATCGCGATAGCGGCGAAACTTTCACCGTTGAATTTCGAATTGGTTTAGCGACGGGTGAAGTGATGTGGATTCAAGTGTCCACTCAACCTGTTGTGATCGATGGTGCTCTCGCTGGTTACATCGGAACAGCAATCGATTGCACAACTCTCGTCACTCAGCGTCAACTATCTGATCAACTCGTCGGTTTGCTTGACGTCTCAGGCGATGCAGTACTTGTATTTGACCGAGTCGGAGAACTTGTCTTTGCCAACGACACCGCACGCACCTTGATTGGCGTTATCGACCCAGGTGCCGGAGCCGGAGATGTTGCTGCCCGAACATTTATGCAGGCAGTGCGTGACCAATTACCGCGTGTATTGCTTGATGCCGCCCCACCAGCCGATTCATCGCATCGATGGGAAGGCGAAATTGGCTTTCGCTCCCCTGATGGCATCGCACGCACGCTCTCTGTTGTGGTGCAGGTAGTGCGTGATGCAAATGGAAGCGTTCATCACTGGGCAACCATCACCCGCGACATCACCGAAGAACGCCAGTCTCAAGCAGAACTTGCGCGACAAGCAACACATGATGCGCTAACCGGATTACCGAACCGCGTGTTGTTTGAACGAAAGACAACAGAAGCTCTCGAACGCAGTCGTACAACACATTCCAGTGTTGCCGTGTTGTTCATTGACCTCGACAAACTCAAGCACGTCAATGACACCATTGGTCATGCTGTTGGTGACCAACTCATTGTCACAGTTGCGCGTCGCCTTGCTGCAGCAACTCGACCAAGTGACTTAGTGGCACGCATTAGTGGTGACGAATTTGTTGTTCTGTGCGAAGGGCTGCTTGACGAACAAGTAGCACTTGATGTTGCGGAACGAATTCGTATGTCAATTACTGGCCCATTGGTGTTACAGGGCGTCGAGATTGAAGCCGGCGCAAGCATCGGCGTCGCAATGTCAACACCCGAACTACTCAATACAGAATCTGCCGCAGATGCTGCAGTGACATTGCTGCGTTCTGCAGACACCGCCATGTATCGTGCCAAACAACGAGGTCGCGGACGGTCTGAGCTGTACAGCGAAGATATGCGCACGGCAGCAAAAGCACGCCAAACACTTGCATCAGAACTTGAACAGGCGCTTGCAGGCAATCAATTCGCAGTGGTTTTCCAGCCAATCGAATCAGCCCATACTGGCCGTGTAGTTGCAGCAGAAGCTTTATTGCGCTGGAATCACCCAACACGTGGATTACTCGCACCAGGAGCATTCCTCGACCTTGCAGATGAATCAGGGCTCATTGCCCCAATCGGCGATTGGGTACTAGACGAAAGTGCCCGCACCGTTGCTGAATGGATTTCTACGGGACTCGTTGATCGCAATATGGCTATTCATGTCAATGCATCACGCCGTCAACTCTCTGACATCACCTTTGTTGACCGAGCTCTCACTATCTTGCGAGACAACAATCTTGAAGGTTCCCAATTGGTGTTTGAAACCTCTGAAGCAACCCTTGTCGACAACAATCCATCCGTTTTACGCACAGTGACAGCGCTCAAACGCCAAGGTGTTCGCATTGCAGTTGATGACTTCGGTGCTGGTTACTCATCGCTCGCTTCATTACGCACCTTCCCTGCCGACTTACTGAAACTTGACGGCACATTGGTACGTGACGTCGGACGTACGGACGGTGGCGACGACCCCATGGTGCGTTCTCTCATTCAATTAGCGCACTCATTGAATTTAATTGTGTGCGCTGAATGGGTCACCACGGAAGATCATGTGCAACGCCTCAAAGTGCTTGGTTGCGATTTATTGCAGGGCAATCGAATTGGTGAACCAATCTCTGCTGAAGCATTTGCAACAAAATTGCGCAGAACTACAGCGCAATCAATTCCTGCGACTGATTAACCAGCTGCGGGTGCAGGGCCAAGTCCTGCGAAGTACGCCAACAATGGTGGTGCTTCATTGGCAAGCCGGAAGACAAACTGACTACCCGCCCACCCGTCTGTGACAGGCAATGCATACGAGACTGCCGAACCATCACCAATAGGGCGCAATTTGCGCGCAAGATCAATGAGGTCGAGCCGCTCATCAACAGATACTGCGGCAGCGAATGCATCAAGCACATTGTGAGCATCAAGCGGGTGACGTGCCAAATAAATTACGGCATCTTTGGCAAGCATGGACATAAACGCACGTTGGCGAGTACCGCGACCAACGTCACCCGTTCCTTCTAATCGCCACTCACCATCAATTTTTTCTTCAAAATGTCGTGCTCGTGCATAGCTCAATGCTTCGGCACCTGATTGAAGCTTGCATGCTCTTCTGCCGATGAAAAATCCGGTTGCCTTGTCGCGTGATGCGTGCGCAACGCATACATGTACTCCGCCAATTGCATCAACAATTTGCTTGAATCCAGAAAAGTTAATTTCGATGTAATGATGAATCGGAACATTCAAGGCTCGCTGCACCGTGCGCAAGAGAACATCTGCGCCTCGTTGGTACGCAGCGTTTACTTTTGAGAACTTGTCATTGTCAGACATTCGCACCCACAAGTCCCGCGGAATCGACATCATGGACACTTGTTTTTTCTTGGTGTCGTACCGCACAAGAATCAACGTGTCAGAACGCATTCCTGGGTTTGCTTCCTCGGTACCCACAGTTGCAAAATCTTCATCAGACGGGTCGGCACTGGCTCGAGAATCTGAACCGACTAAGAGATAATTCTCGACACCGTCACTAGCTGGCGACAAAGCAGGAGTTGCTGCAGGCACCCGCCGAACAGAATCAAGATGAGAATTAGTTGCGCGAACAATGCCGAGCGCTCCGGCCAGCGACATCACTAAGGCAACGCATCCCACAATCATCCATCGAGGAGACCCCGCAAGTCGCGAGAATTTCCCATCAGTCAGCACATGACCACGGTAGTCAGTCTGAGGCTGGTCGGAGATGCACTACATCAGCTGTGTCAATGCGATGACTGATGGCACAGTCATCCAGAATCACTAATCGGCCATCGGGTTCCACAGTGAGAGCACGTCCAATGATGTGTTCTCCGTTTGGCATCTCTGCTCGCACCTGTGTTCCGATGGTCGCAAGGTTCGACAGATACTCCTCGTGCATTGCGTCATCATTAAGCATCAAGAGCCGATCAATCTCAGGAAGCATTGCTGCAAGAAACTCATCGGGAGTCACTGCACGTGTCCAGCCACAGCTGGCCAGTGACGCTGCGCCCGGTGGAGCCCACGACAGATTGCAGCCAATGCCCACCACCACGAACGGAACGCGCCCCGAGTCGTCAACGGGGGCCGCTTGGGCCAAGATGCCCGACAGCTTGTCGTGTCCGACCAAAATGTCGTTTGGCCACTTCAGTTGAGCCTGCACGCCACATAATTCACGTGCCGCGATAACCCCCGACAGCGCCACGGCTTGCGTCAAAACGTGAAGGTGCGTCGGAATCGTCCGAAACAATAGCGACACCAGCAGGTTGACCCCACGAGGTGCCTCCCATGTGCGATCTAAGCGCCCGCGGCCCGCTGATTGGAAATCAGCCCTCAGAACGCTGCGGTCGGGCGCTCCACGAGCCCCTGCCGCCATGAGGTCAGCATTGGTGCTTCCTGTCTCGGAAACGGTCTGGATGAGCCATGGGCTCGATGAGTTAGCAATTGAGGGGTCCACTAGACAAAGATTGTCACCTGTGCTGAAGAAAATCCTTATCGCCAATCGCGGCGAAATCGCCGTCCGTGTAATCCGAGCTGCCCGAGAGATGGGAATTGCCACTGTTGCGGTCTATTCCGAGCTCGATCGCAACGCCCTTCACGTGCGTCTTGCCGATGAGGCGTTTGCCCTTGGCGGCCAAACTGCTGCCGAGAGCTACCTCAATACCGAAGCAATTTTGAAGGCCATCAAAGACAGTGGTGCAGACGCCGTTCACCCTGGCTACGGATTCTTTTCAGAGAACCCAGACTTTGCTCGCGCCATCACTGCGATGGGTGTTGCATTCATCGGGCCACCACCTGAAGCAATCGATGAAATGGGAGACAAGGTCTCGAGCCGCAAAGCAGCACTACGCGGCGGAGCACCAATCGTTCCTGGCACAACAGAATTCGTTACATCTGCAAAAGAAATTACTGACTTCGGAAACGAACACGGTTGGCCGTTAGCAATTAAAGCTGCATTCGGTGGTGGCGGACGCGGCATGAAAGTCGTGCAGTCAGCAGACGAAGTACAAGCAGCAATGGATTCAGCACAACGCGAAGCAAAGAGCTTCTTTGGTCGCGATGAAATTTATATTGAGCGCTACCTCACATGGCCACGCCATATTGAAGTGCAGTTAGTCGGAGACCAACACGGAAACGTTGTATGGATCTCTACTCGTGACTGCTCTGCACAGCGCCGTCACCAAAAACTCATTGAAGAAGCACCAGCACCTGGTCTTCCTGCAGGTGTTGAAGAAGCAATGGGCGCAGCTGCCGTTAAAGCAGCAAAGGCTGTTGGTTATTACAACGCCGGAACCGTGGAATTCATTTTCCAAGATGGAGATTTCTTCTTCCTCGAAATGAACACTCGTCTACAGGTTGAACATCCTGTCACTGAAGTCATAACAGGTATTGACCTTGTTGAATGGCAAATTCGTGTTGCATCTGGCGAGAAATTGCCAATGACCCAAAAGGAAGTTCTTGCGGCTCGTCGCGGTCATGCGATTGAAATTCGTATCAACGCCGAAAACCCCGCAGGCGGAAAGTTTCTTCCCTCTCCCGGCCCAATCACAAAGCTTGTTGCACCTGACGGCTTTGGTGTGCGCTTCGATGCCGGATACGAATCAGGCGATGAAATCAGTCAGTACTACGACAACCTTGTCGGAAAAGTCATTGTGTGGGGTCGCGATCGCGATGTTGCCATTGCTCGTGCCGTTCGTGCATTGAAAGAAATGGTCGTGGAAGGAATCGCCACCACTATTCCTGCAGACATTGCAATTCTTGAACACCCAGACTTTGCGTCAGTCACTCACTCCACAAAGTGGGTAGAAGAAGTTCTTGATTTGTCACATATTGGTACAGCACCAATTACTCCAGCCGGTGACGACAATGAACCACTTGTTCAGCGCACCACCACTGTTGAAGTCAATGGACGTCGCTTTGATGTGAAGTTGTGGGTTCCTGAATCTGCTGGTGTTGCATCTCCAAGCGCAAAAGCCAAAAAACCAACGCGTAGTGCTGCTGCATCAGGTGGCGCCGGCGGCGGAAGCGGCAAGGTTGCTGTTCCGATGCAAGGAACAATCGTGAAAGTTCTTGTTGAAGTAGGCCAAACAGTGGAAGCTGGTCAGAGCGTCGTTGTATTGGAAGCCATGAAAATGGAGAACCAAATCGAAGCTGACAAGTCAGGCGTTGTCAAGGCAATCAATGTCAAGACCGGTGACACAGTTGGCGCTGGCGACATTGTCGTCATCATCGAATAGTTATTCAGCAGCGTCAGCGAGTGCTTCGGCAAGCGCCGGATGCACCAACAAGGACTCTTCGATGTCAGTGACTTTGAGGTTCGCAGTAACTGCAAGCGCAATAACGCTAATGAGCTCGGCGGCGTGACGACCCACGATTGAGCCACCCAATACTTCGCCAGTAGCTGGATCGCTAATGATTTTTACGAATCCACGCGAATCGTTATTGATGAGCGCTTTGGCCGTAGTGGAAAATGGCACCTTCGTGACGCGAATTTTTCTGCCAGATGCAAATGCTTCTGCTTCAGCTAATCCCACATCTGCAATTTCTGGTTCGGTGAAAATCGCAGACGCTGCTTTGTCGTAATCAAGATGGCGGTGCGGACCTTTCGGGCCACCCACAACTTGTTCAGCAACTTTGCGTCCTTGCATAGCCGCTACGGATGACAACGGAAGCTTTCCACTGACATCGCCAGCGGCATAAATGTGTTCGATATTGCTTTGGCAGTGACGATTGATAGGGATGTATCCACCATCCGTAACAACGCCCACTTCTTCTAAGCCAAGACCTTCAGTATTCGGAAGAGAACCAATTGCGAGAACAACATGAGTTGTTTCAGAAACGCGACCATCGTCGCAAACAACTCGTACGCCCGTCTCTGTGCGCTCAATAGACGTGGCACGTGCACCTTTGAACAACCGCACCCCGCGAGAAAGAAATGAATCTTCTAGAACTGCAGCAACTTCTGGATCTTTGCTGGGCAACACCTGTTGACGGCTGACGACGAGAGTCACTTTTGAACCGAACGAGGCAAACATATGTGCGAATTCAACGCCGGTTACTCCTGACCCAATGATTGTCACACTGTCAGGAAAACTTCTCGGTGGATAGCAATCGCGTGTTGTGAGAATGCGATCACCATCTGGAATCACGAAATCTGGGATACGAGGACGAGAACCCGTGGAGATGAGAATGTCGTCTGCTTCCAATACCTCAGTGGTGCCATCTGCAACATCAACATGCACCGTGTGCGAAGAGGCAAGTCGTGCGGTGCCAAGAATGACCGTGACCCCTTGGCTCTTCAGCAAGGTATGAACATCGTTTGACAATCGTGTTTTTATACCTTCGATGCGAGACGTCAATGCTTCAACATCAACTTCAGCCGTACGATTTTCAAGTCCCATGCCTGACAAGTTGTCAGTAAAGCTCATTGCACCACCAGTGGCGATCATTGTTTTGGATGGCACACAGTCGAGTAGGTGGGCGGCGCCACCGAGAATTTCGCGTTCAATCAAGGTGACAGACACACCGCGGCGAGCAGCAGCAGAAGCCGCTGAATGACCTGCAGGGCCACCACCGATAATGACTAATTTTTTATCGACGTTCACGATGGTCAGGTTATCGGTGCTGTCGTGGTGGTCGTGGTTGAACTGGGCGCCGTTGAGGTGGTAGTTGATGTAGGGGGCACAGTGGTGCTCGTGGTCGAAGGCGTGGTCGTCGTTGTGGTCGTTCCAAATTGAGGAAGGGTCACTGCCAATAAGGGAGCCCTATTGGGGCAGTATCGCGACGGATACCCCAATTGATCTCGTTGTTCTCCGACATATTCAAAATGCATGCCATCTGCTGGCCAGAAGTTTCCGCCCCATGCAAACCCCCATTTACGAAAGATTCGCACCACATCACAATTCATCGTCGGTACACCGCCCTGTGGGTTTGTATCTGTATTGATGTCAATTGCCATTCCCCATGCGTGCCGTGATGGTGCGCCAAAGTTCCCCGCAAGCCTGTTGTAGCGCCCCACAAAACAGCCGCCGAATCGATTCGTCTTTCGCGTATTAATAAATCGCGATAGTCCAGCACTTTTTATTTCCGTCAGTGCTCCCTGAATTGCTGCGGCAACAATTCGGTGACAGTTATTTCCCAATTTGATATCCGCATAATGCATCTTCCACACAATGTTGCGAGTTGTCCACGAGCCTGCAACCAAAATGGAACTTCCCACAGTTGGACGATATGAAAACTCACCTAAAAGTTTTTTTGCCGTAGCTGTGCCCAAAGTTCCATCCGGATTTTCTCTGTCCCATGAAGTTCGCAATCGATACGCCGTACCAATCGTGATGCCATGTTGTTGTAATCCTGTAAGTACAGATGCTGGCGAAACAATATGAGTGACGGCAATTCTTGATACGGGCATGTCCCCAAGCGATGCAGCCGCCGAGCTCGACATCAATAAATCTCCGTAATCAACAAACTCGTCGGCGACAATTGCGCCAACAGTAAACGGATGAATCCAAAACTTGCGATCACGCAATGTCAATACATCCCCTACTTGGGCCCCGCGCACTTTGGCCGAAGTCTCTCCCATCACTACCTCGCCGCGTGCTACAACGTCTGCCATTGCGTCTCCACCCGTTGCACGCACATAACTGACGGGGCTAACCATGGTTGCCATGGGAATGCGCCACCCCTCGCCAAGTCGAAAGAGGTCCTTGCCTGCTCGTGTCTGGGCGGTCAAGGAGATTGTCGGAAATTTCAACTGATGAGGTTCTGCGCCCCCGGCGATAACACCAGCGCTGATCTTTTTCACCTCTTGCGATGTCAACTGTGACACTGCCGATATGGACATTGTTGGCTCAAGCCGCTTTGTCGGAAAATCGCTAGACCCGATTGCGACTGCACGAGAACTAATGGCGGAAAACACCAGGGCGGTGATAACTAATGAGGTCCTCCATCGCACCCATTTGACCGTAGTTGATGAATGGCTTCCCCGTTCAGTAGGTGAGCGAACTACCGTAGAGAGTCTGTGAGCGATGAATCTGTAGATCTAGGAACTAATGGCCTCGAGCAAGAAAAGGCTCGCCGTCTTGGCTCGCTCGACGCACTCCGGGCTGAGGGCACCAATCCGTACCCGTACCGCTTTGATCGCAGCCACACTCTCGGAGAAATTCGCAAGGAATTCGGCGTCCTCGAAGCTGGCTCTGAAACCGAAACCCACGTCACCGTTGCTGGTCGAATCCTGCTGAAGCGTGATCAAGGAAAACTTATTTTTGCCACGCTGCAAGATCGCGAAACTTCAATTCAGTTATTCGTCTCGAAAGCAATCGTCGGCGATGACGCATTTGATGCCATCAATAATTTAGATCTCGGAGACTGGGTCGGCGCTACAGGCATAGTGATGACAACCCGTAAAGGTGAACTATCAATCAAAGTTGATTCAGTTGTTCTCCTCTCAAAGGCAGTACGACCTCTTCCTGATAAATGGCACGGCCTTACAGACACCGATACTCGTTACCGCCAGCGTTACGCAGATCTCATTGGCAATGAAGAGTCTCGTCGTATGTTTGCTGTTCGCCATGCAGTTATTGCAAGCTTTCGCCGCACTCTGCACGAGCGTGGATTCATCGAAGTTGAGACGCCCGTACTGCACGTTGAACCAGGCGGTGCACATGCACGACCTTTCGTCACTCATCACAATGCACTCGATATGACTCTGTATCTGCGCATCGCACTCGAGCTGCACCTCAAGCGACTCATTGTCGGCGGCATGGAACGCGTCTTTGAAATTGGTCGCGTGTTCCGTAACGAAGGAATCTCAACTCGCCACAACCCTGAATTCACGATGATGGAGCTCTACCAAGCCTTCGCTGACTACACAGACATCATGGACCTCACAGAGGTTCTCTTCGTTAACGCTGCAAATGATGCCACTGGCTCATCCACAGTTTTGATTGATGACATCCCCGTTGATCTTGCCAAGCCATGGCGCAGAGTGCGCATGATTGACCTCGTAAAAGAAGCCACCGGCGTTGAAGTGCACCCATCGCAACCACGTGAACAACTCGTTGCCCTTGCCGAAAAGCACGACGTCAAAGTTCTTCCACACTTTGGACCAGGAAAAATCATCGAAGAGCTCTTTGAAGCAACCTGTGAAGCAGCGCTTCGTGAACCAACCTTTGTTACGGGTCACCCTGTCGAAATCAGCCCCCTTGCGCGTGTTGACCGCAACGACCCGTATTTGACAGAACGATTCGAGTTGTTTGTTGGCGGACGTGAATTAGCAAATGCATATTCAGAGCTCAACGACCCTGTTGAACAACGTCTTCGTTTTGAAGACGAACAAAAGTCAAAAGACGCCGGCAACGCCGAAGCGGGCTCTGTTGACGAGGATTTCTTACGTGCCATGGAATACGGAATGCCCCCAACTGGCGGCCTCGGTATTGGTATGGACCGCTTAGTCATGCTGATTGGCAACGCCCAATCAATTCGTGACGTCATCTTGTTCCCAACACTTCGCCTGGAGGCTTTCTAATGTCAGATCACGCATGGGGTGTTGGTATCGCAACACTCGATTCACACGGAGCAACACTAGAAGTGCGCTTTCGCACTGTCGGTCTCGGGAAGTTCTCCTCTGCCGATGCACCATCACACCAACCAAGTGTTGATACAGATCGTGATCGCGGTGTTGCCTTTGAAGCCGTCACCGTCGAGATTGAAATTTCTGCAGCACCCACAAGTGCTGCAGATGTGTACTTACGCCTCAACTTATTGTCACAGCGGTTTGTCAAGCCTCGCACCATCAACCTTGACGGTGCATTCGGTTTATTGCAGAACGTTGCGTGGACTTCACGTGGCCCAGTTGCCGTAGATGCCTTGGAATCAGTGGCATGGAACCTTGCGCAGCGTGGCGAACATCTTGTCGTGCACGGTGTTGACAAATTCCCACGCATGACTGACTACGTCGTTCCTTCCGGTGTGCGTATTGCAGACGCAAGTCGTGTGCGCCTTGGTGCACACCTTGCACCGGGCACAACAGTGATGCATGAAGGTTTCTGCAATTTCAACGCCGGAACATTGGGAGCATCAATGGTGGAAGGTCGCATCTCTGCTGGAGTCATCGTCGGTGATGGCTCAGACATTGGCGGCGGCGCGTCAATCATGGGAACGCTCTCTGGTGGCGGAAAAGAAATGGTCACCATTGGTGAACGGTGCCTCCTCGGGGCAAATGCAGGTATCGGAATCAGCCTTGGTGATGATTGCATCGTGGAAGCTGGCCTTTATGTCACTGCTGGCACAGTTGTCATTGACCCGTCGGGTTCCAATGTGAAAGCGAAACTTCTTTCTGGTCAGTCGAACTTGCTGTTCCGTCGAAATTCATTAACAGGCGCAGTCGAAGTCATCGCGCGCTCAGGTTCATGGGGTGGCCTGAACGCCGACCTTCATAAGAACTAATGACACCTGACGAACTTGAAACCCTGATTACTGCGCGTCGCAGCAGCCTGTTGATTGATGCGTCACGTTCCATCGATGATGCAATCATTCAGCGAATAATTTCTGTTGCACAATGGGCGCCGAACCACAAGCGCACCTGGCCGCTTCGTATCGCTGTTATTTCCGGTGATTCTCGTAGCGCCCTCGGCAACACCATCGCAGACGCCATGGCCGTTCATGGCGATGACGAAATGAAAGTCGCTAAAACTCGTGGAAAGTTCATGCGGTCGCCCATCGTCATTGTTGTCGCATCAGCCGAGGGAGCAACAACGAACGAGACAGAAGAGAACAAGTATGCAGTTGCAGCCGGTGTTCAGAACATGTTGTTGATGACCGAATCATTTGGCCTTGCAGCATTGTGGGGATCTCCAGCAAAAGGCGCTAATGACGCAATCACCGCATTGTGTTCAATGGAGCCCACAGATTATGTGATGGGCATTATTTATATTGGCTGGCCAACTCAATCTGTTGCGGCACCACAGCGACCAAACATCGAAATCACTCGCCTCATC
>Ga0194041_10000824_pt1 | contig 12940 bp, 11 predicted proteins | sample JunL449m_MetaG_FD_160082 | JGI IMG/M metagenome (GOLD analysis project Ga0194041, IMG submission 160082) | Anoxic zone freshwater microbial communities from boreal shield lake in IISD Experimental Lakes Area, Ontario, Canada - Jun2016-L442-9m | ecosystem: Environmental > Aquatic > Freshwater >...
TTCCTGAATTGAATACTTCACGTTGACAAAAGTCAACGTATATTGCGTATAACAAAATTCTACGAATGTTTGCTATAACTTAAATTTCCAAACTCAAGAAATAAGAAAATTCCCCGAAGCCGACCAAACCGAAAACAATCATTTTTACAAGCTTAGTTGGATTTTCTTTTTTTGAATTAGGAATATGGTTATAACATCTCATTTCGAAGAAATAGTGGTATACGCAAGATACAAAATAAATTTGTTTGCTTTTAAAATTTTAATCTTATATAATGAGTGGTTAAGCATTAATAAAGTCTAGAACTATTCAATTCAAAAAATAAGAAAACCATCTCGTTTTTTAAAGCCATAATAATATTATCTTGATTGCTGGAATTTGTATTTATGATTACAGGCCGACACAGTTAGATATTTACCCTTTTTTATATCGTTCTGGATGCCAACGTTCTTTTATAGCTACTAGTAGCATGGCTTTTGTGTTACGTACTTGTCCTCTTGATAATTGGATATCTACGGCATTAATCGCATCTTGTATAACTTGTTCTGTATTTTCTTTTAGAATTTGATTGACTATTCTTGTGCTTAAACCAAATTCTTTTAATGTATAAATTACAGCAGGTTTTCTTTTTATCTCTTTAACCTGATTTATAGGGTTATTACGTAACTCATAATCTTTGTTTTTACTGATGATGAATTTGATATCTACTATTTTACGTACATGTTTTCTTGGTACAAATTCAAATCTAATATCTGATTTTTCGTTAATCTCCCTTTGTGCTATGAGTAATAATTTTTGTTTAAATTCACCATATTGCTTTAACCTTCCAATAACTCCACAGCATTCCTTAATCTCTTCTATGGTTAATGTTCTTTCTCCGATATCCTGATACTGTTTTAAAAGCTCATAAATGCGTATAGCATGGATGCTTTTAAACTGCATAAGGTCTGCTATACTGATAACTGTGAACGTCTTTTTTAGATTCAACAGAAAAGGGTGCATTTCGGGAGCAAAGCTCAGTCTTATAAATCCTTCTCCCTCTTCGTATCTTGCAGAGTTCAACCATGATACCTGAGTAATAACTTTCTTTTCTGGTTCTTTTATAACTAGAACTTTTTTCATTAAACCAAGAGTGATTTTTTGTAGTTCTTTATAGTTAGAATTGCCTGTTAACCCCATAAGATCCATAAAATCTCTAACTGTTAAAGTATGTTTTTTAAAATCCTTATCATCTGATTGTATTTGCGAAGTTAACCATAGTATTATTTTCTTTTCCTGCAAAGTAAGAGAATACCTAGCTTCTATCAAATTATTATGTTGAAATACTACTACACTTGGTGGCAACTCTTTCTTTTTCTTTAACTTACCATTTTTTATAATTTTGGTATTTTGAATTATCGTAGGAATACTCGCGCCTATTTTTCTCATAACGATATTAATTTTTATTGTTATTTATTTGCTATAGTAACAAAAAAAGACTGTAAAATCAAGGTCTTTTTTATTATAAAAAAGACCTAAAATAAAAAGTCTTTTTTCACCCTAAAAAAGTCTTTTTTCACCCTAAAAAAGTCTTTTTTCACCCTAAAAAAGTCTTTTTTCGACCCTTGAACACCGCATAAAAACTGGTTATCAGGAGTGTCTAAAATACTTAAAATATTGAAAGTAATAAAAAACAAGAAAAAAGAAATCGCAAAATCCTGTGGATAAGTGACTTGGATTTCCTTGTTTTTTTATAGATAAGTTTTTCAGAGTAAGATTCTCACTTATTTTTTGGTTTTTAACAATTCTTGCTTAATTTGAGTTCGCTACCGCTCACAAAAAATTTTAATGAGGGGCGACCCCTCAAACTCCCCTGGTCGGCAAAAAGAAGTTTTTTGGTGGTTGGATATTTAAAAAATTAGTTTAGTGCTGTTTTAAAGTTTTTTAAGAATTTGTTAGTCGATGACAAGAGATCAAGAAAATAGATTTATTTTCGCTTTTTTAAGTTGGCAGATGAAGATTCTTTGTTGATTTTAGGATTTTTACTAAATGAAGCAATCTTTCATTAGTTTGATGTGTTTTTAACAAGGTTTAAGGTGGTTTTTAGAAGGATAAATGATAACTATAAGGACTTTGTACATAAAAATATTCTTACTCTTATAACACGCCTTAAATTACTTTTTTGAAGAATTGTTATTATTTGAAAAACTATGGATAGTCAAAATGAAATGGTTCAGCACCATCAATTACTATATCTCCTGATAAAAATACTTCCTGTTGGTTAGTAATATTACAACCTATAAATATTTGAGTGTTAGTATCTTTAACTAACTCCGCATATTCTTTAGCCTGTTCTAAAGCCTCGTCAGCTTTACCTTTATATTTCATTTCAATAAGTAAACCTGTTCCATTCTTTGCAACAACTATATCAGCTCTACCTTTTGTCCCATCAGTTTTTACAGTATATCGCTCACTAGCAAAACTACCATTAACAATCTGAAGAACTATATTATTCAATAAAGAATGCATCAAATCTTCGTTAGCAAACAATCCAATTGAATTTTCATTTGACTTATTAAACATTTTTACGTTTTTTATTAACTCACTAAATTTAGGACCAAAGTTTTTTTCAAAAATTTCTTTTATTTCAAGACTATTTTTCTGTTCAAAAACAACATTCAATATTTCTGTTAATTCTGAAAATTTTTCAGGCTCTATACTAAATATTGTTTTATAATAATTTTTCAGGTTTTTTTCTAATTCCGTTTTTATTTCTTTATTGGGTAATTTAAATTCAGTATTTTTATCATTTGCAATCGTTAAGTAACCAGTAATAAATAGATAGGAAAAAATCAGTTCAAAACCTGCGGAATTAATTTCTATTTTACCATTAGAATTAGTTATTTGTTTTAAAGTTCTAAAATTATCAACACTAAAATCAATAGCTAATTCATCTATTTTTATGTTTTTTGCATTAACTAAATCTTCTATTTTTTTCTTAAAATTTTGTTGTTTAAATAACGGTTTAATAAAATCTACCGATCCACTTTCTTCCCAATAAGATCTAAAACCATCATTTTGTCTATTTAGATAATTAACAACTGACCAGATGTTATATTTATCAATAAAAATTTTATTTTCATCAGTACCAATATTTTCTTGATACCCGTTATACCAATCTTTTATTTTAGCTGCTTGAGATTCTTCTATTTCGAAATGTTGCATCAAATCATTCATTTCTTCTTGGTTTATTCCATAGTATTGAGAATATTTAAAATTTATAATATTATATTTAGAAAGATTATTTAATCCTGATAACATACCACTTTTTACAATATATTGTACTCCAGTTAACACTCCTTTTTCTAAATTATTATTACCTTTTAGAGCTGATTCAAAAATACCCCTAAATAGTTCTGATACTTGCTTAGCTTCTTCATCATTGAATTCCAGATAAGCCTTATTTACAGCAGCATCATATTCGTCAATTAATATCCATACTTTTTTGCCATGATGAGCATAAAGTAATGTGCTTAGTTCTTTTACCGCTGTATCAAAATTACCCAATCTTATTTGATCAAAAAGTTCATTATATTTTTGACCAATTGTGATTTTACCACTGTAAGTTTTTTGACTTAAATCTAAATAACCAAACTTTTCAATTGTTTCAACTATTTTACGTTGAAGCTTTTTTGCTACATCTTCAAAGTTAGATCCTTTACAATCCTTAAAGTCTATGAATATTACAGGATATTGTCCTTGTAGTTCTAAACTATCAATTACTTTAGTTTGACCAATAATGTTTTCATCTGTAATTTTGATTTGAGTTGTAGAAATATTAAGTTGAGATTTAGTCTTATCAAGATTAGTTTTTATACTTTGTTTGAATATTTGTTTATTTAATTCTTTTGTTTTTGAATCCATTTCTTCAATTGATAAAAATCTTTTAAACATATCAAGATTAAGAGATTTTCCCCAGCGTCTTGGCATTGTAATAAGTATTGTCTTTGCACTATCCTCTATTATTTCTTTAATAAACAAACTTTTATCAATGAATATGCTACTATTCGTAACTAAATCTTCAAAATTACCACCACTCTGAATATTTTTTTTTGTATTGTTCTCCTTAGTAGTACTGATACTACTAAAATACTTTTTTATCTGTGTATTGAATCCGTTATTTAGTTTTGATTGAGAAAAGTAATGGAGATCTTTAAAATTTGTATGGTAAGAGCCAATATGATTATGAGTTGTTAAGGGGTGCTTAAAAACTTGTGGAACTAATTTTACTAAATTTGCGACTGTTTTTTTAAACATAAGGCTCTCTAAATAATTTTGTTTTATCTAAACAATTAAATCAGGTTAAGAGTAGAATATTATGCGGTAAAATACAATATTCTAAAATTATACCGAACTTGTTTTAAATTAGCGATTTATAAGTGATAGCTAATATTAGCATAGTTTTAGATAAATGTAATATACAAATAATATTACTCCTTGAAATTCACCCGTTTTTAATCGAATTATTTATCATATATACGATTTAATTAATTCTAAATCCCATCGTTCCTTTAAGAAATTACTTAAAAAGTCATCAGTATGTCTATTGATTTCTATATATTTGATAGCATCAACAACAAATGTTCGTTCAATAACTATAAAATTGTCATCAGTTTTAGACTTAAGCCACATCGACAGACTGTGTGTTGATATTTCTTTAAGTGAGCTGGTATAGAGATTAAGTATCTCCGAGCGTGGAATAAAATAATTTTTCATGGAGAGAAACACCTAAGTTTAATTAAAGGCGCTAGGGGCTTTCTCTAGTCGTTACCAACTGTTACTATATTTCATGCCAGGAGGCATTTATAATAATAAACCCCTAGCATAAACTAGGTTTTAAGTGTTGTTAACGGTGAGAGAAAACCACCGATAGCTGTATCGGCTTGCAATCATAAATACAAATTCCAGCAATCAAGGATAGATTCTGGCTAAGATTAAATGCGACTATAAAATAAATTGGGCTAACATTAAGTGATTCTATAATTTTCCTGGCTAACATTAAGTGATTTTATAATTCATTCTGGCTAACTTTATTTGCAACTAAAAAGTTAAGATTTTCAGCTCATTAAAATGCCTAATTTATGTATTTCTTTGTTAATCTCCTCAAAACGACTTGGGGTTAATTGTCCCCGTAAATAGGCCTTCACTTCGTGACGCTTTACATTAAGATAATCGCATAATATCGGTAGATTATAGCCATTTCGTGCTAAATTTGGTTCTAACGAATCTAAATTTGGCGATAACACTGATTCTGCTGTGACTGCGCTAATTGGTTTTTCTCCAACTTGGCAGCCTTTTTCTAAAACGCGAGTTAAGTAATAATTGATTTGTAAAGGAGTAACGAGTCTCTCTGCTAATAATTCTATAGCCTCTTTTGTTAAAATCTCTTCTAATTTTGTTTTTTCATTCTTGCAGCTATTAATTAGCCATTCGATGAATTTTGGACTATTAACTCCAAGTGATCCTAGTTCAAATAATTTTGCTCTAGCGCCTATTTCCTCTAATGCAGGATTACGTAAATCATTGGCTAATTTCGGATGGCCCACAGCTATTATAGCCAATGTACCATTGGCATCCTCTACAGTTTCCACTAGATGTTTCAAGCTAATTAGGGTACGAGGGTGTAAATCATGAGCTTCATCAATAAATAATGCTACGGGTTTATTTCTTTCTTTAATTAAGCTTTGTAATTTGCGTTCTCGTTTTTCTGCTTGAGTTGGCATCTTGTCATCTTTTTTGGTTGCTAGATCTACAAATAAAGCAGTGTATAGAGTATTGATATTAACGTGACGTTTGTCTGTAGCAAGAGACTTTGAAACTAAAATTTTGTTTTCCTCGCGAAGATCTTGTTGAAGACGACGCAGAGTTGTGGTTTTACCAATACCTACAATACCTGTCAAAGCAATGAGTCCTCCGTTTTTTATAGCAAGCTTTATATTAGTAAACATATTTTGATAATTCTCCGTTTCAAAATAATCAGCTTTACTGAATTCTTTGTTCATGCCGTAATATTTCATGCTTTCTATTTCCATTCACCCTTCTCCTGTAGTATTAGTTTTATTTTAAATAATTCTTTTACCTGTGCCATGACAAATTTCTTATCCAAATTTTCAGAGACTATCTCATTAATTTCTGCAATTTGCTCAGGCAATAAGCGTCCTAAAGGATAGCCTAGCCATTTTGCTATAGCCAACTTAGCTTCTAATTCATTTTTAAATTTTCTTTGTTCAAAGGGATTATCTAAAGCAAAAGCTATAAATGGTTGGTTTTGATTGATAAGATTAGCATCATTTATCAATTTTTGTTCAGATACATTACCTTTGGTTAATACAGCTCTTGGAATTGAAATAATTTTGGCCAGCTCTTCAATATGATTTGCTCTTTTTTCTTTTGAAGTTTTTTTCAATGATCGATAATTGCCAAAGGGAATAGGTCCATTTGCCGGGTAAAAAGGTCCGTAATGTTCATTTTCGTAGGATATACGTAATTCATTATCAAATAAACCCACTAATAAAGTAACAGTTTGACCAGCAAATTCAGATGATAATTGATATTTTACACTATTAACATTAACACAAGCGTCATTACCTACTATGCGGGTTTCAGGTTCACGTACTAACATGCTAAAATGTTCCCAATCACACATTGCACTAAACCCTTCTTTAGGTAAATTCTTTTTCCAGTCCTCCAACCGAGAATGATCTTCTATTCTATGTTTTTCTTGGTTATAATGCTCTAAATAATGATGTAACCATTCGTTTGCCTCCAGAAGATTTTGTGGCGGATGTAGGTGATATAGAGTTTCTAAAGACTCCTTAACACTACGAAAAGATCGTTCAACTTTTCCTTTAGATCTGGCTGTTTTGCGACGACCATCTTTACCATCAGGTAAATGAGTTAGAACTTCAATATTGAGATAAGCCATTACTCGTTTGAATATATTACTTTTCACAACTGGCCCATTATCCGTATATATAGCTTTAGGTATACCCTGAAATGGCATACCTGGATGTTTCTTGAGTGCCATAGCATTGAATAAAAACTTTAAAGCTGTCATTACATCTTCGCCATAACAATAATGATATTCTTGGTACTTTACGCCACTCCTATCATCCACCACCCCCAATAACATAAGTTTAGCTGTGATTCCAGATTCTTGTTGAGGTTTATCTGCAATAAATTCTTTAAAATCTGAATGACTAAAATCAAATTGCCAACATTCATTACTATGCTGTGCTTGAAATCTTACAAAAGGTGGCTGAACTTGTAAGGATAAATGATCTAAACCAAAACGCCTAAGATAAAAGCTTATAGTAGATTTTTTGAGTAACCCTACTGGAACCTTTATTAAACCATTCTCTGTTTCAACGCCATAATCTTCCAAAATTTTGATACATGCTTTATTTGATAAATGTCTGCCCTTTTTATTGCTGGTACGAATTTTTAATGCAGCAATAAGCTGACAATATTTCTTCATTTCCTCATGTTGAATTAAACGTGGATTATTATAATCTGCTCGTCTGACAGTAGACAATTTATCATATTTCTGTAATAACCGATAAATAGTGGAACTCGATACTCCGTAAAAAGTTGCTGCTTCTTCTATGATTAATTTACGCAGGGGATTACGTGCTGTTAAAGCTCCTAACTTATTATGTAACATAATTACGGTATCAATTGGTAAAATTTTAGTCATAAAATTTAGTTTGAAAAAATAAGTTAATTGCAAAAATTGCTAAAACCGTCTACAATAAATGATCGTTTAACCTAGTCTACTATAGTATACTTAATCACTTTAATTTCAACCACTTATAGTTCAATTAAATTGTAATTAGGGTTTTTTTAAGAAAAATTGAAAATAATGACAATTTTTGCCTATTTGAGAGTCTCTACAAATCAACAAGATGCCCAAAATCAAAAATTCGGCATACTAGATTATTGTAATAAAAATGATCTTAGCCCTATAAACTTTATTGAAGATACACTCAGTGGAAACATTGCTTGGCAAGACCGAATGGTTGGTCAAATTATGGAAAAAGCAACAGTAGGTGATATCATTGTTGTATCGGAGATTTCTAGGCTTGGTAGATCAACTCTACAAGTGTTAGAAATACTAGCAGCTGCTGCTAAAAAAGAAATGCCTATACATATAGTTAAGAATCATATGGTAATAGATGGCTCTATCACTTCTACAATAAATGCCACAATTCTGGGTCTTGCTGCGCAAATTGAGAAAGAATTTATTTCCAGCCGAACTAAGGAAGCTTTAGCCAAACGCAAAGCAGATGGCTTTAAACTTGGCCGGCCTAAAGGACAATCACAGCTACTTAAGCTTGATTCTTTTGCTGAGGAAATTAAGGGATACTTAAAAAAAGGAATTAACAAAAGAGCAATATCTAAACTGATAGAATGCTCTCCATCAACTCTTTATTTATGGCTCAAAAGACGGAAATTGGGCAGTCAGATTAAGTGATTCTAATAAATAAAAATATTTCAATATATAAATACAGAAAAATATTAACTTTTCAGTTGCAAATAAAGTTAGCCAGAATGAATTATAAAATCAATTAATCTTAGCCAGGAAAATTATAGAATCACTTAATGTTAGCCCAATTTATTTTATAGTCGCATTTAATCTTAGCCAGAATCTATCCTTGATTGCTGGAATTTGTATTTATGATTGCAAGCCGATACAGTTAAGCATTAACAAAGCTCTAGAACTAATTCAATTCAAAAAATAAGAAAAATATCTCGTTTTTTAAAACCAAAATAACATTAATCTTGATTGCTAGTCATTTTGATATTTAAGAAAATATTTAAATCTTCCATGAGTAAGATAACGTTTTTGGTTTGCATCTTTTTGTAAGGTCACTTATTCCAAATAATTTCATAAATTCACTATTTTAGTTTTTCTTTTTGAGTTGAGCACTTCACGTTGATAAAGGTCAACGTATATTGCGTATAATACTATTTCTTCGAAATGAGTATGTTATAACCAATGTCCTGAATTCAAAATAAAGAAAATCGAGTTAGCTTGTAAAAATGATAATTTTCGGTTTGGTCGGCTTTGGGGAGTTTTTACTTAAAAAAGTTTGAGTGTGGCATTGACAATTGTCAATGGATAAGTGCGCATATTCATGAACGATTTTTCTTTTTCCCAACAGGCGCAATACACGAACTATTCATTTCATGAAAATTCGTCTGCGCTTAAAGGATACAGACCGATCTGTAGAAATAACTAAAATATAAGTTTAAGAGGTAAATTTTTTGAGAATTTTAGACAGAATATTTTGCATAGGTTGAGCTTCATTCTTTAAATCTGTGAATGCAAGTTGACTTTCCAATATATCGGAATTGATTTGTTTAATCTTGTTCTTTTTCCCTTTAAGATTAGGTACTGGTTTTTCATAAAAATTCTTTTCAACACCAGTTTTTTGGTCAATTATTTTGTGAATCCTTGTTTTCTTAAAGACAAATTTAACGGCAATAATTTTACGACCCTCTTTAATTTCTTCAAAACCCAAATTCATCTTGTAATTATCATTGATTTCTTGGCAAGCATGCTCAAAAGTATATCTTTTGAAATCCCCATATAGTTTAAAACTATTACCAACAGCGAATATCTCTCTTAATTGAGCAACTGATTTAATCATATATCCAGTATCTTTAAACTCTTGTATTAACTCGTATAAGCGAGTTGTGTAGAGACTACCAAAATTAGCTATTTCTTTAAGGTTATATAATACAAATTTCTGCTTTACTTGTGATAAGTATGGCATTATGTCATCAGTAAACTTAACTGTTATACGTCCTTCTGCTTTGTTGTATTTTGCCGTAGAGCATACATTAATTTCCCAAATTTCATTTAATTCTATTTTCTCCAGTATAATACTGGTTTTCATCAATTTCTTACACGCCTTATGTAAGGACTTATAGCTATTATCAATATCGGTATTAAAAACCTCGCTAAACTCCTTAGCAGTTAGTACATGCTCTCTCTGTAATTGCTCAGGTTGTAGATATTTTCCTAGTTCATCTACTCCGCCTATTTTGCTTACCAAATGCAAAAAAACTTGATAATCATTATGGGTGAAATTGCCAAAATTGGCAGTATTAAGTTTCTTGTTTTTATAAGTTTTAGGAGTTTTAGATTTTAAAACTTTCGATAATTGATTTTTTGTCATAGATACGTATTAGTTATAATAAATTATGAGTTATAATAGTAGCTCATATTTATAGCGTCAATTACTATAAAAAAACACGGTAAATTTCTCATAGTTCAGCGGTAAATTTCTCATAGTTCAGCGGTAAATTTCTCATAGTTGGTACCCAGAACCATAATCAACATAAGGGGAAAACTGGTGTCTACAAATATACTACGTAAAACAAATAAGAAAACAAAAGGGATAAGTCTGTGGACAAGTCGAACAAAAATTTGCAAATTTTTTAGATGTTTTTAAATAGTTTTTTAAAATTCAATGTGTTCGCTAACGCTCACAAAAAATTTTGATGAGGGGAGCCCCTCAAACTCCCTTGGTTGGCAAAAAGAAGTTTTCTGTTGGTTTGATCTTTAAAAAAATTAGTTAGTGCTGTTTTGAAATATTCCTAAAAGTTTTTTACTATCAAATATCAGGACATCAAAAAAAGATTTTTTTTATTAAATCTACAATTAAAAACGGAAAAACTATAAAATGTCTATTTCTTGTTTTAAGAGTCGCTTAGGTGTAAGTGATATTTTTATGTGGTAAGGGCTATAAAGTTCAGATACCATAACTCAAAACTCTTTAAAATAATTTTCAGAGCGGTTTTAATATCGTATTAATCCTATTTTGGTGATTTGAACTGCTTTTACGCTTTTTTAAAACAAATTGGTACTTTGCTTCACTTAATCTTGATCACTTATTCCTGAATAACGTATTCCATGATCTGCAACGTACGGCCGAGAAATTAAAGATCAATTAATCGTCTTAATCTGCGCAGAATACTATTTAATTCAACAGAAGTAGATTGAGCCAATCGAGGATGAATAATTCGATTTACAGTAATTGAGCGACAATGTTCTGGTAGAGCATAGCTTTTAACCTGTAAATTATCTCTAATTTCTAATTCAAAATGAAGATGACGAAATTCGGACTGCGACTGACTACTAAGAGGGCAAATAAAAATAACAGGAGGATTATTATTCAGTATCATCTGTGAGTTTAGAATTATTATTGGACGTATTTTACCAATCTCATCACCTTTGACTGGATCAAGTCTTGCTAAGTAAATACCTCCACGAGTTAGAATTTTTTCTTGTTCCACCACTCTTCTCCTTCTAATGGTAAATCTGAATTCAATCCATCTATCAACAATTCCGTTTCTTCACTATATTTTTTTGATTTTTTCATAGCGGCAAAGCTTTTAATAATATCGTTTTGTTCAAGTTGAATCTGAAAATTATTTAACTCATGTACAACTGCTTGACGTATAAATTCAGTTCTGGATACCCCTAACTTTTTTGCTACTTCATTAGTAACTTTAACTATGTTATCAGGAAAATTAATAGACAAACTTATCATATTAAAAACTATATATTATTTTATATAGTTTTTAATATACCAGGAAAAAACTAATATTTCAACAGTTGAATAAACTGCAATATTCTGCTAAAAGCAACAAGCTATCGGTGGTTTACCACATCGTTACAAAACATCTAAAAAGCCTAGTTTATGCTAGGGGTCTATTAGTATAAGTGTCTCTGGCATGAAGTCTAATAGCAGTTGTTTTCTATATGACTTGGTAAAACCCCTAGCACCTTTAATTAAACTTAGGTGTATATCCCATGAATAATCATTTTATCCCTCGTTCTAAGATATTGGATCTTTATTCCAATTCACTCAAAGAAATCTCAACGCATAGCTTGTCCGAATGGTTGAAAGGCGTAACTGACAACCAATTCATAGTAATTGAACGGCTATTTGTCGTTGATGCTATCAATTATATAAAACTCAACAAATATACAGATACCTTTCTAGGTTATAACATTAAGGAAAGATGGGATTTAGAGCTGATTAAATCGTATATTTAAAACCAAGACTTGTAACCATTTTTAACGGTTTTTAGAGTGTTTTTAAAAACTACAAAATGTATCAATCCGAAGAAAAATATTTTTCTTCGGATTTTATTTGTTTTTTTGTAAATTTGTTTATTAATGATCTACATTTCATCATAAACAGGACTATGACCCACTACATCTGTGTAAAACATTTCTGCAGGTAAAGTAGCTCTATCTATCATCATTTCTGACATTTGTTGCTCTATAGATTTATTTTCAGTATCATTTAGGATTGTTTTAGCAGACTTTAATGCTTTAAGGTAACTTAAGAGTTCAGTTCCTTGTGGATTTATCTGATCTGGTAGTGCTGGTAAATCAATTTTTGCTCTTAATCCTATTGCTTCATCTTTAATTCCTTTATAAGCAAAAACATAATTTTTAGACATTTTTAGTAACCTCTTAATAAATTAAAAATATAACCTTTTAGGTGGTAGAATCTAAAGTTTATCTAATACAATTGATAATTGCAATAAATTATCAATTGTATTTAGTTTTTTGTACTATGACTATAACACCAATTTAACTTGATGCCATTTGTTTGTAGCTTTCATTAGGTTGTTTCATTTAAAGTTTATACAAAATACCTCGTAGCCTACCACAAACCCAAATAATACTTTTTTGTAAATGGATATATAAATCTGTTTTTCTAAATTTCAATCTCATACAACTAGTGGTTAAGTGTATCGGCTTGCAATCATAAATACAAATTCCAGCAATCAAGGATAGATTCTGGCTAAGATTAAATGCGACTATAAAATAAATTGGGCTAACATTAAGTGATTCTATAATTTTCCTGGCTAACATTA
>Ga0194041_10000832_pt1 | contig 12901 bp, 14 predicted proteins | sample JunL449m_MetaG_FD_160082 | JGI IMG/M metagenome (GOLD analysis project Ga0194041, IMG submission 160082) | Anoxic zone freshwater microbial communities from boreal shield lake in IISD Experimental Lakes Area, Ontario, Canada - Jun2016-L442-9m | ecosystem: Environmental > Aquatic > Freshwater >...
GTCGTGACGGTTCAAAACTCACCGACATGCAGGCAAGACTCGGTTGCGGGTTCGCAATCCTCAACATCTTCGAGGACGCGAGGATTGAATCGCATGGCCGAAAGATTTCATTCTTGGGTCGCCCTGTGCGCCTCAACTGGAAACGGTGGGGCAATCTGATGAGCGAGGACAGCACCCTCGGCACAAAACCCATTTCGCCTGCCAACGTCATTATCAATGCGACGATGAGCGGGGGGAGCAATAAGGAGAAGAAAGCAGTCCGCGCCAAGCTTGGGAGCGAGGTGGATGAGATTTACACATATTATCGGAGGGCATGCCTCTGCGCGGATACGTTTGCACTTGAGCCTGTTATCCGTGACTTCCTCGCCCGATTTGGCACGCCTACGGTGAGCGGGGGCGGGTATCACGCCACGAGCGCAATGGATGCGGCGAGCGGGGCGTCTGGTGGTGGTCATGCAGCGGGAGCGGCGGCGGGTTCGCCTGAATCCGAAGCGGGGGGCGGCTCTGATGGTGACTCATCTTTTGTGCCTGAAGTCATTGGCGGCCATGTCCACGACAAGCACATGGATATGAGTTCTGCGTTGGCTCGCGCAACCATGGGCGATAAGGAAACTTTCGAGACTGCCGAAAAGCAAAGCAGGAGTTTGATCCAGCCCCGTATGAGGGAAGTGATGAAGGTGGGCGAGTCCAAGCAATTCACCGTTTCACCCAAGGGGCGCATTTCCCTACGTCACGTTATCTCTGGCCTGCCGACGATTTATGCCGACAAGAAAAAGAAAGGTGACAATCGGAAAATGAAGGTTAGGGCGATCATTGATGTCTCCGGCTCGATGCAGTCCAGCTACGCCTATCGCGGTCTTGGTGCATTAAATCACGCGCTGGCGGAAATGAACGAAAAGGGAGAGATTGAGTTGGACTGCTGGTTGTCTGGTGACGGGAAATATTCGCACATTCCAGACATGAAAGCCGCCCACACAAGGGGCGTTGTTTGCTGCTCTGGCGATGAGAACATCAGTAGGACGTTGAACATCTCCAATAAGTTCAAGCCTCATGCGGATTATGATGCCCTACTCATCATCACGGACGGACAGATAACGGACGCCAGCGTAAAGAAAGATGATTTCCACGCATATCCGAACACGATAGCCTGCTACATTCCCGAATCATGGCCGATGGACGCCCACATGTTGAAGCGCATGCGGGAGCAGTTTCCCCTCGCCATCTGCCGCCCCGATGTGTCAAGCCTGACAACGGCAGTCTGCCAGCACATCGCCTCACTCAGGGCGAGGCGGAAGGGGGGCAAATGAACCTAGCCTGTCAGATTGCCACGGCCTCGCTGATTGGCTTAAGCCTCGGCATCATCTGCGCCTTCCTCCTGTAATCACTCTGGCGCAAAAAGTGAAAGCCTCCACCTTGAAAGGGGTGGGGGCTTTTTCATTGCCACTGGTGGCAAATTATGATAATATTCGCTCCATCATGCCTGCCCCCAAACACACTCCCGAAACATGGAAGCAAATCAGAATCGCATACGAAGCAGGCTGCACCGATGAAGAACTAATGAGAGTATATGGAGGGATCACAAGGGGAGGGATTCGCGCCCGTCGATGCAGAGAGAAGTGGCTCTCACCAACCAGAAAAGAAGAAATCACTCAGGCGCAATTACTGCAATCAAAGATTGCAAGGTGCAATGGTGAAACAAATGCAACGACTATGGTTTCTGGAGCGGAAACAGCACAGAAAATACTGGCTGAACGTGGCGAGAAGGGCAGTCTTGCTGCATCATCCATCCTCCTGAAACTTCTGCAAGCTGCTGAAGATGAGCCAGATAGGATAAGAAAACTCGCAAATGTCGGAGATATCAGCACCGCACTAGCTGCGATTCGGAAGGCGGCGGGCATGGACAGAACGGAGGCCGGTAATGCGAGCGTGGCGGTCAATTTTGCCATGTTTTCCTCTCCACGGGGGCAAACTTGGCAAGATGTGACGCCGTCGAACGGCTCCAACCTATAATTTTGATAAAGGCATAATTCGCATAAGTCGCACAACGTCAATGATGATGGACTTTTGAGGTGTCCCAAAACGCGGGTTTTGCCTCGCATCATCTGCCGATATTTATATCTGTTATGCGAATTATGCGACAATGGTGCAGCCCACCTGCATTTCACTCTGGCGCAAATACTGCACCGCGCATCTGAGGTTGGTCAGTCATGTCGCATCGCATAACGTATGTCGCATGTGGTCGCATGATGTAGGCGAGAGGAGGGATGAGGGCGTGTCGCAGACATGTCGCATGGTCGCATGCGCCCCCCATACGGCGCGGTTGGGGCGGGAGGGGTGGATTCGGGGGTCGCCAGAGCGTTAGATAGGAGTCCCACCCAAAATTTTCCCTACCATTCCTCTCGTCAAACTCCCTTGCCCACCCAAAATTTTCCCTACCATTCCTCTCGTCAAATTTCTTTCCAATCCCTACGCATTTCCTAGTCATATTTATTTCACCCACCCAAAATTTTCCCCACCTTCATTTTCTTGACAAATTTATTTGACAGTAATAAGGATACTTGGCATACTCCTGCCTATGAACGAAAAGCTGAGCCACGACGTAATGAGCACTACACCAGACAAATGCCCACGATGCGAAGGGCGCGACATACTGCACGCGCTCGCGGAGAAGGAAATCACCAGACTTGAGGCGGAGATCACCGAGCAGCAGTCGCGCTACGCCGGATTGTGTCAGGTCGAAGCGGGACTTCGCGCCGAGAATGTGCGGCTACGGAACGCACTCAACGCAATCCGAAAGACCGCGAACCATGCCATCTCCTCTCAGTCAACAGAGAACGATCCCAACGCGCCCATGATGGCTGGACTGCCAGCCTGTGACAATAGCAGGATCATTAGCTACGAAGACCCATGACCATCCACATCCCCGACTGGCTCTTTGACTCCCATTTCTGGGCAGGCTTTGGTGCTTGCTTTGTGCTGTTCGTCGCCCTGTTCTTGTATTGGGCGAGAAGCCTCCAATAGTTCTGATTATGACCATCTACATCGCTTGGTTTCAAGACTGCCCTGAGCAGGAGTTGATGTTCGCTTTCCTAGCATGGCAGGACATCACCATAGGTATTGACCCTGATAAATACACGGAGGCCATGTGCATGAAGGCGTCAGGGGCCAAGGGGACTCCATGCGCCTACCACAAGGGGGAACTCGTCGCTGTTGGCTTCTTCGAGTTGGTTGACTGGCTCAGGAAAGATGGGAGGGTGCTGCTATGACCCGCCGCTCACTGTTCAAGACCCTCACAGCAGCCATTGTCGCCTCCTCCATTGAGGTGATGGGATGGGGTGCAGGAGAGTGTGCAGCCAAGTTGAATTATGAGGAACTCTACTCGGAGAAAATGTATCGTGAGGCCACATTCGACATGAGTGGATACGACAAGGTTAAACCTTCCCCACATGATGTGGACTGGTCGTGGGTTCCTGACGCTATCAACAGGTGTCAGAGGATTCCGAGCAAGTTCTCAGTCAACTAAGCCTCCCATGAGTGCGGGCAGAAATGTTCACCGTGGAACAAATTGACCATCTGCGCCTCATCTGATACCATTGCCACCGATGGCAGCCGAAAATAACCTATTGCGTGACAAGTATGGAGCGATTCATGCCCCTTTAGTCGATAACACTGGCAGGGCAATCTGCCCAAGGCCAGACTGGAAGATTGAGGCAGACATGCTCCTCTGCACAGAGGGCAAGCATCCGAGCGGGTGGCTTGGAAAGGCAGAACACCTAAAGCGAATGGCAAACTGCCTTTTCGGTTCAGGCAAGAGACCCTTCCAGTGGAACCCAAACGCCAGCCGAATAGTCGAGGAATACTTCAAATGCGACTTCTTGGCTGTGGCCGGACACGGCTCAAGCTCAAAAACCGAGACGATGGCCGTCATCGCAATATGCGAGTTCATGGCAGACCCAGATAATACTGGCGTTTTGGTTTCATCCACCACACTGAGCGAGGCCAGAGGCCGTATTTGGGGGCGAATTGAATACTACTGGCAGGACTTGTGCGACTACTTCGGCGGGGAGGAGAACACTCCGGGTGAGCTGGTCTCGTCCAGCGGAATCATCCGATACAGGCTCGGCAAGAGAAAAGAGGACACCCGTGGCATCAAACTTGTCCCCGGCAAGGAGTCCGAGGTTAAGGAGGGGATTGGTCGCATGAAGGGATTCAAGGCTGGTCGCATGAGGTTCTTCGCGGATGAAATGTCTGACCTCTCCCACAAACTACTTGAGGCCGCCGAGTCCAACTTGTTCCTAAATCCTGACTTCAAGATGATTGGGGTATTCAACCCCTCCTCACACTTTGACCCAGCAGGAGTTTTCTCGGAGCCAGTCGGAGGATGGGACTCCATTAACGTCATGGAGAGTGACGGATGGGCGACGACAAGGGGATATTGCATCAGATTTGACGGCGAAAGGTCTCCCAATGTGGTCGCAGGACGGGAGATTTGGGCTGGACTCCTCACGGCAGAAAAGTTGGACGACAGGCGCAAGGCTCTTGGCGATAACTCCCCAAGGTTTGTGGAGCAATATCGTGGCGCATGGTCAACCACGGGCAGTTCTGACTCGATTTACACTGAGGCCGAGGTCATTAAGTATCTCGGACAGAAGAAAGTCGAGGTCTGGATGGACAACCCAGTGCTCGCGGGAGGATTCGACCCCTCATTCACTCATGGAGGAGACCGTGCTGCCCTCGTATTCATACAATGCGGAATGGGGGTGTCGTTCGATAAGGAGACGAGAATAGGTGAAGTGATTGATACCGTCTATCTGGATGACCACCTAGACACCACTCAGGACAAGAAGGAGCAAATTGTCGCAAGGCTAATTAAGGAGTGCAAGGCTAAGGGTCTCGACCCTAGAAATTTAGCCATTGATGCGACTGGCGGCGGCGATGTCCTTGCGACTTTAATTGCCCGCGACTGGAGCAATGAGTTCATTCGGGTTCAGTTTGGTGGAAATGCCTCAGAAATGACACTTTCCAAGACAAATCCTCGCACTGGCAAGGAGAGGTATGCAAACATGGCCAGCGAATTGTGGTATTCCGGCAAGGAATTGCTCCGTTGCGGCCAGTTGAGGGGTCTTACGCCGGGGATTATCCGAGAAATGACCAAAAGGCTCTACACGGAGACGGGGAAGCCGCCAAAAATCAAAATTGAGTCGAAGGACGACATGAAATCCCGCATCAACGGTAAAAGTCCCGACGTTTCGGACGCATTCTTCCTCGCGTTGCACGTTTGCCGCCTCCGACTTGGGCTTGCGAGTCTTGAAAAGTCACCAAAAAGACAACCATCGCCAGAAACAAGCCCCGTGGATGCGATGTTCGCATGGGGGATTAAAAAGAAGCCGAAGTTCAACGAGCCTGACTACACCGCAGTCGAGGCGGGGTCTGGCTGGTCGGATGATGGCGCGTCAATGTCGATGTTTGGACTCTGATTTTCCGTCAAAACCCAGCAGTTTTTGTCATATTCAGGCTGAGTCTGAGCCTCCCCGTCAACGGCGCGAAGAATGTCGAGCGGCCACATGGTTTTAATGCTCGCGGTGCAACCGCAGGCTGTGCAGGCCATTTTGTGTATCTTCGGGAACATCTTCACCCTGTCTCTACCTACCATAAGCCCTGCAACGGCTTCCGTGATGGTTGCACACCCGATGTAACATGAGATGAATCCGAGCTTCGGGCAGGCGAGGCAAGTGTCGATCCTCTGGCTCTGAAGTTCCTCGCTTACTGGCTTCACTCCATTCTCCATCGACTTCCACATGGTCTTGAGAAATCGGAGAACATCATCCCCTGTCATGTGGCGTGTTGGGACTTCCTTGTTTTCGCATGGGATGTCCGGCCTCTGCTGGCACATTAGGTCAATCGCTTTAGCCTTCCAGTTATGGACATCCATGCCATTCGCCCGCAAGCGAGTCGCAATCTGCCCGATGAATACCTCAAAGTGGTCTGCGACAATTTTCGGCCCTGCCCCTTCGATTGTGACTGACCACCCGCCCGCTGGACATATTGTTGTGTTGACCGGAGTAAGCATTTTGTAAAAAGTTCTTGCATATTATCCCAATGATTGCAAGACTGTCAACACCGCCCGCAATCAAGCCAACAAAAAACCAATAATATTATGCTGAAAGCGTTCTGCAATCATTGCAATAAGCCAATCGAGCAAGAGGATAATCATTTCAACGTGCAGCAAATGGTCATAGTGAAGGACAAGCACGCGAAGGTCTTTGGCGGATTGCACTTCTGCGGCATCGCCTGCCTCAACCCATTTGTAACCAAAGAGGCAAAGGAATCATCCAGACCAAGCATCATCATCCCACAACAATGAGAAAGAAACCACCCACATTCGGCCAGCTTGTCGCAAAGACCGAGCGGAAAACCAAGGAAAATAAACCCAAGGGGAAGAAGAAATGAGTGACATCCCCATCAAGCCAGTCAACGGCAAGGTTCTTGTTCGCCCCCTCGTCTATAAACCGAGCAAGACCATTGAGATTGTCTCGATTGACCGAGCCGACGAAAACGAGGGAATTGTTGAGGCTGTGAGCGAGTTCCGCTTCGCCAAGAAGATTTTCAAAAAGAAGGGAATCACTGTTTTTACGGGGAATCTAATCCCACATGAAGTCAAGGTTGGTGATCGGGTGATATTTCCGGGCAAATACCTCGATGATGACCGTCACAACTTCAATGGAGTCGCATACAGGATTATCGACGCTGACGAGATTATCGCCATCGTTGAAAAGCCGCAACCCGAAGGGTTCGAGAATGCGATTACTGGAGAAAGGACGCCAGACCATCACCCACTTCTCATCAGGTGAATCTCCGAATCCTCAGTCCCGACGCAAACGGCTGGATTGATCCTCCAGTGCATGACACCCTGCGCCAGTTGCCGAATCTCGTAACTGATGTCGAGCCTGATGCTTGGTTGGTTCCAATCACATATGGGAGTCACTTCAAGTTTGAAGGATTGGCGCAAATTAAGGGCAAGAAGTGGGTGCTGGTGGACTATTCTGAGTTTGGCTGGGACTGGAAGCAGGATACCAGCTACAAGTGGCTGAACGGAGATCGCTTCAAGCATCCAAGCTTCGCCCACCATGAGGAATACATCAAGCTTCAGCACTTCATGCTGGACAATCCGCCCATCCTCACATTCCAGCGCGAACTGCTGGAGCGAGACCGCAGCGACACCCTTGTTCCCATCGAATACCTCTCATGGCTCCCCGATGACAGGGGCATGGATACCAAGGAGCAGTTCTTGAAACGTCCGCTCGATGTGAGCTACATCTGGAGCCGCAGCCATGAGGAAAGACCCAAGATGCACGGAGCCATCTTCGATTGCTGCGGCGGGTGGGGATATGATGTCATTAGTGAGTTCAGTCATGTCGAACGCGCCCTTCAGGAGTCTCGGTCAGCTAAGAAGTGGCTCTCGGTTCACGTTCCGCACTACGCGAGGATTGATGTCCGTGAAGTCCAGAAGTTCGTCAAGATGTCGAAGATCACCATCTCTATGCCCGGATGCGGGGTTAAATGCTTTAGGCACGGAGAAGTGTGCCAAGACGCAATCATGGCTATGCTGAAAGACGAACTGGCGTGGAGCTATCCTTGGAATTACGGTAACAGCATCCCAATCTGTTCGTCCGACATTGACGAGCGGCAGATTACAGAGATTTCTAACAGCCTTGAAAATCAAGACCTCTACAACATCTACATCGCCGCGATGGAGAACGGCAGAAAGTATCGCAGCGAAACCTACCTTCGCCAATGGGTGATGGGGAATATCCAGAGAGTTTTATGACATTCCAAGTAATCACCGTCACAAATTCAATCCCCAAGGAGCAATACTATTGCTGGGCTGAGTTCTTCAAGTCTCTCGACAAGTTTGGCGTCAAGCCAACCATCCTCGGCATGGGGGAGCCTTGGGGTGGACTGATGACAAAGCCCCGCACTCTCCGCAAATATCTTCGTGACGGAAAATCCAAGGCTGGATGCCTCATTGTTGTGGACTCATGGGATTTGGTGTTCGCAAAAGACCCCGCGCAAATCGCAAGGGAATGGCGAGACATTGGCGCACCGTGGATGGCCGGAGGAGAGAAGAACCTGTTCCCATCAGGGGATGAATCAGCATACCCATCTGGAGCCTTCCGCTTCCTGAACTCAGGTTTTATCATCTCCACGCCAGAGGACATGCTGGCCGTGCTTGAGGACATGAATCTCGACACCATTCCAGATGACCACGTTGATGTGAATGGAAATAACGTCCATCCCAACGATCAGGAGGAATATCAGAAAGCATTTCTGCGACAGCCAATCCCAATGGTCATCGACACCGAGGCCAAGTTTGTCGCAAACCTCTGCGGCGTGAAGCGTGAGAATGTTGAATACTGGTCATGGGAGAACCCATCCACGGGCATTAAGGCTAAAACCATCAGGATGACCGAGACTTGCAACGAGCCATACGCCCTCCACCTCAACGGCCCCGCCAAGACGGATGGGCTGCAAGAACCAATCCTTCACCACCTTGGACTCCGATGATAAGCGTCATTATCAACCTCGATTCCCGCCCAGCCAAAAACGAAGCCACTGAGATGTTCAGCGGCGTCCGTGGCGGCGACCTCATGGTGGAGACCATTCGGAACAAGGTGAAGCTCTTTGAGGGATTCAAATGCGAGTTCATCGCCTACATTGACGAGCATGAGCACGTTTCAGCCTATACCCTCGGACTCATCCGTGAGATGTGTGACTGCGTGGCGATTCGCAAGCACAGCAAGCACTACAAAGGGCTGGAGCCGTTCGGCCCGTTCAATGACATCTCTTACCTTCATGCCCTCTCACTGGCGAAGGGTGAGTTTATCGCCCACTTCGATCAGGATGTGGCTGCATTCAGGAGGAGCTTTTCAGATGTGGTTCAGCTTTGTGACTTGCTGGAAAAGTTTGAATACGTCAGCTACCCATCTCCACATTCTCCAAACCCAACTAACGATCCCACATTCGGAGACCATGTGTGGGCATCTACTCGTTTCTTTATGTGCCACAAAGAAACGATTGACTTGAAGGCTCTTGAGGAAGCCATCGTGGAGCCTCAGTCTCTCTATGCAAAACTCGGAACTCCTCCTCGCGTGTGTCCGTGGACAGAGCACTTCTTGGGACAGATGGCCGACTACTCGGTTTTTTACCCTCCGCTTTCCAAAGACCTTCTCATCTTCCCTTGGCACAGGTATGTGGACGGCACGATGACAAAGCTTAACCAGCTTCCGTTCGATGAAATCTACCACAAGCTCGTCGCTGCTGGAGCGGAGAGCTATCACGGCTGCGAGGCAGACCGAATCATCCTATGAAAATCGCCATCAGCACTCAATGGAACGACGATTTCAAGGAGATCGCCGCCATCACGCTTCCAGTGATGCAGGAGTATTGCGCTCGGCATGGCTACACCTTATTCTCAAATCACTCCAAGGAAGACTCACCAAAAATTATTTGGCAGAGAGCTGAAGATGCGGAAAATCTTTTGTCGAAATATTGTGATGCGGTGGTTCACATGGATGCAGACTGCCTTATTACGAATTTGAACAACCGCATAGAGGACATTATCGAGCTTGCTGGCGATGCCGACCTCATAGTGACATCTGACACAGATACCTCCATTATGAATGATGGAGTGTGCATTTGGCTTGGAGAGGGTGGTCTTTTTGCTTGCGGCGACTTAGCGTTTGGCGGCAAATACTCTGAATATTCATCTCCTCAAGACGCTCTGAATGAAAGGGCCGTTCCAATTAAAATTGTTCACTTGCTTCCATCGGTAATGAACTCGGTTTTGAATGGCGAGTATGGCTCATTTGATCCAGAAACGGAGTGGAGCGAGGGAGATTTTATCCTTCATCTTCCGGGCATTGGTAACGCCCGCCGTGTCGAACTTCTCAAGGAATACTCAACCAAAATCGTCCGATGATCGCACCCACACCAGAACAACTTGCGATGTTTAAGCGCACTCCGGGCGCAATCTCAGTCCATGAGATGCTCGCTATCATCAATGTCGCAGCGCAGGCTCCGCACGGCTGTTGCGCGGAGATGGGAAGCCACCGAGGGAAGTCTGGCATTGCTGCGGCAATCGGGCTTCAGGGGAAATCATTAAGGGAGTTGCACATGGTTGACCCCCTGTATGATGTGAGCAACCTTGAGGCATGGTCACATTCCGACCAGAAGCATCCCGACAATGGGTTGCCAGAGGCAAGAGTTGATGGGTTCAAGGAATCAGTTAAGTCGTCCGTCCAGAAGGCCACTAAATTAAAATGCCTGCCGGAAGATGATCTGCGGTGCAATGTTTATCCAATCCTCCACGGGGACTACTCCACAAACGCCATTCCTCGCCTGCATTCTGAATTTGGCGACTTCGCCTACGTCTTTATCGACTCCGACCAGCACCAGTATGAACTGGTGAAAGAGGAATGCGAACTCTTGCGACATCGCGTTGCCATCGGTGGCATTATTGCGTTCCACGACTTCGCATCACAGTTCCACGGAGTCGAGCGAGCCTACCGCGAGATGCTGGAGGGGTTCGCATACGAGGAAATCCCTGTCGACTGGCCAGCCATCAAAGCATGGGTCTCCGCAAATGGCGGCGAGGCTGGCAATAATAGCTGGCATCACACTGACAAGGAGGCTCCGTGCTTCTTCGGGGCAATCAAAAGAATCAAATGAGCAACGGTCTTTCATTCAGGCATTCAGGGGATTTGGGTGACGCGATTTACGCGCTCTCAGTCATGTCTGAAATTCATGGGTCGCATACCCTGCGATGTGTGAACCGCCCCGGAATAACTGGTGAATTTCTCAAGCGAGTCCCGCTACTCATTGACCTACTTGAGTCGCAGAACTACATAAAAAAAGTTGAGTGCAGCGAGGAGCATGTGGAATGCGACTTCGTTCCGTTCCGCAGACATCACGGGAGCACAACCACGCTCGTAAGGGCGCAGGCAGTAGAGATAGGATGGGTTGGCGGAACTGGCGCAGACCCGTGGCTTAAAGTTAAGCCGTCAAAAGTCGCAAGAGGCAGAATTATTATCGCAAGGAGTCCGCGATACAATAATATCGAGTTCCCGTGGAAGGAGATTGTCGCTCACTACGGAGAAAGACTGCTATTCGTCGGGCTTCAGGAAGAATATGACAAGTTTTGTGCTTTTTTTGGAAGGGTCGAGCAGCGCAAGGTTAAGAATTTCCTTGAGCTGGCCGAGCTGATTGCCGGAAGCGAGCTTTTTATTGGTAATCAGTCATCCCCAATGGCTATTGCGATGGGGCTTGGACATAATGTAATACAAGAAGTCTGCATTGAGCAGCCGGATTGCATCTACAAGAGGGATAATGTGGTGTATTATGCCAATGGGGAGATGACGTTGCCGGATGTCGGAGGAAGCGGAACGCATTTTGTTAAGGAGCGGCGTGATGACCACAGTAAAATCAGTCGCGCAATCGTTCCTTCGGGCGGGTGGAAATACAGGGGGTTGCCAGACTGTGACCATTTCCAAGTCCAGAAAAGACTTGTAATGAAAGTGGAAAACTGTGATGATTCCACGGCTGACGAAAAATTACTCGAATACAATTACGACAGAGTAATGAAATTTTATCATGGAACCGCAGGAAGTAAATTATTGCCGTTCGAGACGGCCTATAATAATGCTTTTAGTGGACATTTAGTATAAATAGCACAATATCAACACACCCATATGAGAATAGCCCTCCCCGCCAGCCAATCCGATGTCCATTTGCTCGCAAACTGGATTGAGGTCGTCAAGCATCTTCGCTGCGGAGAGCAGCATGACCTCACCATTGTCGCATCAAGGTCTGTCGAAGTTCAGGCGCATGATGCGAAAACCGAGCTGGAGGGTTGCTTTAACTCCGTGACCGTTTCAGTCATCCCAATCGACCCATCTGGCGGATGGCCTCGCGGTTCAAACGCCCACTTCTGGCACTGTGCGAACTTCATGTCGTCCAAGCCGAACCTGCCGTGGCTACTGAATGAGTTGGATTGCCTGCCTACGAGCGAGAGGTCGTATGACATCGTTGCTGCGAAGCATATGGATGCCGGAACTCCATTTTCAGGGCAGATTTCTCCAACCCCATTCAGGGAAACTAATGAAAGTGGTGAAGTCGCGGAAAATGGAAGAATCGTCTCGTCAATTTACGGCGCGAACGACACCATCCTCAATGGATGTGCTGTGTATCCGGGCAACATTATGGGCCGAAGTGGGACTGGCGGCCTGATGAATGACTTTATGAAGGGCGATGAAAGTCCTGACATTGGGTGGGACATTTATCTTCGCGCTGGAATCAAGGCGGAGGGGGTCAGCCATATCGACGCCATTGCGAACCACTGGAATACCGAAAACTATCGAGTCGAAGGTGGCCGACTGGTCTGCGACAGTCGCAAGACGCATCCGGCATACGCCGACAAACCAAAATGGCAGATTCGCCAGTGCGGAGGAGCAATTCACCCCGATGCGGTTCTGATTCATGGCTGCAAGGATGAATCACTGTCGAATTTGATCCTTGAAAATAAGATTCCACAAGGAATCCTGCGATCCGCGCCAAAAAGAAGCGCGAGAGCTTCGACATCAGCCGAGCAAGCCTTCCCGCAAGTCGAGCAGTTCGAGCGTCCCGAAGTCAACGCCGAAGTCGTGGAACTTCGCGGCAAAGTTGACAAACTGACCGAGCTTCTGGAGAGGGTTTTGACCAATGTTGTCGCACCACAGAGCAATGGCAACGGACGCCACGCGCCGGAGCCAGCAGAAGTCGCAAGGCCAGCATCAACTGATGACGGGTCGGACATTCTGCGAGTTTTGGGTGTCATTCCAGACGGCAAAAAGGTCAAGCTTGGAAC
>Ga0194041_10000840_pt1 | contig 12856 bp, 10 predicted proteins | sample JunL449m_MetaG_FD_160082 | JGI IMG/M metagenome (GOLD analysis project Ga0194041, IMG submission 160082) | Anoxic zone freshwater microbial communities from boreal shield lake in IISD Experimental Lakes Area, Ontario, Canada - Jun2016-L442-9m | ecosystem: Environmental > Aquatic > Freshwater >...
ACCGTGGCGAAGAGGATCGACAGCGTGCCCTGGATGAACGTGTTGCGGATGACATCGTTGAGCTGGTCGGGGTTCTTCGCCGCACCCAGTGACGTCTTGCCGGCGTCCCGCGCATCGCGGTACTGAAAGTGCTGGGTCCAATAGCCCAGTTTGGGATTGCCGGAGAAGATCTTCTGCCACGACGCGGTCAGGGTGACAGTTAGATCCCACAGCAGCGGAATGCCTGGAATCCAGGCCCATTTCAGCAGTCCCATCTTGATCACCACCACGGTCACCACGGTCAGGGCGATTGCGGCGAGCAACTGGTTGGCGATGCCGAACAGCGGGAAGAGAGTGTTGATGCCGCCCAGTGGGTCGGTGACGCCCATCAGCAGGATGGAGCCCCAGGCCGCGACGACGATGATGCTGCACACCCACGCACCGACCTTCCAACTGGGATCGTGCAGACGGCGCAGCGGCCCGCCGAGGTTGCTCAGCCCGTCCGACAGCATGAACCGGGCCACCCGGGTGCCTGCGTCGATGGTGGTGAGGATGAACAGCGCCTCGAACATGATCGCGAAGTGGTACCAGAACGCCTTCAGGCCGCTGCCGCCGAAAACCGACAGCACCTGGGCCATACCGAAGGCCAGCGTGGGGGCACCGCCGGTACGCGACACGATCGACTGTTCACCGACACTCGCGGCGGCATCGGTGATCTCCGCGGGAGTGATCGGCGGTCCGGACAGGCCTAGCTTGTTGACGTAGGCCGCTGCGGTCTCCGCGGTGCCCCCGGTGGCCGCGGCGGGGGCGTTCATCACAAAGTACAAGTGCTGGTTCAGGATTGACGCGGTGATCAGCGCCATGATCGCCACGAAAGATTCCGTCATCATTCCGCCGTAGCCGATCAGCCGCATCTGGCTTTCCTTCTCCAGCAGCTTCGGCGTGGTGCCCGAGGCGATCAGCGAGTGGAAGCCCGACAGCGCGCCGCAGGCGATGGTGATGAACAGGAATGGGAACAGTGAGCCCGCGAACACCGGACCGGCACCGGATTTGGCGAACTGGGAGATCGCCGGGGCATCCATGACCGGGCGGGCCAGCAGTATCCCGACGGCCAGCAGTGCGATGGTGCCGACCTTCATGAACGTCGACAGGTAGTCGCGCGGGGCCAGCAGCAGCCACACCGGCAGCACAGACGCCGCTAGGCCGTAGATGATCAGGCACCACGACAGGGTGACCTTGGACAGCGTGAACCACTCTGTGCCCCAGTCGGTCTGGGCGATCCAGCCGCCTGCCACCACGGCCAGCAATAGCAGCACCACCCCGATCAGCGATACCTCCGAAACTCGGCCCGGCCGCAGGTAGCGCAGGTACACGCCCATGAAGAGGGCGATCGGGATCGTCATCGCGATGGAGAACACGCCCCAGGGACTCTCGGCGAGCGCGTTGACCACCACCAGGCCCAGCACCGCCAGCAGGATGACCATGATCACCAGCACCCCGACGATCGCCGCCGCCCCGCCCACCGTGCCGAGTTCGTCGCGCGCCATCTGGCCCAGCGAGCGCCCGCGCCGGCGGGTTGAAATCGCGAGCACCAGATAGTCCTGCACACAACCGGCCAGCACCGCGCCGAGGATGATCCAGATGGTGCCGGGCAGGTAGCCCATCTGGGTGGCCAGCACGGGGCCCACCAATGGTCCGGCCCCGGCGATCGCAGCGAAGTGGTGGCCGAACAGCACCCGCCGGTCGGTGGGCATGTAGTCGGTGGCGTTCTCGTAGATCTCCGCGGGTGTCGCGTGGTCATCGCGCGGACGCACGATCTTCATCTCGATCAGCCGCGCATAGAAGCGGAACCCGATGACGTAGGTGCAGATCGCCGCAACCACGAACCACACCGCGTTGACGGTCTCGCCGCGCAGGAACGCGATGACGGCCCACGCCAGCGCTCCGAGCACAGCGACAGCGCCGAAGACAAGCTTGTGCCGGGTGGTTATCGGTGAGCGGTCGATGATCGCGACCGGCGGCAGATTCCTATCGGTGCGGACGAAGGTGACGTCGCCGCGAGTCTCCTCGATGAAGTCCGGTGGTGCGGCGGGCGGCGATCCCACGGTTGTCTCCTCTGCTGGGCTCGGCGGTGATCATTCGACGGGGTTGCTTATCGCGTCTTCCGGCGGCACGATCAGCCGGCCGCGAATCGTCCGGTGACCGGCGGCAGGTCCTTCAGTGTCACGATGCCCGGCTTGGCGGCTACCACGGCGGGCACCGCGTTGGTCACCGGTAGTGCGGTGTAGATCATGCCGAGGCCCATGAAGCCGTCTTCGGTCCAGTCTCTCGGCGGAAGGCAATGCAGCACGGTGCGCATGTTCGGCACCCCGAACACCTGAATGACGTGACCGTGCTCCAGGGGCTTCGGCGGCACCACATGGTTGCCCATGATCCAGTTGAATCCGACGCTGACGACGTTACGGTCGCCCACCCAGCCGCGGTGGTAGCCCATCACGCCGGCCACGGTGCCCTCGGGGATCGTCATGAACCCCAGATCGGTGTCGCCGGTGGCCGCGGTGAATGTCACATCGAAGGACATCCGGTCGAGTTCGGCGCCGATCGCATCGGCCATCATCGCCGCCGACTCGGCGAAGACAGCGCTCTCTTCAGCGACGCTCTCGGCGAGACCCGGGGTTTCGGGATCGCAGGAGAACCCCATGGCGGTCTGGGTGCCGGCTGACTCGTAGGTCGAGCAGTCCACGGATTCGGTGATGCGGATCTCGTCGACCCGCTCGCAGGAACCCGAGAGCACCATCGCGATCATATTGGTCATGCCGGGGTGCGCCCCGTTGCCGAAGATGGTGGAATGGCCTCGTGCACACGCGTTTCGGACTCGCATGAGGTCGGCTTCGCTCTGCTTGCCGCCGGTGATCCAGGCGGCCGACGTGCACACGTTGACACCCGATTCCAGCAGCCGTTCGAGTTCGTCGATACTGGGCCACAGCGGGTTGTAGCAGCACGCGTCGGGCTCGGTCGCCAGTAGCGCGTCGATGTCGTTGGTCGCCGTGACCCCGGTCGGCTTTCCCGGTCCCAGCGGCCAGCCGGCCAACTCGGCGGCGTCCATCCCGACCTTGTCGGCACCATGCGCGTACACACCCACCAGTTCCATATCGGAGCGGCCGATGATCGCGTGCAGCGATCGGCGCCCGATATTGCCGGTGGTCCACTGGATCACCCGAAGCGGCCGGTCCGTCGTTGCGGTCATATGCGTTCTCCTGTGTCGGTTCGGTCGTGTGCAGTATGGACACGCGCGGGGTGCACAGTCCGGGATTCGTCCACAGCTGGGCGACGGTACGGTCCCGGCCGACGGTCCCGCGTCGGTTCCCGACTCTACGGTCGCCGCATGCGCACTGAGCAGCCACTGGCCATCCTGCATCGGCGCCTCGGAGCCCGGCCCGAGGCGGCCGCCCTCCGTGGCCCAGACGGCGACGGCCCAGACGGTGATGGCCCAGACGATGACGAGAGCGGCGACGGCAGTGCTGACGAACTCGGAGTGCCGGTCCCGAGTTGGGTTCCCGACGGTCGGTCACCGCGAGGGCAGGCCTGGCTCTCGGCGATCCGGGCCGACCCCGGCCGCTCCGGCGGTATCGCACTGGGCGTCATCGGCGCGCTGGCAGTGCTGATCACCGTGTTCACCCTGGTTCGCGATCGCCCGGCGCCGGTGGCCTCAGCCAAGCTGCCCCCGGTGGAGATGGTGTCCACCGCCGCCCCGGGCGCCTCCCCGAGCGTCCCCCCGGGGCCGGGCTCGCCGACCACGGCGCAGCCGGGTCCGTCGGTGGTGGTCAGCGTCGTCGGGTTGGTGCAGCAGCCGGGTCTGGTGACACTTGCTCCCGGCGCACGCATCGCGGACGCGGTGTCGGCGGCGGGTGGTCCACTCAACGGGGCCGATACCGTCGGCCTCAACCTGGCCCGCCACGTCGCCGATGGTGAGCAGATCGTCGTCGGTATCGCCACCCCGGCCGGCCGCCCGGCGGCGCTGGGCAGTTCGGTCAGATCCGGGTCTCCGGAAACCGGTCCGGCAGCCGCCAGCACCACACCTGCCGGTCCGGTCGATCTCAATACCGCCACCGTCGAGCAGTTGGACACCCTGCCCGGGGTCGGGCCGGTGACCGCCGCGGCGATCGTCGCCTGGCGCCAGGCCAACGGCAAGTTCACCGCCATCGACCAACTCGGCGAGGTCGACGGCATCGGCCCGGCCCGGCTGGAGAAGCTGCGGCCGCTGGTGCGGATCTGACCGGGCAGATCCCGCCGACGGCCACCCGGCTGGATGTCCGCCTGGTGCCTGCCGCGCTGACTGCCTGGTCGGTCACCGCAGCCGGAATCAGCTGGGGCATCGGCCCGGTGATCGCGGTGATCTGCGGTGCGGGTTCCATCGGTTGGTGGCTCAGCGTGCGCAGACTGTTTTCCTCGCGGCCGGCGCTGCGCGCTGTCGGCGCGGTCGTGCTCGGCGTCGCGGTCATCGGGGCCGGTTTCGGCATTGCGATCGGACTGCGCAGCCACGCTGTGGATCACCATCCGACCGTCCGGCTGTTCGGCGCGACCGCCGAGGTGACCGTGACGCCGGAGGAGACCCCACGCGCACTGTCCAACGGGCGGCTCATGTTCCGCGCTGCGCTGGTCGCGATCGCCGATGATGACAGCACCGGCAGTGTGGTGGTCTTCGCCTCCGGTGTCGACTTCGCGGAGTTGAGTGCCGGCCAACCCGTACGGTTCCGGGCCCGGATCACCCGGCCCGCACGCCGGGATCTCACGGTGGCCACGCTCACCGTCGTCAGCAGACCCGTGTTCGGTGCGGCGTCAGTGGTCCAACGCATCGCTGCGGGTGTGCGAACGCGGTTCGCCGCCGCCGCGCGCGAGGCGCTGCCCGCCGGCCCGGCCGCGATGCTGCCCGGCCTGGTCCTCGGTGACACCGCCACCGTAACCGCCACCACCACCGCGGAGTTCCGCACCGCCGGCCTGACGCATCTGACCGCGGTATCGGGCGCCAATGTCACGATCGTCTGCGGCGCGGTACTGCTGTCGGCCCGGCTGGTCGGACCCCGGGCGGCGGTCGCGTTGGCCGCGGTGGCACTGGTGGTGTTCGTCATCGTGGTGCAGCCGACCGCAAGCGTGCTCCGCGCCGCGGTGATGGGTGCGATCGCACTGATCGCGGTGGTGTCCGCCCGGCGACGTCAGGGCATCCCGGTGCTGGCGGCCACGGTTATCTCGTTGATGGTCTTTGCCCCGCAACTGGCCGTGAATGTCGGTTTCGCGCTGTCGGTGGCGGCGACGGCGGCCCTGATCGTGGTCGCGCCGGTCTGGTCGGCCAGGCTGGTGGCTCGCGGGTGTCCTAAACCACTTGCCGACGCGGTAGGCATTGCGCTGGCCGCGCAACTGGTGACCGCTCCGCTGGTGGCGGCGATCTCAGGACAGTTGAGTCTGGTTGCGGTGATCGCGAATCTCGTTGTGGCACCGGTTATTCCACCGATCACGGTGCTGGGCACCGCCGCTGCGGCCCTGTGCCCGGTGTGGCCGGCGGCCGGGGACCTGCTAATCCGGTTCACCGGGCCTGAGGTGTGGTGGCTGGTGCACGTGGCGCACGGTGCCGCGGCGCTGCCGGGCGCGGCGATCACGGTGCCGTCCGGCTGGCCGGGTCTTGCCGTCGTGGGCATCTCGGCGCTGGGGTCCGTCATGCTCTGGCGGTGGCGGTGGTTTCGGCTGGGTATGGCCGGGGGTCTGCTCTGCGTTGCCGCGTGGTCGGTGTCGGGTGTCGTCGGCGGACCGTGACACCATCGACGGGTGAGCGCGACGGTTGAGCCCCTGCACCTGATAGTGGGTGGCGAGGTCTTCGCCAGTGGTAAGCGGACCCAGCGGTTGGAAGAGTTGCTCGTCGAACGGGCGCTCAGCGATATCGTCCGGTCGGCCCGAGCAGCTGCCGGAACCGATGGCATCCCGGTTGACCATCTGCGGGCCGGGGAAGTGTCGACCAATGAGCTTGCCGAACTGCTCAGCCCGTCGTTGTTCGCCGATGAACGGGTGCTGGTTCTGGACAACGCAGATGAGGCCGGCAAGGACGCGGTCGCGCTGATCGCCTCGGCAGCCGCCGACCTACCGCCGGGCACCGTACTGGTGGTGGTTCACACCGGCGGCGGCCGGGCCAAGGCTCTTGTCGGCCAACTGCGCGAGTTGGGTGCCGAGGTCCACCAGTGCGCCCCGAAGGGCAATACAGGCGAGCGTGCCGCTTTCGTGCGGGGCGAATTCCGCACGCTGAAAATCAAAGCCGACGATGACACCATCAACGCGATGCTGGATGCCGTCGGTTCTGATCTCCGTGAACTGGCCGCGGCGTGTTCGCAATTGGTGGCCGATACTGACGGGCAGATCGACGCCAACGCCGTGCGGCGCTATCACAGCGGCAAGGCGGAGGTCACCGGCTTCGACATCGCCGATAAGGCGGTCGTGGGCGATATCGCCGGTTCGGCGGAAGCGCTGCGGTGGGCGATGTTGCGTGGGGTACCGCACGTGCTGGTCGCCGATGCGCTGGCCGAGGCGGTACACGCCATCGCGCGAGTGGGCGCACTGTCGGGCGACCCGTACCGGATGGCGGGCGAAGTGGGGATGCCGGGCTGGAAAATCAAAAAAGCAATGGAGCAGTCGCGGCGCTGGACGCGGGATACGGTCGCAACGGCTATCCGGCTGGTGGCCGACCTCAACGCTGATGTGAAAGGCGCAGCAGTCGATCCCGACTACGCGCTGGAGAACGCGGTGCGCAAGGTTGCGCACTTGGCCGCGGATGGCGGCCGACGGTGATCAGAGTTTCTGCAGCGCCGCCGACAGCGCGGACTTTTTATTCGCGGCTTGGTTCTTGTGGATGACGCCCTTGCTGGCGGCTTTATCCAACTTGCGACTGGTGGTGGCGAGTAGTGCGCCGGCTTTGTCCTTATCACCCTCGGCGGCAGCGGTACGGAACGCTCGGATCGCCGTGTGAAGAGATGACTTCACCGACTTGTTGCGCAGCCTGCGGCGCTCGTTGGTGATGTTGCGCTTCTGCTGCGACTTGATGTTGGCCACGCGTTAGTTCCTTCACACAATTCAGGGGCGGTCGAAAAGCTTCTTGTCTCTGCACAACGCCGGGACAGGTGCCCTCGCGGCGCCTTGCGAGAATACCAGCAATGGTCGGATAAGCCCAAAGTGGAGGCGCTCAGCCTGCGGAAATGGCGGATTTAAACTCCGCATCGGTACTCGACCGCACCGCACGGTGCGGGGGCACGCCGAGCTTTTCAGCCCACCGAAACCCGAAGTAGGTCATCGCCGAGTTCCACCCGGCCGCCGAATTCGCCAGCCGCCAGCGCACGCCACTGCTCCTCCTGGCCGGCCGCCAGGGGCGGTACGTAATGGGTGAGCACCAGGGTGTCCACCCCGGCACGTGCTGCGGTGGCCGCGGCCTGCTGCACTGACGAGTGGTAATCCAAGATGTCCCGCAATCGCTGAACGGGTATCTGCTCGACGAGATCGGCTCGGATCACTGTGTGTACCAACGCATTCGCGCCGCGGGCCAGTTCATCGAGTGAGTCGCACGGCACGGTGTCGCCGGCCAGCACCACCGATGCGCCGCCGAACTCGATGCGGAAGGCGATGGTGGGCTCTACCGGCCGGTGGTCGGTCGGCGCGGCGGTGATCACCACGCCACCGCTGTCCCACACCTGTCCGGCCGCGTACTCGTGGACCGAGATTTCGGGCGGCGCGGTGATGTCGGCGTGGTGGCCGATCCGGTAGGAGATGTCCGGGGCCAGTGCGGCCAGGGTCGCCTCGACCACCGCCCGCGTACCGGGCGGACCGATGATCGGCAGTGGGGCCGGACCCAGTGAGGTGACCCACCGCGTGGTGATGACATCGGAAAGGTCGGTGATGTGGTCGCTGTGCAGATGGGTGAGCAGTAGCGCGGTGAGGTTGGCCGCTCCCACGCCCGCCGCGGCGGCCCGCATCAGCACACCGCGGCCACAGTCCACCAGGAACTTTTGATCTCCGGCCGTGACCAGCGTGGAGGGCCCGGCCCGGTTCGGGTCGACCATCGGGCTACCGGTGCCGGTGAGGGTGATTTCGATCGTCATTGGTGTGAATCGTAGTGCGCTGATCCCTCGACGGGTCGCTTAGTTGTAAACCGCACAGTGGGTACACCCGCGGGTACGGGGGACGGTTGGCTGAGGGGTCGTTGCGGGCGATCGGGTGCCAAGTTGAAGTTAACGTGAACAGCGTTGCCAAAAGTGCGATCAGATGCCTAATCTCAGCCAGAATCAGACGGTGGAGTTGGTGCCCGACAGGTGGGCTATCTCAGAGAGTGGCAAGTGCTGACGTGACGCAGGCAAAAAATGGAGATCGCCGGAGAACGGGTCGGCCAGCAAAGATAACTGCTGGTAAAGACGAGGTTAACGAGTCCGTCATCCAGCTGGCCGCTGAAACCCTCACCGTCGGGAAACGCGTCGTCGAGACCGGTCGCGTGCGCGTGCGGCGCACCACGACGGAGCGCCTGGAAAAGGTCAAGGTCCCGCTGTCGGTCGAGACCGTCGAAATTCGCCGTGTCCCTATTGGCAAACCCATTAAACGTAAGCCCCGGGTTCGCGAGACCGCCAACGAGATCATCATTCCGGTGGTCGAGGAGGTTCTCGTGGTCGAGCGACGCCTGGTGCTCAAAGAGGAATTGCACATCCGCAAAGTTCGCTCGACCGAGAACCACGTCGAGCAGGTCACGTTGCGGCAGCAGAACGTCACCGTCGATCGGGTGGCGCCACAGAGTTCAGATGACGGCCAACCCTCGGCCGCTCGTCCGAAACGACCGTCTCGTAGCCGGCGGCCGGGAATTCAACAACGCAAGTAAAGAAAAGGAGCTGTTTATCTATGTCCACGAAGAGCCACGAAATTGTTGTGCTGTTCGACACGGTCGCTGCCAGCCGTCGCGCTGAGACGGCACTCGAGGCCGCCGGTTTCGCCGATCCCGATGTGAACACCCTCGACCAGGCAGCCGTCGCCAAGAGCTCTGGCCGTACCGCGGCCGGTCCCGGTCTGTGGCGGTCGCTGTTCGGCAACGACGTCAAGCTGTACGAGGGAGCCGCGTATCAGAAGGCGCTGGCCAACGGCGGCGCAATCCTCACCGTGCGGGTCAAGGACGACGCCGAGGCCGCTAAGGCCGAGGGCATTCTCGCCAAGCACAACTCGGTCGACCTCGAAGCCCGCGGCGCTGGCATCGTCGCCGAGCACAAGGCGCTGGGCGACGTCAAAGAAGAGGTCCTGCGGCTGGCCGAGGAGCAGCTTGAGGTTGGCAAGCGCACGGTCGAGGCCGGCAAGACCCGGGTCCGCCGCTACGTGACCGCGCGCGAGGTCGAGGAGAAGGTCAACCTGACCGAGGTGCACGCCGAGGTATTGCGCAAGGTCGTCAACCAGCCGGTCGCCGACGACTGGGACTGGAGCGACTCCACCATCGAGGTCGTCGAGACCCGCGAGGAGGCCGTCGTCTCCAAGACCGCTCACGTCGCCGAGGAGATCCGGCTGCGTACCGAGGAGACCGAGCACACCGAGGTCATCAAGGAGACGGTGCGCAAGCAGCACGCCGAGGTCGAGCACCTCGACGAGGACGGCAAGGTCGTCAGCAAGTAGAAGCACTTCGCTTCCCGGTTATCCGGGCAACGGCCGCCACGTTCACCCGTGGCGGCCGTTGTCGTGTGGGCTTCCCCGCGGGGCCCGCAGGCCGTAACCTCACGTGATATCAGTCACAACAGTCAGACACGGGGGCGACGGACATGCGGATCGCGGACATTCTGCGCGACAAGGGCCCGGCGGTGGCAACCGTGACCGAGGGAACCACGGTCACTGCATTGCTCGCCGATCTGGCGGCCCACAACATCGGTTCCATGGTGGTGATTAGTACCGGCGGGCAGGAGCGCAGCGACTCGGGGAATGTTGGCAGCAGCACCGCAATCGTGGGCATCGTCTCCGAACGGGACGTGCTGCGAAAACTGCATGAATACGGTCCGGGTCTGCTGAGCCGCCCGGTGGCCGACGTCATGAGTGCCGTCGTGGTGACCTGTGGTCCCGAGGACCGCATCGATGACCTCGCGGCGCTGATGACCGATAACCGGGTTCGCCATGTTCCCGTTCTCGTCGACGGCCGGCTGGTCGGCATCGTGAGCATCGGCGATGTCGTCAAGCACCGGATGGAAGAGATGGCGGCCCAGCATCAGCAGTTGCAGGCCTACATCACCCAGGGTGCCAGTTAGCCTTCAGCTCCAGAAGTATTCGGTGCGCAACCGGGTGGCGACGATCTCAAAGGTGTGGCGGTCCATGATGGCGCCCTCCCGCCGAATACCTTCCTCGGGTACGTCCAGAACCCGATCCAACCGCACCCAGCTGGGTCGGCCCTCGTGGTCCCAGTCGCCGGAGCCGATGCCGATCCAGGTCGGATCCTCGGCGTGGTGCACCTGACTGGACAGCATCAGGCCGAGCAGGGTGTTGCGCTCGCGACCAACAACCAAAACCGGGCGATCCTTGCCGCGGTCCGGGTCGTCCTCGTAGACCACCCACGTCCACACGATCTCGCCGGGATCGGCGCGCCCGTCGAGGTCGGGGGCATAGACCACCGCCCGTGCCCGGTGCGCGCTGGGCAGGCTGCTGCTGGTGACCGGACGGCCCGCAGTGATCGCGGCGGGCGGTTGGGCAGGCAGTGCGGTGGCCACGAGGGCTTCGAGGCCCAGTCGCAAACCGTGCTGAAGTGTCCGCTGGAGCGAGTTCGGATCCTGTAGTTGCCGCAGCAGTCGCGGAGCCTCGCTGAAGACCAGGTGCTCCGCCAATCGCTGAAACGTCCTCCACTGCGACGCCATGGTCAAAGCATAGGTGAGACGCGACACTCGACGGCGCGTCGCGATTGTGTTCGGGTGCCCCGGTGTCGATACGCTGGGCCTGCCGGAAGCGACGTCCGGAAAGCCTCGATCGAGTACCGCTCACCAGGAGATTCCCATCAGCAGTTTCGCCGACCGGACGTTCACAGCGCCGGCGCAGATTCGGAACTTCTGCATCATTGCTCACATCGACCACGGGAAGTCGACGCTGGCCGATCGGATGCTGCAGTTGACCGGAGTGGTCGCCGACCGGGACATGCGCGCCCAGTACCTCGACCGGATGGATATCGAGCGCGAGCGCGGCATCACCATCAAGGCCCAGAATGTCCGGTTGCCGTGGCGGGTCGGTGACACCGATTACGTCCTGCATCTGATCGACACCCCCGGCCACGTCGACTTCACCTACGAGGTCTCCCGTGCGCTGGAGGCCTGTGAGGGTGCGGTGCTGCTGGTCGATGCCGCCCAGGGCATCGAGGCGCAGACGCTGGCGAACCTCTATCTGGCGCTCGACCGCGAGCTGACGATCGTCCCGGTCCTCAACAAGATCGACCTGCCCGCCGCCGACCCGGATCGCTACGCGGCCGAACTCGCCCACATCATCGGTTGTGAGCCCGGCGACGTGCTGAGGGTGTCCGGCAAGACCGGTGCCGGAGTCACCGAACTGCTCGACGAGGTCGTCCGCGTGGTGCCCGCTCCGGTGGGGGATGCCGCCGCGCCGGCCCGAGCGATGATCTTCGACTCGGTCTACGACATCTACCGTGGTGTGGTCACCTACGTGCGGGTGGTCGACGGGAAGCTCAGCCCGCGCGAGAAGATCACGATGATGTCCACCGGCGCCACTCACGAACTGCTCGAGGTGGGCATCGTGTCGCCCGAGCCCAAGCCCACCGAGGGCCTCGGCGTCGGCGAGGTGGGTTACCTCATCACCGGGGTGAAGGATGTTCGCCAATCCAAGGTCGGTGACACGGTCACCTCCGCCCGGCACGGCGCGACCGAGGCGCTCACCGGTTACCGCGAGCCCCGACCGATGGTCTACTCGGGCCTCTACCCGGTGGACGGTTCGGACTACCCGAACCTGCGCGATGCGTTGGAACGCTTGCAACTCAACGACGCGGCGCTGGTGTGGGAGCCCGAAACCTCGGTGGCGCTGGGTTTCGGATTCCGCTGCGGCTTCCTCGGTCTGTTGCACATGGAGATCACCCGGGAGCGCCTGGAACGCGAGTTCGACCTCGACCTGATCTCGACCTCACCGAACGTGGTCTACCGGGTCGTTGCCGAGGACGGCGCCGAGAAGATCGTCACCAACCCCTCGGACTGGCCCGACGGCAAGGTGCCGGCGGTCTACGAACCCGTGGTCAAATGCACGGTGATCTCCCCGAGTGAGTTCATCGGCACCATCATGGAACTGTGCCAGTCGCGCCGCGGCGAACTCGGTGGAATGGACTACCTCTCGCCGGAACGGGTCGAGTTGCGCTACACCATGCCACTCGGCGAGATCATCTTCGACTTCTTCGACTCGCTGAAGTCGCGCACCCGCGGCTACGCCAGCCTCGACTACGAGGAGGCCGGTGAGCAGGAGGCCGCGCTGGTGAAGGTCGACATCCTGCTGCAGGGTGAAGCGGTCGACGCCTTCAGCGCCATCGTGCACAAGGATTCGGCCCAGGCTTACGGCCACAAGATGACCACCAAGCTCAAGGAACTCATTCCGCGCCAGCAGTTCGAAGTTCCGATCCAGGCGGCTATCGGCTCGAAAGTCATTGCCCGCGAGAACATTCGGGCCATCCGCAAGGATGTCCTCTCGAAGTGCTACGGCGGCGACATCACCCGTAAGCGCAAACTTCTGGAGAAGCAGAAGGAAGGTAAGAAGCGGATGAAGACCATCGGCCGGGTCGAGGTGCCGCAGGAGGCCTTCGTCGCCGCGCTGTCCAGCGATGCTGCCGGCGACAAGTCGGCCGATAAGTCCCGGA
>Ga0194041_10000846_pt1 | contig 12794 bp, 10 predicted proteins | sample JunL449m_MetaG_FD_160082 | JGI IMG/M metagenome (GOLD analysis project Ga0194041, IMG submission 160082) | Anoxic zone freshwater microbial communities from boreal shield lake in IISD Experimental Lakes Area, Ontario, Canada - Jun2016-L442-9m | ecosystem: Environmental > Aquatic > Freshwater >...
ATGCCCGTCGGATTTAAAAATGGTACAGACGGGAATATTCAAGTAGCTGTAAATGCCCTCAAATCTGCAAAAACACCACATAATTTTCTAGGGATTAATCAAAAAGGACAAGTAAGCGTATTTCAAACTCGGGGAAATGCCCATGGTCATGTAATTTTGCGGGGTGGAACTCAGCCTAACTTTGATGCAGAAAACATCAAATTAGTAGAGGAACAATTAAAAGCAGCCAACCTATCACCCAGAATAGTTGTTGATTGTAGTCATGGTAATACTAATAAAGATTACAGATTACAATCTATGGTTTTTGAGAATATTATTCAGCAAATAGTTGATGGTAATAGTTCCATTGTAGGAATGATGCTAGAATCAAATTTGTATGAAGGTAGTCAACCGATTACAGGAAATCGTGAAGACCTACAATATGGTGTTTCCGTAACTGATAAATGTATTAATTGGGAAGAAACAGAAAGAATTATTTTGGCCGCTCACGCCAAATTATAGCATTAGGGGCGGGGAAACCCGCCCAGAATCTATTAATACATATACAAATGGGATTGGTGCGGATCGAACGCACGGCCTAGCGCTTAGGAGGCGCTCGCTCTATCCAACTGAGCTACAACCCCAAAGACCTAACTAAATACCATAATAGCAGTATTTTTAGTGAGAGTGCCAGTCATGATCCCAATCATCACCACCAATTTCCACGCCACACAGATTACTACTGGCATTGATAATCACCTTAGATTTACTGCCCTTAAGTTCTCGCAATTCTAAGTTTAGCTCACCTTGCATAGTATCTCGACAACAGAATGCCAATCCATTCCTTGTTGGTGCGCGGAGGGGTGTACCTGGGAGATGGGTAGTTGCGGTGAGTTTAACCTCATAATGTAGGTTTTTAGCTTGCATTTGCCATCTACCCCAGGGCTGAATTTGCCATTTTACCTCTGAATTCCAGGGAGCAAATTCATAAAACTTACCTTGGTGGTGAATACCAATCATCGCCACCGATTCCATCCACCATAATACACCACGTTTGCCACCACCTGCCGTTAAAGCTAAATCCGATTGATTAATAAAAGAATTGCAATTTAGCCAAAACCATTTTTGGGGAAATGCACCACCCCAATTTTTTTCTGAGTATGCAGGTGCATTAGTAAACTCATAAATCTTACCATGCCAGTCTATCCAACCTTTAGCTAAACCATGAGCCATTAAAATTTGCCATCCTGGTTCAAATATCTGTAAAGACGATAACAAACCTGCTGTTGATTGCTGAAAAGTATTTTGATTCCCCCATGCGTATATAGGTTGAATTTCGTACTCCCATCGACAGTAATTACCAGTAGCAGGATCAGTAATTATCCCTTGATTTAAAATAGCTGTAGCTTGATAACCCTCCTGAATATAATGTGTAAATTCATCACGGATAAGATACAGAGGAGCAACTTGTAAGTTAGTTTTTCCCCAATGTCCTAATCCTAAAACATCTCGACTCGCCCAAAATTTGTTAACATCGGGAAAAGTACGACAAAGATATTCATCATTTATACCCAGGATTTGGGCTGCTCCGCCGCTGTAAGGCTGATTACCCATAGGGTCTTCGATAGAGTACATAAAAGCGATAGTTTGCCCAATATCGGGCAGTGTGACCCGGTAATACCAACCTTCAAAAAAGCGGCGACTACCACCATCCCAATGATAACCACTGTGAGGAGTTTGGGTGAAATTGATGAGATTTTTGGGAATATTCAGCATAGGTTCTGCCTTGTTATCTATAAAATGTCTTTGTGTGCAACTAGCCTTTATAGCTTGTCTGATAGGTTGCGTGGCGTATCCGTAGGTGTATCCTCCTGAATCAGACGCACCTTTAAGGGTGTTCGACATTTTTTCATTTGGTTAGGGGCTTTACAATTTAGTATAGGCTGTGATTAGATATTTAATGTTGGGCAATAAATCAGGCATTTTCCAAAAATAGGCTTGAAACCCAATCCAATTCTCACGACATCATTAGGATTTCAGAGTTTTGGTGAAGGTATGAATCGAGAACAGTCAACAGGTTAGCGTCAAAATTTGTCCTAAAGGCAAAGAAACACGGAATAGAAAAGAGATTTTGGGAACTTTAACTTTTCGTTACATAGTTCTGTTTTTCCATATACCTATTTAATATCTCAACAGTCGAAGTAAATACAGTGGTATGCACTGGCATAATATTCTAATTTTCATCCTAGAAGCTCATACCAAAAGGTTTTACCCCTGATTGCTGACCGCTGAAGACTGAGAGCATCTATAGGGAAAAACCCCAAAAAGCGCGAAATGATTAGAGACATAGCATTCCACCTGAATTATTAGGGTGATTCAAACTAGATATTTTAAAAGTTCACTGATTAAACACCTAATATTGGGTAAATGTATTTAATCAAATTCACTCACTAATCATCACAAAATACCGTAATCTAGAAAAGTGTATTTATTCACGAAGATCTGATCAATACAGTTTCCTTTATTATATACTGGTATCAGAGGGTAGAATTAACAATTAAAAATTAAAAAATCATGCAACAGTATTTTTACAGGTTTTTCATCATTGGTTAGCGTGCGCCATTGTGTACCAGCATCTCAGATCTATTAAAGAAGAATCTTTAATGTTCTTAGCTTACCATCAGCGCAAAGACCAGAAGAGGATTGTTACAAGTTCATGTTTCTAAAAGCAAATCAAAAACAATAATTATGCTGGAGATAGGATTTGAGACCCATAGAGGCGGTATTCAGTTAGTAAAACTTCCACGCCTTATACCTTTATTTCTGATTGTGGGCGATGTTTTTGGCCTATTTGTCTGTTTGGGAATTAGTTCCTACTTGACTTTGGATCATCCATTGGCGGGATTTGACTTATTTGTGTATGGATTTATATTAATGGTTTTAACTGGAATGTATTTGTTAGATACATACCATCCAGAAAAAGAAATTGCAGGTTTACAAGCTCCAGCTCGCATCCTCCTCAACAGTTTAGTAGTTACTGTCATCACCTCCTTGATAATTTATTTATCAGGAAGTTGGCAACAGCATACAGGAGGACTGAGGAGTATATTGCTAATTAACTTAGGAATATTTACAATCTGGGCAATTATATTAAGACTATTGTCCTTGAATTGGTGGCGATCAAAGTCCCAACAAGGTCGTTGGTTAATGCTAGGCTCTAGTAATCATGCCATAAAATTTGCCCAAATGTTCTTAACGCGGAATCCATTAGGGCGATTAGTGATTCTTACTGAAAATCCTCAACAGTTTTCTGACTTAGCAGAAATAGAGCCCCAACTCAGTCATGAAGGCTGCTTCAGCGAATTATCTTATTGGAGTCAACAACCCTTGTCAGGGGTAGTAGTAGGGACAAAAATAGGCCTCACCGATGCACAGCTACAGAGTCTGATGGAACTGCGACTAAAAGGCATACCTATTTATCGGTTGCCTGACATTTGGGAAACTTTATGGTATAAACTACCGTCATCTTTACTTGAGGATGAGTGGTTTGCGTTTAGCAATGGTTTTAACTTAGTCTTTTGTGGTACTAGTCTCAAAATCAAACGGTGTACAGATATCTTATTAACCGGGCTATTACTCTTACTACTGTCACCACTCATGGTAATTGTCGGATTCATAATTAGATTAGATAGCCCAGGTCCAATTTTTTATAGCCAATTAAGAACAGGATTATATGGTAAACCATTTCGGGTTTACAAGTTTCGTTCCATGTATCAAGATGCTGAGAAAAGAGGAGCACAATGGGCAAGTCAACGAGATCCACGCATTACCAAGGTAGGACATTGGCTTAGACTTCTGCGAATTGACGAACTACCACAGATTATAAATGTGTTACGTGGAGAAATGAGCCTAATTGGACCTCGTCCAGAAAGGCCAGAGTTTGATGTTAAGCTCAAAGAAGCAATTCCTTATTATGAAATGCGTTATTTAGTCAAACCAGGAATTACTGGTTGGGCCCAGGTGCTTTATCCCTACGGGGCTTCCCTGGAAGATGCTTATGAAAAGCTATCTTACGACCTTTACTATATTAAGAACTATTCTTTATTCTTGGATATGGTGATAGTCTTGAAAACCATCAGAGTTGTTTTGTTGGGTAAAGGCAGATGAATCAAAAGATCTTGGTAACTGGAGGTGCCGGCTATATTGGCTCTCATGTCGTGCGTCAACTGGGTGAAGCTGGTTATGACCTAGTTGTATATGACAATTGCTCTACGGGTGTTCCTCAATCTGTACTGCATGGTGAACTAATTATTGGCGACTTAGGAGATATAGACCACCTTTACCAAGTCTTTGCCAAACATCAATTTAGTGCAGTCTTGCACTTTGCCGCCAGTCTAATTGTACCAGAATCCGTTGCCCATCCCCTAGATTACTACACCAATAACACCCGGAATACTTTGAATTTACTCCAGTGCTGTAGTATCATGGGTGTTGACAAATTGATCTTTTCTAGTACAGCCGCAGTTTACGGCGAACCTGAAGAAAATCCTGTCACAGAGTTTACTCCCACATTACCGATTAACCCCTACGGGCGCTCTAAACTAATGAGTGAATGGATGATTCAAGATCATGGAATAGCATCTCAGTTGCGATATGTAATTCTCCGCTATTTCAACGTTGCGGGAGCAGACCCCGGTGGTAGAATCGGACAAAACTCCAGGAATGCAACTCATCTGATTGCCAATGCCTGTAATACTGCCCTGAAACGCCAATCAGAATTTAAGATATTTGGCACTGATTTTCCCACCCCAGATGGTACAGGAATTCGAGATTATATCCATGTCGAAGACCTAGCCACAGCCCATGTTGATGGGTTACGCTATCTAGAACAGGATGGAGAAAGTCAAATTTTCAACTGTGGTTATGGACAAGGTTATAGTGTCAGACAAGTTGTAGAAAGGGTTAAGGCGATTTCTGGGGTAGATTTTCCAGTCATCGAAGTACCGCGTCGTCCGGGAGATCCAGCCTGTGTGACTGCTGCTACAGAAAAAATTAAGCAGGTATTGAATTGGCAACCTAAGTATAATAATCTAGATAATATCATCTCCAGTTTTCTCGCTTGGGAAAAAATTAAATGCCAAAAACCACTGATGACTAGTTTTTGTTCGGACAAATGATCTATAATTTTTACACTGCCTAATTTCTATACTTAGGGTATTTTCTGAAATTAAATTAATTTATGTCCATTAACCAAGAAACCCAAGATTCCTCTGTTGATATCCAACAATACTGGCTGATATTCAAAAGACGTTGGCTGGTAGCATCAATTGTTTTTGCCTCCGTCTTTGGAGCTACAGCCCTGGTCACTTATTTGACAAAACCAGTATATGAATCGGAAGGGAAATTGGTTTTTACTAAAAAAAGTGGGGCTTCATCACTCTCAGGTCTCTCCCAACAGATGGGAGAATTGGGTGCACTGACAAACCTTAGCAACCCAGTAGACACGGAATCTGAGATCATCCGCTCTTACCCTATCGTTATAAAAACTATTACCACACTAAAGTTGACAGATGATCAAGGCAAACAACTTTCCTTGGAAGTTTTTCTCAAAAAACTGAAGTTGAAGACTGTCCGAGGAACAGATGTAATGCAGCTTTCGTATAAAAGCACAAATCCCCAGGAGGCAGCAAATGTGGTGAATTCCTTGATGAAATATTACTTAGAGAGTAATGTTCGCACTAACCGTAGGGAAGCTACATCAGCGCGAGAATTTTTATCCAAGCAATTACCAGAGGTTGAAAGCCGAGTTACGAAAGCAGAAATGAACCTGCGTAGGTTTAAAGAAAATAACCGAGTAGTAGCTTTAGATGTAGAAGCGAAAACTGGTCTGGAATCTCTAGGAAGGCTGAATGAAGCAATTACCCAAAGCCAAGGGCAATTAGCGGCGGCCTTGACTCGTTCCGTAGCCTTACAGAATGAAATGAAACTGGATAGACAACAGGCAGTAGATTTGAGTACATTAAGTCAATCCCGTGGTGTACAACAGGTTCTCACAGAATACCAAAAAACGCAATCGGAACTAGCAGTAGCGCGAACACTATATACTGATGATAATCCAAAAGTTGTGGATTTAGTCATGAAAGAGGCATCTCTGAAAAAATTACTAGAAGAACGAGTCGGCCAGACCGTTGGTAATTTTGAGTCACTATCTCAACAGAATTTGCAAATAGGAGAACTGAAACAAACATTAACTCAAGACCTTGTCAAATCGGAGGTAGAAAGGTTAGCATTAACAAAACAAGTTGAGGAATTGCAAAGGGTATTTATATTTAACAGAAGACGTTTAGATAGCTTACCTCGACTGGAACAACAACAGCTACAGCTACAGAGACAGTTAACTGTCGCACAAATCACCTACCAAGAATTTCTGAAGCAGTACCAGTTAGTTCAAGTATTAGAGAATCAGAACGTAGGTAATTCCCGGGTAATTTCCGAGGCTTTAGTTCCTGAACTTCCCGTCTCTCCTAAGATTCCCCTCAACTTAGCACTGGGCGGATTTTTAGGGGTGCTTTTAGGCGCGGGCACGGCGCTACTGTTGGAATCCATGAATCAATCCCTCAAAAATATTGAAGAGGCCAATCGGCTGTTGGGCTTTCCTTTACTGGGGACAATTCCTCAACATGGGGAAAAGAATCCGAAAAATCCGCAGGAAGGTCGGCAAGAGTTACCATTGTTGGATGACCCCTATTCACCAGTTAGTACGTCTTTTGAAATGCTCCAGACTAACCTGGGGTTCACCGTCTCTGACAAAGAATTGCGGGTAATTTTGGTAACTAGTGCAACCCCTGGAGAAGGTAAGTCTTTTGTAGCAGCAAATTTAGCTCTAGCAGGAGCTTATGTAGGAAAACGAGTATTGTTAGTGGATGCGGATATGCGTCGTCCTCGTCAGCACCGGGTTTGGGAAATACACAATTTGCTGGGGTTAAGCAATATCTTAGCCGGTCAGACGCAGTTAAAAAATGCGGTTCAGGAAGTATCCCCCCTGGTGAAGATGTTACCAGCAGGAAAAATTCCTCCTAACCCGGTGACACTGTTGGATTCCCAGTGCATGGCTGACTTGGTTGAAGAAGCTAGTAAGGATTATGACTTTGTAATTATTGACACGCCTCCGTTGACGGCTGTTACTGATCCTCTGATTGTTGGTAAGTATGTAGATGGGTTATTGCTGGTTGTCCGTCCTGGAAAGGTGGAGTATTCAGCGGTAAATGCGGCGAAGTCATTACTCACTCAGGCTAAATTACCTATTTTAGGCATGGTGGTGAATGGTATTGTCAAAGAAAGCGGTTATGGTGGATATTACTATTCCAGTGGTTATTACGGAGGTAAAGGAGAGCGGAATAAGCAGAACGCGGAGGCTAGTGTGCGGTAAGGGTTTTGGGGTCGAGTGTCTCTGATAAGATTAATTAAATTATCTGTGTTTTAGGAGTTGAGCTTTGATGGTCTTTTGATCTCAGTTCCTCCCTCGCAACCTGCTCGTAACTGGGGAGGCCGGAGTAGGGGAAAGCTATGTCTAAAATTATGGTATAATTATCAAAACGATGTCGACTAAGGGCTACAATAATCATCCTTTATGACCATTAGTACCATAAAATCTCTCACATTGCAGGAGTTTCTGATACTACCGGAAACAAAGCCAGCATCGGAGTTCTTGGGTAGGGAAATTATTCAAAAACCTATGCCGAAAGGAAGACACAGCCGACTGCAAGGGAAACTTAGCAGCGAAATTAATTTGGTGAGTGAATCTGAAAAAATTGCCTATGCTTTCCCTGAACTTAGGTGTAGCTTTGGTAATCGCTCAATTGTTCCTGATATAGCAGTTTTTACATGGGAACATATTCCTTTCCTTAGCAGTGGAGAAGTCCCAGATAGATTTGAACTAGCTCCCGATTGGGTAATTGAGATTCTTTCTCCTGAACAGAAATCCAATAAAGTGATTGGCAATATCTTGTATTGTATGGAGCATGGGTGTAAATTGGGATGGTTTCTTGATCCTGATGATTTAAGTATTCTAGTATTTTTATGCGATCGCCAACCAATACTGATGGAAAAAACCGATATTCTGCCTGTATTGGCGGGAGTAGAGTTAAAATTAACTGTTGATGATGTATTTGGCTGGTTGAGAATGGCTTAACTAAGCAATACCTTAGAGAAGTTATCTCCTCGCCACCAATGTTAAATTAGTCCCTATGGGAATGCTATCGCAGGATATATGACTGAATCAACATTGTCTAAACTAAATACACAGATAGATAGTTTATCACCAGATTTTGTTAAGCCGCCGACACAAGATGAATTACTCTACGATGATGGGATTCCCATGGAGACTTACCGCCATAAAATGCAAATGGATTTACTAGTTGATCCTTTGTCATATTGGCTACGCGATCGCAATGCCTTTGTGGGCGGAAATATGTTTGTTTATTTTAGCCCCCATCAATTAAAAAATCATGATTTTCGCGGTCCAGATATGTTTGCCGTGTTAGACGTTCCCAAAGGTGAGCGTAAATGCTGGGTAACTTGGGAAGAGGGTAAAAGTCCAGATGTTGTAGTAGAGTTACTGTCTTCAAGTACCGCGTCGCGGGATAAAACAGAGAAAAAGGAAATTTACCAAAAACGGCTGCGAGTACCAGAGTATTTCTGGTTTGATCCCTTTAACCCTAGTGATTTTGCTGGGTTTAGTATGGGCAGTGATGGTTATGAACCGATAATTCCCGATGACCAAAATAGACTGGTTAGTAAGCAGTTAGGGTTAGCCTTAGTGCAGTGGTCGGGGGTGTTTGGCTATGCCGATACTGTTTGGTGTCGGTGGGCAACTTTGGATGGGGTTCTTTTACCTACGGAGCATGAACTGGCTCAGGAAGCACAACAGCAAGCTCAGGAAGCACAACAGCAAGCCAAGGAGGCACAACAGCAAGCTCAGGAAGCTCTACAAAGAGCAGAGGGAGCAGAATTATTACTAGCACAAGAACAACAGAGAATGGAGAAGTTGCTGGCACAATTACGGGCAAAGGGAATAAATCCCCATGAACTCTAGTAGAATCGAAAAAACTATCAAGAATTTCTCTAAAATCACCATTGGCAAAATCTAGAATGAAATAACCCGGCATACAAACCATACTCCCCAAAGAGCAAAATCATGTCTTATAATCAGTACAAAAATATTGCCCAAGTCTTAGGGGACTTTCCTTTAACTTATCAAGAAGAGAATTTCATCCAAGAAAATCCCTTAGAGATTGATGATTACTTTCGTAATCGTTTTGAATTGGTTTTACGGGAAGGAGTTGTATTTAACTCAGAGTATGCCATTTGTGAAGGAGTTATTTTTCCTATTTTAATTGAAATTTGGCAAAAGTATAAAGATGAGTTATTAATATGGAGTCATCAGCCATTAAATTTTGATGAAAGACTATCAGGTATCCCTGATTATATTGTTGCTAAAAGATCACCTAGAGGTAAAATTGTTTTTGAGTCTCCTTATTTAATATTAGTAAAAGCTAAAAAAGACAACTTTGAGGAAGGTTGGGGACAATGTTTAGCCGAATTAATTGCCGCTCAGAAGCTAAATAATCAACCGGAACAATTATTATATGGTATTGTTTCTAATGGTAAAATATGGGAATTTGGACAACTACGAGAACAGGATTTTATTAAAAATATCCAAGAGTATAGTATATCTAATTTAGATAAATTATTTGCCGGACTTAACTATGTTTTTGGACAAAGTTAGTTATTTATGCCAGGAAATATGCCTAAAATGAAAGTTGGCTCATGCTAAGTAAATTAAATTTCAAGAAAAAGTTGTCATTTCTTAAATCAATTGATAGACTGAGGGGGATTATTGCGAATACAGATCGCCAACCAATACTGATGGAAAAAACCGATATTCTGCCTGTATTAGTAGGAATAGAGTTAATATTAACTGTTGATGATGTATTTGGCTGGTTGAGAATGGCTTAACTAAGCAATGCCTCAGATAAGACAAGAGTCTTACTGTATAGTAAGAAGTATAAATTTGTAATTATGGTCTATAATGATTAATAAAATGGCAATAGTAGATACCAATTGTATAGGTGAAAATACTTTGATAAAAAGTTTTGTAGTAATTAATAAGGAGGTAATTATTGGTAGTAACGTTATTATTCATCCTCATGTAACTATAGAAGCTGGTGTTGTTATTGGCAATAATGTAGAAATATTTCCAGGTGCTTATATTGGAAAACCCCATAAGGGTGCTGGAGCGGTAGCTAGAAAAATTGAATATGAGCAGAAAGTCAAAATTGGCGATAATTGTGTAATCGGTCCGAATGCCATTATTTATTCTGATGTCATCATTGGTTGTAATACTTTAATTGGTGATAATGCCTCTATTCGGGAACAGGTGATCATAGGCGATTTTTGCATTGTTAGTCGGAGTGTAACTATTAATTACAATACCTCTATTGGCAATAGAACTAAAATCATGGATATGACGCATATTACCGGAAACTGCCAAATCGGTGACGATGTATTTATAAGTGTCTTGGTAGCTACCACAAATGATCGCGCAATTGGTCAATCGGGTTATGCCGAGGAGAAAGTAATTGGTCCAAATATCGGTAATGGTGTGGCTATTGGTGCGAGTGCAAATATTTTACCAGGAGTATCCATTGGTGAAGGCTCGGTAGTGGCTGCATCTGCTGTAGTTAGCAAAGATGTACTACCAAGAAAAATGGTTGCAGGTAATCCAGCACGGGTAATTAAAAGTTTAGACGGGGGGGGGGGAGATATAGTAAAATATTTTATACATGATCTAGCTTTTGTAGAAACAGAAGTAATTGGTAAAGGAACGAGAATTTGGGCTTTTGCTCATGTTTTAAAAGGTGCAAAAATTGGGGAGAATGTGAATATATGCGATCATGTATTCATTGAAAATGATGTAGAAATAGGTAATAATGTGACTATTAAATGTGGTGTCCAAGTTTGGGACGGAATCAGATTAAAAGATAATGTTTTTGTGGGTCCTAATGTTACCTTTACAAATGATCCATTTCCCCGATCTAAAAAATATCTTGATCGATATCCTGAAACAATTGTCGAAGAGAGTGCCAGTATCGGAGCAAATGCAACAATCTTGCCTGGTGTCACCATAGGTAAAAATGCCATGGTAGGAGCAGGTGCAGTGGTTACACAAAACATTCCAGATGATGCTGTGGCAATCGGGAATCCAGCTAAAATAATTAAGTATTTACAGGGGGCTTAACATTGGGTATTAAAGAATGTAAACTAATTCAACTCCCAAAAATCACTGATCCTCGTGGTAATTTAACTTTTATTGAATCCACTAGGCATATACCATTTGATATTAAGCGAGTGTTCTATCTTTACGATGTACCGACAGCAGCCGACCGTGGCGCTCACGCACACAAAACACTTCATCAGTTTTTGATTTGCTTGTCAGGTAGTTTCGATGTATCTGTTGATGATGGTTCTAATCAATCTGTAATTCATCTTAACCGTCCCTGGCAAGGATTACACATACCACCTATGATTTGGGCATCTGAAATAAACTTTGATCCTGGATCTATTTGTCTAGTTCTTGCCTCGGATTTGTATGATGAAAGTGATTACTATCGTGATTATTCTATTTTTCTAGAGCGGGTCAAAAGGCAAGCATAAGAGTTGTTGAATTTAAAATTATTACCAATCAATCATTCATATTAAATATGAAAATACCTTTCCTTGATTTAGGATCTACTTATTTAGATCTTCAAGGTGATCTAGATGCGGCATATCAAAGGGTTATGAATTCAGGCTGGTATATTTTAGGTAAAGAGGTCAGAACTTTTGAATCAGAATTTGCCAATTATTGCCAAGCTAAACACTGTATTGGTGTTGGTAACGGTTTAGATGCCCTATGTCTAATCTTGCGGGCTTTAGAAATTGGTGCTGGAGATGAAGTTATTGTCCCTGCTAATACCTACATTGCCACTTGGTTAGCAGTTTCCTATACTGGAGCGATACCAGTACCAGTAGAACCAAATGAGAAAACCTATAATATTGATCCAAAACTGATTGAAGCAGCCATTACACCTCGGACAAAGGCAATTATGGCGGTTCACCTATATGGGCAAACTGCTGATATGGAGCAAATCAATCTAATTGCCAAAAAATATGGGTTGAAAGTAATTGAAGATGCGGCTCAAGCTCATGGAGCTAAGTATCAAGGGCAAAGAGCAGGTAATCTAGGAGATGCAGCAGGGTTTAGTTTTTATCCAGGTAAAAACCTTGGTGCCTTTGGCGATGGTGGTGCGGTAACGACTAATGATGATGAAATTGCGGATAAGGTGCGAGTTCTGGCTAATTATGGTTCACGGGTTAAGTATCATAATGAAGTTAAGGGTGTAAACTCACGGTTAGATGAATTACAGGCAGCATTTTTGCGGGTAAAACTAGCCAAACTTGATGAATGGAATCAACGACGCAGATTAATTGCCAATGTTTATTTACAGGAATTAGCTGGTTTATCGGGGTTAATTTTGCCGTATATCCCCGATTGGTCAGAACCTGTATGGCATTTGTTCGTAATCCGTCATCCAGAACGGGAGAAGTTTCAGGAAAGCTTAAAAGCTGCTGGAATTGGTACTCTCATTCACTACCCGATTCCGCCACATTTATCGGAGGCTTATGGGGAAATGAATGATTTAGCAGGTAAGTTACCAATTACTGAAACCATTGCCAAAGAAGTGGTAAGTTTACCGATGGGACCACATCTATCA
>Ga0194041_10000851_pt1 | contig 12742 bp, 12 predicted proteins | sample JunL449m_MetaG_FD_160082 | JGI IMG/M metagenome (GOLD analysis project Ga0194041, IMG submission 160082) | Anoxic zone freshwater microbial communities from boreal shield lake in IISD Experimental Lakes Area, Ontario, Canada - Jun2016-L442-9m | ecosystem: Environmental > Aquatic > Freshwater >...
TTGGTGCAGAAGGTGCTGTTGATATTGCTATTGATGCGATCGGACTCGCCCCTTACGACAATGCCGCAGTTCAAGCCATCGTTGAAATTGCTGGCGGCCGCCATACCGACCGTTTTGGCGTGCGCGACTACGAACAGAACTCGGCGATATCTACCAACGGTCGTTTACATGATGAGGTCATTACTAGTCTCAAGGGATGACTGATCTCGTCATTACCAATGCCAACCTTGTCGATGGTTCTGGCTCAGCGTCTCGCATGGCCGACATCGCGATATCGGGTGGACGAATCACCGAAGTTGCAGAACGTGGACAATTAAATGCTTCGGGCCAACGCGTCATTAATGCACAAGGGCTACTCGTCACGCCTGGATTCGTTGATATTCACACTCACTACGACGCACAGGTTTCTTGGGACCCAATGCTCACGCCAAGTTCGTGGCACGGAGTCACTACTGCCGTGATGGGCAATTGCGGAGTTGGGTTTGCGCCAGCCCACCCCGATCGTCATCAATGGTTGATCGAACTCATGGAAGGCGTCGAAGACATTCCTGGCGCGGCCATGACCGATGGAATTGATTGGCAATGGGAAAGCTTTCCTGAATATCTCGATTCGGTTGAGAGTCGAAATTATGTCATTGATGTCGGAACCCAAATTGCACACGGCGCTCTTCGCGCCTACGTCATGGGACAACGCGGGGCCGATAACGAACCAGCCAATGCCGACGACTGTGTGAACATGGCTCGGTTGGTTGAAGAAGCCTTGCGTGCTGGTGCACTTGGTTTTTCAACAAGTCGTACACCGTTGCACAAATCAAAGACTGGCGAACTCGTTCCTGGAACCATGGTTGATCCCGCCGAGTTGTATGCCATCGCCGACGCGATGTCCCGAGTCGGTCACGGTAATTTTCAATTCTCACCCGAACACGTGCGAGTGCCCCTCGAAGAATGGCCGTGGATGCGCGAGCTTGCACAACGATCGGGTCGCCCCGTCAGTGTGAACCTCAGCCAAACCGATCAATCACCTGACTTGTGGCGCTCAGTCCTTGAGTTACTCACGCAAGCTCACAACGATGGCATCCCGATTTACACGCAAGTTGCTGGTCGTTCAATTGGCATCATGTATTGCTTGCAAGGAAGTGCCCATCCCCTTCTCTTCCATCCGGCCTATGCCGAAGTGCAAAACCTGCCAATGGCCGAGCGCTTAATTGCTTTGCGAGAGCCCGCACGACGCGAACGCTTACTCAACGAAATTCCTAATGACGGTGGACTCTTCCAAAAGATTGTTTTCGACAAATTAGACGGCATGTGGATTGTTGATGGTGCAAACATCGATTACGAACCGAGTCGTGAAGACTCAGTCGGTGGAATAGCCCGTCGAACAGGGTCCAATCCCATGCAGTTGATTGTCGATCAATTGTGCAGCAACAACGGCAACGGCATGATCTATGCGCCATTCTTCAACTACTCATACGGCGATCTCTCAATGGCTTATGAAGCTCATCTCCATCCCCACACACGTATGGGTCTATCGGATGCTGGAGCCCACTGCGGAGCAATCTGCGACGGCGGAATGCCCACATTTATGTTGACGCACTGGACGCGCGACCGCACTCGTGGACCTCGTCTGCCGCTTGAGTTCATTGTTCATCGTCAGACTCGCCAAACCGCGGAGTTTTATGGTTTGCACGATCGCGGACTGATTGCGCCCGGAATGCGCGCCGATATCAACATCATTGATTACGACAATCTCGGGTTTGATATGCCGCGCATGGCCTACGACCTTCCCGCGAATGGCCGACGTTTAGTGCAACACGCACAGGGATACAAAGCAACATTTGTTGCTGGAGTTCAAACAGTTGACAACGATTCTTTTACTGGCGAATTGCCTGGTCGACTCGTTCGAGGACCTCAGCGATAAAAAGGATTCTCGCCCGACTGGTGATCGGTCATGTCGCGAACTCGCTGAATTCCTTCAACTTTTTCTACGAGGGTGGTTTGGACACCTTCGAGCATCGTGACTTTACTCATCGAACAACCGTGGCAACCGCCACCCATGGTGAGATACGCCGTACCGGCTTCGTCATGTCCGGCGAAGGTCACAAAACCGCCATGCGCTGCAAGAGCGGGGTTCACTTCAGTTGCGACGATTGCTTCGATTTCTGCAGACAACGCGTCATCATTAACCAAGCCCTCAATCATCGGAACTGACGGCTTATTTGGATTTCGAATCACCAAACCGCCATTTGCAGTGAAATCAAGAATTGCTCCTTCGAGCAGTTCAACATCTTTGGCCGGAATGATGACCTTCATTCCACTATGAGTGCGTACCTCGTCGGTGAAAGCAGCTTTACGAAACTCATCGAGCGACAGGTCGTACTTAAACTCTTCACCCGGTCCGCTCACAATTTCGAGACGTAAACCAAGCGATGCAGCATCTTCTTCTGAGTCACGTAATTTCACGAGTTCAGCCAAGGCGTCATCGGTAATAGTGATGATGCTGCTGACTTCGGTGGTGCTTTGGGGGGCAAGAGGGCTCACAACTTTGAGGCTACCCGTGTCGTCGCAGACCTTGTCAGATTGAGATCACAAAACCCAGTTACTCGTCACTTTCGGGTGCTAACGAGGCCCTCCGCCATCGCATTCAATACGTTGACCCGTTACGTAACTAGCCCCCTCGCCACACAGCCACAGCACGACGTTGGCAACATCGAGCGGCTGACATACCCGACCAAATGGAGAGCCCTGATCAAGACTACGCAGGTCTTCCATTTCACGCTTGCCCGTCATGGCGCGGGCTAATCGAAGACCCATATCGGTTTCAACTAAACCTGGAGCCACAATGTTGCAATGAATTCCGTATTGACGCTCTTCTTTAGCCAAAGTAAGCGCCAGTGCTTCCATCGCTGCTTTGCCCATGCTGTAAGGCCCGCCATTAGCGGTCATATGAGATGTTGCAACTGACGAGATCATGATGATGTCACCACGATCACGCGTGCGCATTGAGGGCAGAACACACCGCGCCAAATGGTGCGGGCCAATGGCGTGCGTCGCCAACAAACGAATCACTTCATTCGGATCAGTATCGGCAACTGCCTGTCCGCGTGATGCGATACCCGCGTTACACACAAGAATGTCAACATAACCAAAGTCTGCAACTACCTGATCAACCATGATGGCAACTGCCTCGGGATCATCGACCGATGCTTCATAAGCCTTTGCTCTGCCACCTGCCGCCATGATTGCATCAACCGTTTCAAGGGCAGATTCTTTATCTTTGCGATAGTTGACTGCGACTGCAGCACCTTGGCTCGCCAAAAGTTCGCAAATTCCCCGACCAATGCCACGACCACCACCAGAAACAAGCACCACCCGACCGTTCAAAATCTGTGACATACCTAAATCCCCCTCATTTGTACTTCGCCAGTTGGCATGTGCCATTCTGTCACTATGCAAGAAGGAAGCAAGAAGGCAATCGTTGCCGCGTTCACAGCCAATCTCGGAATATCTATGGCGAAATTCGTCGGGTTTATTCTCACCCAGTCGGCTGGATTGTTAGCAGAATCAGTCCATTCGCTTGCCGATACCGGCAATCAGGCCCTTCTGCTATTTGGCAGCAAACGTTCAGCTAAAGAAGCCGACGATCGATACCAGTTCGGATATGGCCGCGAAAGATATTTCTGGTCATTCGTGGTTGCACTTGTCCTGTTTTCAATGGGCGGTCTCTTTGCTTTATACGAAGGCATCCAGAAGTTCTCACATCCTCATGAAACCGAGAACCTGCCCGTTGCTCTCGGAATTTTGGCGGCGGCAATTCTGCTTGAGACGTACTCGTTGAGAACTGCTGTCAAAGAAGCCCAGCACATAAAGAAAAAAGATCAAAGTTGGTGGAGCTTTATTCGAACTGCCAAACAACCCGAGTTGCCCGTGGTACTTCTTGAAGACGTCGGCGCCGAAATTGGATTATTCCTCGCCTTTTGCGGAGTTTTGCTTGCGCACTTCACCCACGAGCCTCGCTGGGATGCAGTGGGGTCAATCAGCATTGGGGTGCTACTTGTTGTCATCGCCGCGATCCTTGCTGTTGAGATGAAGAGTTTGCTCATCGGCGAATCTGCACTGACCTCAGATGTCGAAAAGATTGAGGGAGCCATCCAAACGCATGCCAAAGTCCGTCACCTCATTAACCTGCGAACCGAACACTTAAGTCCTGACGAGATCCTGGTAGCAGCCAAAATTGAGTTTGATCAATCCCTCTCGATGAGCGACTTATCGACCACCATCGATGAAGTTGAGGCCCTCATTCGAGCAAATCTGCCCATGGCTAAATTCATTTTCATTGAACCTGACATATTGATTGAACCTGACGTAGCCCGCTAGCAAAGAGTGGAGTAAGGTAACGACAACACAACGGGGAGCTCACAAGATCGGTGGGCTGAGAGGGTGACTGCTGTCGCCGACCCGAGAACCTGAACTGGGTAATGCCAGCGGAGGGATTGGAATGAAGAATCAAGAATCTCATGCACTCATCGTGATTGGTGGCGATCGACCCGACCCACGAGCCCTTGCTCATTTCCCTAACGATGTAACAGTCATTTGCGCCGACTCTGGACTCGACCATGCTCTATCGCTTGGCCTGATGCCTCACGTTTTTCTTGGCGATATGGATTCTGTTTCTCAGCGCGCACTTGAGCGGTCACTAGAGGAAACCTGGAAAGTGATTTCTTACGATCCGCTCAAAGATCAAACCGACACCGAACTCGCACTGCATTACGCAAGCAGCCAAGGGTTTACCAATATCACTTTGCTTTGGGGTTCCGGCGATCGCATCGACCATGTCCTTGGAGTGCTTGCAGCCCTCTCCCATGAATCACTCAGTTCAATCCAAAATCTTGTCGCGTGGATCGGCACTGATCGAGTTGAAGTAATGCATGGACCACGTTCGTACCATGATGAAGTCATTGTTGGTTCGACTGTCAGTCTGATGCCACTAGGAAGATCCGTCGCGGGTGTAACGACACATGGCCTGCAGTGGAATCTTGATCGCGAAGTTCTCACATCTCAGTCTGCTCGCGGTGTGAGCAATATCGCGGAAGAACTAAAAATCAGCATCAAAATTGAAAGCGGCGTGCTCGCCGTCGTGTATCCAGGATTTTTGTCTCAACCCCATTTCAAAAGAAAGACCTTGTCATGAAACAAGCCCGTGTCATCCTTCTTATGGCTGCTGTCCTCACAACTTGCATGATCATCGCGTCGTGTAGTTCAGAAACTTCGACGACTAAAGACTTAACTCTGATTGCATATGACTCCTTTACTCCCCCGGAAACAGCATTTGATGCGTTCACTCAAGAAACAGGAATTGAAGTTCACATCGCACTTGCTGGCGACGCCGGTGAGATGGTTGCAAAAGCTTCATTGACATCTGGCAATCCTGAAGGTGACGTGATGTGGGGCGTTGACAACACCTTGATCTCGCGTGCTAACGACAATAAAATCTTTGTGAGCGATCCCACCGAAGTTGACTACGGATACGTATGCGTCAATTTTGATATTGCTGCACTTGGCAACACCGAACCACCGCTCACCCTTGATGACTTGGTGTCCAGCGATTACAAGGGGATGCTGGTTGTTGAAAATCCAGCCACTTCTTCTACTGGTTTGGCTTTTCTTCTCGCAACTGTTGCGGCCTTCGGAGACAGTTGGCCCGACTACTGGCAGCAACTCGTTGCCAATGATGTTCAAGTCGTTGACAGTTGGGATGAGGCTTATTACACCGCATTCTCTCGTTATGGCGGAGATCGCCCGCTCGTCGTCAGCTACTCAACAAGTCCTCCGGCAGAAGTGATATTTGCCGATCCGCCTCTTGCAAAAGGCTCGCCCGCCCCAACCGGAGTGGCAAGTGAAACTTGTTTCAAACAAATTGAATACGCGGGAGTCTTACGCGGTACAAAGTATTCGGATCAAGCGCAACAACTTGTTGACTATCTAGCAGGACCGACCTTTCAAGCGTTGCTGCCCGAAAGTTTGTTTGTCTATCCCGCCAACCAAGATGTCGCCTTGCCGCAATCCTTCATTGACTACGCTCCCGAAATCACCTCGAGTTTTTCCATACCATCTGATGAGATCGCAAAAAATCGCCAAAGCTGGACCGAGCAATGGTCGGCCATCGTCTTGAAATGAAGACACGTAACCTTCGAATCCTTGCAATACCTGCGGCGATACTGGTTTTCGTTACCGCAGTCATTCCGCTGATCGTTCTTGCAACTTCGGTCATCAACAGGTCGGACGTTTTTTCAATTTGGGGTAAGTCTTCAGTTCAACGTGCCCTTGTCTTTTCCTTATGGCAAGCGCTTCTATCAACAGTCTTCACAATTTTCCTTGGTGTCATAGCAACTTGGTATCTCAGTCGTTATCAATTTTTCGGCAGGAGAACATTTATCGCGCTCGTCACCGTGCCCTTTGTACTACCGACCGTCGCAGTTGGAGCAGCATTCATCGCCGTGCTCCCAAAGTCGTTACACCACAGCACTCTTGCCATAGTTTTGGCACACATCTTTTTCAACATTTCAATAGTGGTGCGCACGGTCGGTCCACGTTGGAATTCAATTGATGATCAACTCATTGATAGCGCCCGCACTCTTGGGGCGAGCCCCTTGCAAACTTGGCGTCACGTCATCATGCCTCTTGGCAAGAACGCAGTTTTTTCAGCAACCGCCCTGACATTTTTCATGTGTTTCACGTCGTACGGAATCATCACCATCTTGGGAGGCCCTGGGCTAGCAACCTTGGATATCGAGATTTATCGCCGAGCGGTTCAACTTGGAGACCTATCGGGGGCCACGGTTTTAGCAATCGCCCAAATGCTCTTGATCGCCGTCGCCTTCTTGTTGTGGTCCCGAAGTCGCTCAACAGAGCTCATTGCCTTTCGCGTTCAATCTGTTTCTCGTCGGCGACTCTCTTTGGCACCAAAATCCTTTTTCCTTGCTCTCACTGCCTTTTTTACTGTGCCCATACTTGCCTTGGTCGTTGCATCGATGCGCACAAGTCACTCGTGGTCATTGAGCGGCTGGAAGGTATTTCTCGGAATCCAAAATCAGCGTGGCATTGATTTCAATATGTGGCAAGCGATTCAGACTTCGGGCAAGTACGCACTCATCGCAAGTTGTATTGCTCTTCCAACTGGCATTGCGGCAGCGTACGCGCTCTCTAACCGCCGCTCTCCCCAATCTCGACTTTCAGCTTTGGTCATTTTGCCGCTCGCGATCTCGCCAGTAGTGATTGGTTTGGCCATCCTGATCACCTACGACTTTCAACCCTTTGATTTTCGCTCATCGTGGTTACTGATTCCGGTGGTGCATGCAGCAATTGCCCTTCCCTTCGTCATGCGATCCGCGTTACCAGTCGTTGACGGAATACCCAACGACCTGCGATCTGCCTCCTCAACTTTGGGCGCCGGACCTTGGCGGCGTTTCGTCACCGTTGAATTACCGTTACTCAAGCCCGCTATTTCCACTGGCTTGGCATTTTCACTGGCAATGTCGCTTGGAGAATTTGGAGCCACCAGTTTTCTCACACGACGTGAATCACGAACAATACCGATCATCATCGCGAGCCTCTTCGGAAAAGCCGGAGAGATACCCCGAACTACTGGGATGGCTGCCTCGTTGGTATTGATCATTTCAACTGCAATGATCGTTGTAACTATTGATCGAAAGTCGCACATATGAGCTTGATCATTGACAACATTTCTTTCAGCTATGGCGATCGCCCGATCTTGAGCGGGCTTTCTTTAGAAGTCCCCACTGGTACCACGACCGCCGTTGTAGCACCCTCTGGTTCAGGTAAATCAACGTTGCTCCGAATTATCGCCGGACTCTTGACCCCGTCAACGGGTTCAATCATCCTTGATGGACAAGATCTTTCTCATGTTCCCACTCACCTGCGGTCAGTCGGAATGGTCTTTCAAGACAATCAACTTTTCCCTCATCTCAATGTGTACGACAATGTCATGTTTGGTTTGCGTATGGCCAAAACAGAAAAGACGATTGCCGCCAAACGATGCCACGATCTACTTGAACTTGTCGGATTGAGTCAGGCCGCAAAACAATCTGTGGCAACACTGTCTGGAGGCGAATCAAAGCGTGTGGCACTGGCTCGCGCTCTCGCCCCATCCCCGCGGCTTCTGTTACTGGACGAGCCTCTGACGGGTCTTGATAACGAACTTCATGACCGACTCGCCCACGACCTGCAGCGAATTCTTCATGCCACATCAACGACAGCACTTTTAGTCACGCACTCACTCCCAGAAGCCGAGATCATTTCGGACTCTCTGCATCGCCTCCCAAAAGCCGTAGATAGCGTTCAGGACGGAGAAAAGAAATGAATTCCCAAATAGGCGACATCCATATTCGAGCCATGAACTATCTCGAAGTTCGACCGCTACGTCTTGAGGTACTGCGGGCTGGCATGACGAACCAAACTGTCGACTTCGACGGGGATAATGAAGCAACAACAGTTCACCTTGGCGCTTTTGACGAGACCGGAGTCAACATCGGAGTCAGTTCTTGGATGCAACGCCCTTTCCTACCCGAACCAGATTTGAAGGCCGTACAGCTTCGGGGAATGGCGACCGTGGCCCATCTACAGGGTCAGGGAATTGGCGGACTACTTCTTGCCGCTGGCCTCAAGCACGCTCAAGAAAATGGTTTCGCTCTGATTTGGGCCAACGCTCGAGATGCCGCTCTCAACTTCTACAACCGCCATAGTTTCACCACAGTTGGCGAAGGCTTTATTGAGCCAGTCACTCAGCTTCCACATCACAAAGTTGTTAAATATTTATTGGAATAACCGCAGGATGATGAGTCAGGCTCACAGTCGACTATGAGTATTTCACTTCAACTGGCAGTGCGAATTCAAAATATTATTGATGGTCAATTACAGCAAGTGGCGCGGCTTTCTGATTCGGATACTTGGATTGGCCCAGTGGCGTGGATTTCTCAAGGCGAAATCAAACGAGTCACCCACCTACTGACCTCTTGCGTCGATTCCTTGCGCGTATATCATGAGTCGTCTGGCCTGTGACCCGCAGCGCTTGGCCGATCTCGCGCGAATTCTTCGCTCTGCGCAAAACGAAATTGAGTTGAACATTCGTTTAACCAAAATCGGTGATCTCGCGATTCCCCAAGTGCATTCTTATTTGCAGCAATCATTGAATTTGCTTAAGCATCAAGAGGCACGCGTGCGAAAGGTCCTGAACAGTTCTTTTCTCAACCTGACAAATTCGTATTCACTTTCCTTTAATTCAACGGCCTATTTGCTCAATCGGTGGGTTGCACATCATGAAGCTTGGTGGTCCGATGCCACCCACGGCGAACAAACGAGAATTGACATCTTGATCTCAACGGTTGCTGCAGACCCAATTGATGCCGGGAAACTCATCGATTCAACAAGTTTTTTGGCTCCCCTCATCTACGGCTCTCATGATCTCGGAATGGTGCGCACTCTGTGGCTGTCGGCCACTGACCCCCAAACAACATCTGCGTCCACTGCAGGAGATCGAATCAAGCGCCTAGTTGAAACGATCTTTGGAGATCAGAAATGGCACACCGCAATAGCCCCAAGTTGGGTGGACATTCACGAGCAATCACGACTTCGACGTGAAATTCGAGAGATTCTCGGCGAGATTATTTCGCCATGGCAATTACAGTTCTCTGGCCTTGCCTCTGAATGGAACTGGTCAAGTGAAACGGGCGTTCATTACCTCAAGAAGGCAACCGAATCCGCAGATGCTGCATCCTCAATCTCGCAAGGTCTTGGAATGGCTGTGTATCGGAACATGTCCGACCTCCCCGACAAAGAGATTGAGCGCCGTCAACGAATTGATGCAGTCGCATTTTCGGTCGGTGTATCGACAGAACTACTACGTCAGGCAAAAGTTCAACAAGCACAAATAGATTCTCATCATCTCGCTACTTTGCTCGCGATTCCAACCCTGTTGCCGCTCAATCTGCCATGGCCCTCGTCGTTACTAATCAACAAGGCACACTCTCTGGTGGCAGGTCAACTGGATACAACATCAGAGACAAACATTTCGTCGTCCATCGAAATGTTGCAGCAACGAAGCGCTCTTGCATCGGTCGCGTATATGGCAGTTTTCAATGCCGCAATCACATCTGGCCGTCTCGAGAACGCCAATGACGATCCTTCAGCAGAACTGCGCCTTGAACTTCAACACACAGTTGATTCAATAGACAGCTCAACAACGCGTGGACAAATTCTCGCTGACATCATTGACTAGGTCGACTTGCCTTGTCCTAGTTGATTGATTTACGGAATCGGTATGTCTGTCGAAAAACGTGCACTTGTGGATGGATCGGGCTGAACCAGAATCTCAAGATTCCATGTACCGGGGGTCAAAATTGACAGTGTCCCTACGAAGTGATTCGGCCCAAGTTGTGTCACAGCCGCGGTAATCGTAGGAACTTCTGAGCCTGGCAACGTCAAACGCATCGTGACATTGTCGACTGGAGACAAAGATCCACTCGGAGTCGAAATCGTGACGTGGATTTCGTTATTACCGACACGGCCTGGCGTGACAGCAATGCTGGCAATCATGTCTCCTTCAACAAGTTGCGTGCTGAAGACAGCGTTGGCAGCCCTTACTTCGGGAGATTGCGAAAGCATGCCTGCAGTGACACCAAGTGCCAGCACCGCAATCAACACTTCGACGAGGACAACACGATGAATGGACGTACCTTCGCCTCGACGAATGAGCCAACGAGCGAAAGCACCGAGAGTCACTGCCGCCACCACAAGACACGATTTAACGAGTAGAGCCTGGCCCCATTTTGTTTGGGTGATATCACTCACCGCCGGAACCAAATGCCACATCTGCCAAAGACCCGTGAGTACCGCAATCGGAATAGCAAAAGTGGCCATTCGCGAGAAGCGATTCACGACAACATCGGCGTTGGTGCTAGTTAACACTCCACCAAAGGCCAAAATAGTTAATCCACCGACCCACAAAATCACGCTAGAGAGATGCAACGCATCGGCGAACACGGCAACACCCGATTGGGCCGAGGCGCTTGGATGCCCGGATGCCGACAACGTCAGAACAATCCCGACTCCGATAAGCAAGGTTGTCGAGCGCCACCATGACGTTAATGAGCGTTCAAAACGCCCTCGCAGTGACAACACGAGCACCAATAGGGCAACTAGTAAGAGTTCGCGAATGACAAGCGCTTTTCCGAGACGTGTCGCATAGACATCAGACCACAGCGAAGTATTGAAACAATCAGACCATTGACCCGCAATGGTGTACGGCCCTTGTGTCACAAAAAGTACGACTGCGCTGACTACCGCAGACACCCAGCCGATTCCGATAAAGAGTGGGATTCGACGAGAGTGAATCGAGCCGGCTGCTGCCGTTGCAAGACAGCCAAGCACGAGGCACAAGCCAATAAAGCCAAGGAACTTGGCGAGGCCCATCAACCACGACAGACCTTGTGGACCGTCCTGACCCGACAGAACGTTGGCGATGAGGTCGCTCGTGGCAACAATCGGAGCCGAAGCACCGATCTGAAACGTATAAGCGCCTTCAACTGCATGACCATCATCAGAAACAGCACGCCAGGCAACGACATAAAGTCCATTGGGAATTGCTGGAACATCTTGAGCGATTAACACCGAGGGGTCATCTTTTGACACCAGGGCTTCGCCTAAAACAATTCTTTGTCCCTCTTGGTTGTAGATCTCAATCGAACGAGCAACGGGTGTCACTGGCTCATTGAAATCAAGACTGATTTCACTAGGAGCAGATTCAAGTACAGCCGAAGGAGCCGGAGTAGATGTATCCAACTGCGCATGGGCCGAGACTGGCGAAGCCCATGCCAGCGAAGCAACAGTTACTACGACAACCAGCCATGACTTACGAACTTTCTTCAAAGTGGTCATCCCATCAATCCTGCCGGTGCTAGTCCATCAATTATCACACGCCCCAGCAACCAACCCAAGCGCACTGACGGCGACTGAGTGCGAATTTGCTCAGGAAGATCGGTCAGACCCATTGAGCCCCGAGATTTCCATTGCATCGTCATCACCGATAAATCGTGTCGCACATAGTCCAATGACCATGAGTCGGGACCAACGCACTGAAGTTCGGCTAATCCAAGATCTCCCATATGAACTTCGACCTCGCGCCACCGACGCAACGGCAGATCTGTCACGCGAACTTCTATGCCAGACACCATGCGCGCCGAACCAAACCAGCCTTCGCGAGCCGACGCAATCGCGCCTTCAAGGGCATAGATCGAACGGCGAATATCATTCACGTGTTCTTCCGCTGATCGTGATGCGGCCTCATCAATTGCTGCGACCCTGGCCGCAAATCCACCTTCATATTGGTCGACAACTTCACCTAATTCGGCAGCGAGAAAAAGACGAGTGATGCTGTCGCCTTGTTGTGCGATGTGAGCGAGCACGTGCCCCACCGACCAGTCGGACAACAACGAGGGTCGGGAGACCATGTCATTGGTTAAACCCTCAAGTCGCTCTAAGAACAACTGATGTGATGCTGCGAGGCCTTCGACTTGTCGATTGATCGTCGTCGCATCAAAGGAATTTTCCACATCTCAAACCGTAGTCGTCCACCTGTGATTCTGGTGTTGTTTAAGTTGGCTATACCAACAGAAATGACACCAGAATCAAGCTAAAGGCACAGTTCGGCGCGGTACGACGACAACTGTGC
>Ga0194041_10000863_pt1 | contig 12650 bp, 11 predicted proteins | sample JunL449m_MetaG_FD_160082 | JGI IMG/M metagenome (GOLD analysis project Ga0194041, IMG submission 160082) | Anoxic zone freshwater microbial communities from boreal shield lake in IISD Experimental Lakes Area, Ontario, Canada - Jun2016-L442-9m | ecosystem: Environmental > Aquatic > Freshwater >...
TCCGAGCGCCACGCGAAACTCGCGTGGGAACTCGCCTTTGGCCTGAAGCAGCCAAGCTAAACACCGCCTCGCATCAAGCACTCCCGGTGCGATGATTGCCTGAGTCGGGCAGCCGTCAAGACAACGCTGGCAACTCCCGCAGCCATCATCCACAGGTGCTGAATTCGATGGAAGATCGGCATCCGTCAACACCGACCCAAGCAAAAACCAGCTTCCCTCTCCGGGCAGCAATACGTTCGAACTCTTCCCGTACCATCCCAGGCCAGCACGCACCGCTGCTGCACGATCCACCATGGCATTGTCGTCCGCGAGCACGACTGCCTGATACCCCTGAGCATGGAGTTCCTCAGCCATCATCTGCAATCCGAAGCGAAGCTGTTCGTAGTGATCAGCAGTGGCATAGCGGGCCACTCGGGCCGAGGGCTCAGCCGGCCGCGGAGGAGTTCCCGTGTCATATCGGTAGGCCGCTACTAGCATCGACTGTGCGCTTGGGAGTGAAGCGGCAGGATCAGTCGAACGAGCCGGGTTCCGATAGGTGAATGCCATCTCAGCGTTCAAGCCTTGATCACGCCGCTGCTCAAGAATCGCTCTTGTCTCGACGAACGGTGACGCATCGCATACACCGATCGCCGCAAGCCCATGGGCTCGGCCGATAGCAAGTAACTGCTCGCAGAGTTGTTCATTGCGCAAACCCGCAGAGAACGTCATAACACCATCGTGGCCTACGCCAGACCTAAACGCGCTACTTACGGCGGATCCGGTTCAAGGAATTCACGAGCGAGCGAGGCAGCATCGTGATCAATTGGACCTCGTGTTCGCGGATCGATTCCACTCCTCAACAACGCGAGAGCTGCGATTGCAGCTAGGGCAGCCAAGGTGAAGCCTGCCCGGAAACCTCCAACCTTGACCGACACTCCAAGTACCGCAGCCCCAACCGCCTGGGACAGATCAAAGAAACTACTGATCGTGCCCACCGCGGACCCGCGCTCCGAATCGGGCACCCCGGTAAGTGCAAGCGTTAAGACTGATGGGTACAACAAGGAGATGCCGGTAGCGAAGACGAACGTTCCTAAGTACAGGCCAAATTTGGTCTGTACCACTGCGAGGATGAGCAGCCCGACAGCCGCGGCGGAAGTAGCCCACGTGCCCGAGCGCAGTGGCCCAATTTTGTCTGGAACCTTTGCCGCCAGAATACGCACCCCTAAAATGGTGCAGCCGTAGAGCAAAAACACGCTGCTGGAATCCTGAAGTCCTACATCGCTCACGTAGAGCGGCGTGAACGCAGCAAATCCCGCCAAGCCAATCATCCCAAGAAATAAAACGGACCCCGGCATCAGCGAGGAGCGGTTGATCAGCGGTGCGGCGACCGTTCCCGAAGGCGCAGGAACGACCGTCTCGGAAGTAAACAATCCAATCACGGCTGCAACTGCCGCAAATACCATCGCAGCCACCCAGACTCGCTTGTAATGATTCCCATCCAAGATGAACTCGCCGAGAGCTGGGCCAAAGGCCAAGCCGCTATAGACCGCTACCGACCAGTAGCTAATAGCTTCGCCACGACGATCTGTCGGGGCAAGGTCCGTAATCATGGTGCCCGCCCCAACAAAGAAGGCAGCCTCGCCAATTCCGCCGAAAAGCCTCGCAGCAAAGAGCATTTCGGGGCCGGTGACCAATAGGTACAAGCTGACCGAGAGCGCCACCACAGAGGCTCCGCCAACAATCAAGATCTTTCTGCCCATGCGGTCACCGATTCGCCCCGCGAAGGGGCGAATGAGTACCGCTCCGATCGAGAACGACCCCACCAGAAGGCCAACTGCTACGTCGCTGCCGCCGAGAGGACCCTCAACAAAAAGCGGAACAGTGGGCAACAACATGCCCAGAGAAAAGAAGTAGAACAAACCCGACATCACCACCGTAAGGAATCGGAAGGTGACGAGTCGTTCTGCGCGTGGAGCAGTCGAATTCCTTGGCACGCTAGGAAGTAAACCGAAGAAGCTGCGGGGGCAAAAAGAACTCTCCCGATGCATCCGGTGGAAAATCAATCATCTCTGACACAGCGTCAAGATTGAGCGGCCCGTAGAGGTGTGGGAACAACAAGTCTCCTTCTGCGGGAACCCCCGGCTCCCAGCGCAACTCTGAGGTGAGCATCGAGGGGTCAATAACCAAAAGCTGTAGATCGGTGCGGCCTTGGTAGTACTTGTTCGCTGGAATGAGCACCAGGTCCAACGTAGACAAGTGCATAAAGCCAACCGTGTCCTGATCAGGAGAGGTGTAGACGACTGCTGATTGTTTACAGCGTTCGGCCTCTGAAGAATCGCAAATATGTAGAAGCAGGCCACTCTCCTCTCTCATGAAATGCTCGCCGCTCATGAAATGCTCGCCGCTCATGAATTGCGCGCCACAGCCAGAAGTTGGCTGGACTTGACAACATTGGCCCCAAGACGTCGGGCCCCATCTTGAACCCGGCGATCTGAGCTCACCACAATGACGCCTTGATCTGTAGGCAGTGAAGCCACCATCTCCAGAATCACGTCATCAGCTTCAACATCGGCGGGACTGAAATGCACGCGAACCGCCAACGGGGCTCCAACCGCAGGTCGATCTCCTGCACCTTCGCCGTCAAAGACCACGTGCATAATTGCCGCGGTTCGGGCTTGCAGAGCGGTGAGCATATCGAGCAAGGAACTGCGCTGCGCTGCGCCGTTCAGTAACGGCCAAGCTTCCATAGAGATGTTGTAACCATCGAGGATCACGATGACTTGTGGAGTAACGAGTAGCTGCTCCACGCCTTCGGGAGATCCGTCGATCACCCCTCGCACCAAGTGGATCGGCGTGCGCCGAGGTGGTCGCTGATTGGGTTCTGGGGCTGTGGAATTAGGAGCGAAGGACTCGTCTTGTTCTCGCAATGTTCGAACAATGCCCGCGGCGCGAGCTTGCTCGGCCTGAGCTGCTGCCGGGGAAACCGTTTGCGCCAAAGCGGCTAACTGCTGCCCAAGCGAAGCTGCTGCCTCGGCAGCAAGGCTCAGGGCAGCTTGAATTTTGGTGGGGTCAATTTCATCCCAGTGCGAGCGCGCCGCCAACAACGGAGGCCTCACACTTGCGCTTGAGGCTTGTTCTGCTCCCTGTTCTGATCGGGCTCGCTGTTCTGATGCGGCTCCTTGATCCGATGGGGCTCCTTGTTCTGATGGGGCTTGATCGCTTCGCGCCTCAAGCGCTGCCGTGTGCTGTTCGGCCAGATCTGCGCGGGCGGCAGCGGCGCGTGCCTCGTCAAGGCGAGTCGCAGCGCGCTTCTCGGCGTCTTTCATGGAGCGCACAGCTTGTTGGCGTTGCTGCTCCAGAACCTCTACCTGTTGCAGCAACTCCTGCTCCTTGGCTTTCACCCCAAGAGCGGCAGCGCGCTCGGCGGCCAAGGCCTCTGTTGCAGTCAGTGCGGCAGCTTGAGAATCGGCCAATTCAGCCTTGAGTCGAGTAACTGCCTCCTCTGCCTGACTCAGGCGGCGCTCTGCGGACCGGCCCTGAACACCAGCAGTAAGCTCTGCTTCCTCTTCAGCCGAAGCAGCAATCAGCAGTTCAAGTTCATCGAACCAGCCCGTGGGTCGACGAAGGAACAACCAAGAACCGCGACCGAGATCCTCTTCAGAAAGGTTGCCCGCCACTCGGTCACGAAATCCCTCATCTGAGTCGAGCACCTCAATCACCGTCCGAGAAGCAGCGCTTGGCAGACGAACAAAGTTGAGCAGCGGCCTGAGCGCAGCTGGAGGCAACGGAGCGCCTTTCTTCCGGTCTGAGGCGTCTCTCTTCGCTTGGACTACTGCGCTCTCAATGGCCCTGCTGAGGACGCGGGCTCGACTGATCTGCCGGTAATCATCGCTGCTGCGATCAGACTCCTGATTCGGCGCCAAGAGTCTCACCATCTCTGCCATTGAGCTGAATCTCGGTCACCGAATCACCGGTTCCACACCAGCGACACACCACAGCTTCATAGTCTTCATCAAGCACGACTAGGTCCTCAATCGTGAGTTCGCCGCCCACCGTGTAGTGATAAAACGACCGAGTGCGGCGACTGACCGTGACTTCAAATCGAGTCAGGTTGCCGCATGCCGTGCATCGATAGCGTGGTGGCGCTGCTGCTGCAGCCGAGTCCGAAGCAGTATCCATGCCCAGATGTTAGCGCTCGTCCTTGCTCGGTAATTCAGCCCAGCCCAGCACCGCTCTGCACCACTCAGATGCCGGGCGCTTGAGCGTCAGCATTGCTTGTGGCCACCAGCTTCTCAAGCACCTCAGCCGCCGAACCGTCATCAACCGCGGCAGCGGCCAGTTCCAGTGCTGAGACAAGGTCAGGCGCAACGTCTGCCACCACGAGTCCTGCTGCAGCGTTGAGCAGCACCATGTCTCGAAAGGGTCCGCGTTCGCCGGCCAAAATGGATCGCGCGGCAGCAGCGTTTTGTTCTGGGTCACCAACGCTAATCTCAGCGAAGGAGACACGAGCCAGGCCCACCTGCTCGGGTTCCACAACGAAACTGCGCAATTCACCCTCAAAGAGCTCCGTCACCTGTGTCGATCCCGTGGTGGTGAGTTCATCAAGACCGCCTTCTCCGTGAACCACCCATGCCCGAGTCAGGCCCCGGCGGCGAAGCACCTGGGGCACTAAGTCCAACAACCGAGGGTCAGCAACCCCCAGCACCTGACGCCCCACTTGGCCGGGGTGAGACAGCGGACCCAGCACGTTAAACACCGTGGGAACGCCAAGTTGCGCGCGAACGGGCGCCACGTGGCGCATCGAAGGGTGAAACACGCGTGCAAATGCAAAGCCGACTCCGGCTGAGCGCACACAGGCGAGCACACCATCGCCCTCGATCTCGACTGCAACGCCAAGGGCCTCAAGCAAATCCGTAGACCCCGAGGTTGAGGAGGCTTTGCGGTTGCCATGCTTGCACACGGTGGCACCCGCAGCAGCAGCTACAAGCGAAGCCATAGTGGAAACGTTGAATGCTTTGCCCGAGAGGGCTTTTGATCCTCCGGTTCCGACAATGTCAAGCGTTGCCTCGGGGTCGTCGAGTTGCAGGGGTGCAGACACAGCGAGCATCGCTCCCACAAGGCCAGCTACCTCGTCAAGGGTCTCGCCCTTGATGCGTAATGCAACGATAAAGGCAGCGATCTGCGAATCGGTTGCGGTGCCCTCAAGCATGCGGTCCAGGGCAGCAGCCGCGACCTCAGATTCAAGATCATGGCCAGCAATGAGTTCCGCTAGTACACCGGGCCATGCGCCTGCGGCCGAAAAAGCACCCATATTCCCTCTCTCCCTTTTGGCGGGCTGTCTCTTCTGGCGGGCTGTCTCTCTTTTGGCGGGGCCCCGTGGGGCAACGCCCGTCCTTATCCGGCCACCACTCCAGAGGAGACCGAGGCCACATCGCCTTGTGCAGGCACCCCCATGTTTCTTGCCCTGCGTCGACGACGAATGATCCGTTGACGCTCGCGCTCTGTTGCTCCACCCCAGACGCCGTTGTGCTCGCGGTTGGAAATGGCATGCTCCAAGCAATCTGCTTGCACGGGGCACTCAGCACAGACTGATTTTGCGGCGCCAGCCTCTTCATCAGTAACGGGATAAAAAACTATGGGATCGATGCCCCTGCAGGCCGATCGATCTACCCATTTCAGGTCCATGGGGGTGATTCTGCCCCTGTCGCCGCCTGATGTCCAAGTGAGTATCAAAATTCGCTAGTTCTCCCGTCCCTGATAGGTCACGGGCCGCCTCCCCCTCTACACTCCAAACGTGAGTACTCGCCCCTTTATTCGTGCTGCTTCTCTCGAGGCGTTGCGTTCGGAAACCTTCGACCTTGTCGTCATCGGAGGTGGAGTCACTGGTGCTGGCGTTGTCCTAGATGCGGCCTCCCGAGGGCTTCGCGCAGCGCTGATTGAACGAGACGACTTTGCCTCCGGCACCTCCTCGAAATCTTCAAAGTTGATTCACGGCGGTCTGCGTTACCTGCAGCAAGGCGAAATCGGCTTGGTGTACGAGGCCCTTGCAGAACGGCAACGACTTCTGCAGAACGCCCCGCACCTTGTCAAGCCGCTGCCGTTCTTAATTCCGATGTTTGGCAAGAACGGAATCATCCCAGCCAAGATTGCTCGCCTACTCGGCGGAGCAATGTGGGGATATGACCTGACGGGCGGGTTGCGCATTGGAAAGAAGCATCAACGACTTGATAAGGCCGAAGCATTGGCCCTTATGCCGACGCTCCCGCAAGAACGGCTTGTGTCGGCATACCTCTATTTCGATGCTGCTGCAGACGACGCACGCCTAGTGGTTGCGCTGCTGCGAACCGCTGCACTCGAACATGGCGCAGTCATTGCAAACCAGGTTTCTGCAACGGGTGTAGCCAAAGACGTGGGCGGACGTGTCACCGGTGTCGGCGTCATGGCAGATGGCGAGGAGTTCACGATCCAGACCCGATCGGTAGTCAACGCTGCGGGCGTCTGGTCAGACGATGTTCGATCCCAGGATGAGGGAAAGCACCCCGACTCGATCCGACCCGCCAAAGGAATCCACATCACCGTTCCTTGGGAATTGGTTCGCAACGAGGTTGCTGCTGTGATTCCGGTTCCCAACGACCGCCGATCTGTCTTTATCGTTCCTCACGGAGAGCTCACCTACGTGGGCACCACCGACACCGACTACGACGGCCCCATTGACGATCCACAGTGCACCTCCGAAGACATTGACTATTTGCTGAGTGCCCTAAACGGTTCCTGCACCACCACCATCACGCGGGATGCAGTTGTGGGTACCTGGGCTGGGCTTCGTCCGCTCGTGAAGGCCGCGGCAAGCGGTCGAACTGCCGATCTGTCGCGTAAGCACAACATTGCGCGTTCTGTGTCGGGCATGGTCACCATTACCGGTGGCAAGCTCACCACCTATCGAGAAATGGCAGCAGACACCGTGGACGAAGTCATAGCGAACGTGCTGCCCCGCAACGGCGGATCCGAAGGCCTCGGCCACAGCTGCACCAAGAAGCTCCGACTGCGCGGTGCCGCCGGATACGAGACCCTGGCTTCGGCACGGTCGGTCTACCCCGACGTGAGCCCAGAGCTACAAGAACATCTCGGCAATCGCTACGGCGGAGAAGCCCGGGTGATGATGGCTGCGATTCAGCAGGATCCAACGCTTGCAGAAACCATTGTTGCCGGTCTGCCGTATACCAAGGCAGAGGTTCAATTTGCGGTGCGACACGAGATGGCAAACTCGCTAGACGATGTGTTGTCCCGGCGCACCCGTGCGCGAATTTACGCACGAGATGATTCCGCCGATGCAGCCGTTGCAGTAGCGGCGCTTATGGCCGAGGAACTTGCTTGGGATGACGCAACGCTCAAAGAGAATATTGACTCCTACTGCGCCTCGATTGAGCATGAACGTCAAGCCGCCTCGCTGCCCGAGACCCATCTCAGTAGCCTGCTTCACAGTTCAGCAGACCTGTAGCAACCCAGGCTTGCGACACAGGCTTGCTACAACCCAAGCTTGCTGGAACACAGCACAGGCCAAAGAAGGCGAATAGGGGATGCCATGACGCAGGAACGTGCAGAGAACCAAAACGATCTTGGCCCCGGAGTACCGACGCCACCAATCCCTCTCGCTGGTAGCGCTGCACATGCAACCTCAAAGCGTCGGGGCTCACGAGTGGGTATCACCGAAGCAGTGCTTCGGGACTTGCGATCAAGCTGCGCTGACGTGACTGAGGACCCCGCTGTGATCGGCGAGTCAAGCCGCGACTGGTGGCCACTGGCTATGACTTGGGCACTGCAAGGCCAGGTTGGATCACGCGCTGCTGCAGTTGCTCGACCAACCTCTGCTCAGGAAGTAGCTGAACTACTAGCCGTTTGCAACAAGTGGGGTTTGCCTGTCACTGCTGCAGGTGGCCGATCCGGCGTTCTGGGCGCGTCCGTGCCCGTGTTCGGAGGCATCCTGCTCGACATGTGCGGGCTCACTGGGATTACTGACGTAGACGACACCTCGCTCACCGTCGATGTTCTGCCCGGTACGTTTGGAGATCGCTTTGAAGACGAGCTTCGTACCAAGCACTCGCTGACCTGCGGGCACTGGCCACAATCCATGAACCTGTCCACAGTGGGTGGCTGGGTTGCCTGCCGCGGGGCGGGGCAGATGTCTACCCGCTACGGAAAGATTGAGGACATGGTGCAGGGCCTCGATGTTGCCCTAGCCGATGGTCGCATTCTGAGCACCGGCGGCTACCCACGCTCAGCAACGGGCCCTGACCTGACCCAACTGTTTGTCGGATCTGAGGGGACCTTGGGAGTCATCACGAGCGCACGCCTGCGAGTGCATCCCAGCCCGCCCGAGGATCGCCGATCTGCATGGTCGCTAGCCTCCTTCGACGAGGGCCTTGAGATGTGCAGACGGATTATGCGACGCGGTGCAACACCAGCTGTTCTGCGCCTCTACGACAGCATCGAGTCTGAGCGGAACTATCACCTTGGCGATGGCCGCTGTGTGGTGTTGGTCCTTGACGAGGGTGACCCAGCACTCATCGATGGTGTCATGAGTGTGGTTGCCGATGAGGCGCGAGCAGCCAACGCCAGCCCCCTCGACGCAGCACTGTTGGATGTCTGGCTAGCGAAGCGAAATGACGTGGCCGCCCTAGAGCAACTCATCTCCCGCGGCCTGCTTGTTGACACCCTCGAGGTATCCGGGCGCTGGTCGGTGTTGGCAAAGCTTGACCAAGCTGTGATCGCCGCAATCTCAGCTGTTCCAGGCGTCCTAGCAGTCTCGGCGCACTGCAGTCATAGCTACATAGACGGCGCCTGCTTGTACTTCACCTTTGCCGCACAGCCAGCTTCTGCCGATGGCTCAACGCCTGCCACTCCAGACGAGGTTGATGCACTGTACGTTTCACTCTGGGATGCTGGTACTCACGCCGTGCATGCAAACGGCGGTTCACTTTCTCACCATCATGGGGTCGGCCTAAATAGGTCGCGTTTTGTGGCCGAGGCTCTCGGTGGCGGTCTCGATGTATTTCGATCGGTCAAGGCCTCTCTCGACCCGAAGGGCATCATGAACCCCGGCAAGATGGGCCTGAAATCAGCCTATGGCAGCATTGGCCTGCTCGGAGAATGAGCAGCCCACAAGGCAGCTCCGAATCCGGCCCAACAGGCCTAGTGCTACCCGAGATTGCTCCCATGCAAGCACTCTGGCGAGGCACCATCACTGCATTAGTTGTGGTTCTTCCGGTGGGAATACTCAATCAGTATCTCGTCAGCAGCGGTGAACTCTCGGGGGTCTCTCCGATAGCAATTATCTTCTGGCTGCTCATTTTGCTTGGCGGTGCATCTGGCGGCTGGGCAGTGATCCGGCTCTCGCCGCGAGCGCCACTCCCCTACGCCGCTGCTGCCTCTGCGCTCGCCTATCTGATTGTGCAGAGCATCGGCGTGATCATCCGATTGCTCGGCGATAAACCAATCGGTTGGCTTGGATACCCTCTACTGGCACTCTTTATGGCTACCTGCGGGACACTCGGCGGCATGTACGCTCGCCGGTGGCTCCAACAGAATGGGCCTGCCGGGTTTGCTGAATCTACCGTGACTACCGAAGGGGAGTTCGAATGAGCATTCTAGTTATGGACCTTGGGACCAGTGGGGTGCGTTCGGCAATCGTCCACCCAGATGCCTCGGTGACACACGAGTTCAGGCGAGCGACTCTTCCCGATACGCCCGTGCCCGGACTCGTCGAATTTGATGCTCTTGTCTACGCGAATCACGCCTTGGAATGCGCCCGTGAGACCCTTGCGGAGCACGGCACGGTTGCGGGGCTCGGAATCAGCAATCAGCGAGCCACCACGATTGTGTGGGACCGTGCCACGGGCCAACCGGTGGCGCCGGCCCAAGGCTGGCAAGACTTGCGAACAGTTGGTGACTGCCTTGGCCTCAACGCCGAGGGCTTTCACTTGTCCCCCACCCAGTCAGCAACCAAGCTTGCCAACATTTTGGATTCGGTCGATCCAGAGCGTGAGCGTGACCTGTGCTTTGGAACCCCAGATAGCTGGATTATTTTCCAGCTCACCGAGGGGGTGGAACATGTCTCGGATCTGTCGAATGCTGGCATCTGGGGACTCCTAACACCTGACGGAACACAGCTTGATCAGCGTGTACTTGAGCGCCTTCGCATCCCCGAACGAATGATTCCGCGCATTGTCGATTCAACTGGTGCAATCGGCGCGGCCGTGGCCCTGCCTGGCGCGCCACTCATTTGCGGTGTTGCCGGAGATCAGCAGTCCTCGCTAATTGGGCAGGGCTGTGTTCAACCGGGCATGGCCAAGATCACCTTCGGCACTGGCGGCATGTTGGACGTCTGCTTAGGCCCAGAGAAACCCAACTTTGAAACTCGCGGAGCGGGCGGCACCTTTCCGCTCGTCTGCTGGCAAGACAAGGGCACTGCCATGTGGGGAGTCGAGGCAATCATGTTGTCTGCCGGCACCAACGTGGAGTGGTTGCGTGACGACCTAGGTCTGATTCCCGACGCTGCTGCATCATCCAAAATCGCTGCCACTGTGGACTCCACCGAAGGAGTCATGTACGTCCCGGCCCTGCTTGGACTTGGCACACCACATTGGGATTATGGGGCTCGCGGCGCGCTGCTTGGACTCACCCGCGGTAGTACCGCAGCACATATCGTGCGCGCCGTACTTGAAGGAGTGGCCGAACGAGGAGCCGACCTAGTCGAATCCGCGGAGACTGACTGCGGGATACAACTCTCAACGCTGCGGGTTGACGGCGGGATGGCAGCCAACCCCGTGTTCGTTCAGGCTCTTGCAAATGCTTCGCAAAAACCGGTCGAGGTAGCACCGGTTACCGAGGCCACAGCGCTAGGAGCTGGGTTCTTGGCCGGACTCGCAGTGGGCACCTGGAGCTCTTGGGATGAGATCGCTGCAACCTGGCAACCCGCTCACGCGGTGGAACCGGGCCCGGCGACTGATCGCGACCGCTGGCGAGAGGCTGTGTCCCGTGCAAGCGAATGGTACGGCGACTTGTCCGCTCTGGACTTCTAACTGGCGCAGCAATCTTTGGTCTGAACCGCTTGTCTAGCTAGGACTAGGCCGCACCTCTCACTAGGCAGCACTGGTGCTGTTTTGACTCTGCCGCGCCTGCTGGCCGCCGCCGAACCAAGCTCCCATATCAAGAATGAACCCGAAGATAACGAAGAGCCAGCCAATTCCACTGACCCCTCGGCCCGGGGCATAGCAAACAGCATAGAGAACAGTGGTGTAGGGCAAGAACACAAAGCCCGCAAAGCCAATAAAGAACGAGCTAAAGGCAATCGCAAGCCGGTCAGAGAAGACCTGCATGCAAAAGAGCACAAACCTTGGCGATAAGAACATGAGTACTGCGATGATGCAACCCATAGCGATGTCTCCAATCGGCGGGGCAGGACTCAGATGCCTGTTCCCTATCGGCTTCCTCTATCTGCTGTGACAGACTAGTCAGGTCGGTGAGTCAGTCGGGTGACCGCGTCTCGGGTTGTTCGCAAGGGCACTCGGGCCGAGGAAGGTCGGGACTCCAGAGAGCAGGGTGCTAGTGAGAGCTAGGTCGGAGTGATCTGACGGTTAGGGCAGCAGAGAGCAGACCGCCGATGGCCCGGCTTCTCCTTCGGGGGCTGTTGGGAACAGGCAAGGGTGAAACGGTGCGGTAAGAGCGCACCAGCGTCGGGAGCGATCTCGGCGGCTCGGTAACCCCCACCCGGAGCAAGGTCAAGCAGTGGTTCGGGCAGCTCGTCCGCCAACGTGACTCCCTCGGGAAGAGCAGCGGCAGCCACGGGTAGACCGCATAGATGGATGGTCACCAAACGGAACCCCCGCAAGGGGCCCGGGCACAGAATCCCGCCTACAGACTGACTCACCGACACAACAACCAATTAGGCCCTCGGAGTAGCACGATCCGTCTTGGCCCACCAGGGATCTGCTCAGCACATTTTCCATTTCCAGTATCTGCCACTTTGAGCTTCAGTGTCACAGGGTGTTTGTACTATAGAACGTATGTTCGATCCTGAAGACCCCGAAGTAATCCCCTCCAAAGCCGATCAGGCAGCGCCCGTATCTGGTTTTGGGTTGGGTGTGGAGTTGGGTGTTGTTGCGGATCAGGGTGCGGGTGGTTTGGTTGCGTTAGCGAACCTTGCCGCCGGTATGAGCGCTGGTTCTGGTGCTGGGTCTGCGTCTGGCGGGTCTGGCGGGTCTGTGGGTGTGCTTTCTGATGAGGTGCTTGTTGGGTTGTCTGATGTGTTGGAATCAGCCCAGCGGGCGTTGGATTCAGCCCGGTTAACAGTGGTGGGTGAACTCGACGCGCGGAACGTCTCGTTACGCACCAAAGGCCTTGTCATGAACGCATGGTTAGGTCACGAATACCTCCTCTCGCGCCCTGTTGCATCCCGGATGGTGTCCACTGCCCGCAAACTACGATCCGTGCTACCTGAAGTAGCTGAAGCGTTACGTAACGGGCTCATCACCCTCGATCACGCAGCGCTTTTGTCAAAGCTGTGTGTCACACGGGTTGAACCCATCATGGTTGCATTACAAGCAGAGTTCATCAGCCTCACAGCAGGTGTCCGGTTCGAACAATGGGCAAACGAAATCCGCGCACTTATCGAT
>Ga0194041_10000866_pt1 | contig 12637 bp, 14 predicted proteins | sample JunL449m_MetaG_FD_160082 | JGI IMG/M metagenome (GOLD analysis project Ga0194041, IMG submission 160082) | Anoxic zone freshwater microbial communities from boreal shield lake in IISD Experimental Lakes Area, Ontario, Canada - Jun2016-L442-9m | ecosystem: Environmental > Aquatic > Freshwater >...
AGCCAGACAAGCCCAAAAAGCAAAGCACCAGTGTGTCCAATGCCGATGCGCGCGAGCAAATCGCGTGGCGTGCCGCCCTCAACTGTCCACCAAGAAGAAATTAGTTCGCGCACAGGCGCCAACATGCCGGTCATGGCTGCCTGCGCCGCCACGGCGAATACGAGCCCTGACATCAGTGCACGCAAATTGCCCTGAGCGGCAAGCACCAACAACCGACTGGAGCAGCCGCGCGCCAAAATCATACCGATGCCGAACAGCGCGCCACCTATCGTCGCACCCGAGAGGCTGCCACGCGTTGCAATTTGCCGGGACTCGCTGGCATCAAACAAGCCCCACTGGGCTAATGCTTGTGTAGCCAGGATGGCCGTGGAAAAGGCAAACAACCAGACCGTCAATTTGCCGCCAGTGAGATTGCGGGCAAACTCAATCACTGCCGAGCGCAAGCAAAACTTGGAGCGCTGAGCCAGAAAACCAAACGCTGCACCTACCACCATACCGGTAAAAGCCAAGGCATGGCTCTCACCCAAATACTCCACAGCGTTTTCGAGAAGCATTCGCTGCTTTAAGGTCGGATGTAGGCGTAGCCCTGGTTCTGCAGCTTGGCAATACGCACTACGCCAGACGGTGTGAAATCCGCCTCTTGGAGGAACTGCTCGTGCTTGAGGTTACGGGTTTTTAGGGTGATCTCACAGACCTCAAACGTGACACCGCGACTCTTGAGTGCGGAAATGGGGCCCGCGTACAAACTGCCATTCTTGTCTTTAGCACCTTCCATCAGAAAGTCCACACCATTGCCGTGAGCGACTACGGTAATCCTGGCGCTGGGATCGGTGTCCAAATGGTTGCGTACATTTCGCAGGCCGGCCAGTGCCTGCGCTTCGGCATCACTGATGTGGTAGACCACCTTATCCTGGGACCAAGCCAGACCCGTCGCCAAAAGTGCCAGGGTCAGGGCAAATAATTTCAGAAACTTCATGTTTTTCTCCAATTTAAAAAGAATCAAAACTCAATCGCGTCTGCAATCGCGCGCAGCCCCGCCAAAGCGCAGGCTTCGTCGGCGTCGCCACCGGGAGCCCCTGACACACCAATGCCGCCGAGCAGGCTGCCAGCAGCCTCTATTACCTGCCCCCCACCGATCGCCAGCACATGGGGATTGGCGCGCATGCCGTTCATGGGTTTTCCGGCCTGCGTTTCAGCCGCCAAGGCTGCTGTGGACATTTTGAAACTGGCGGCGGTCCAAGCTTTTTGGGTGGCAAACTCCGCCGTGTGCGGCCCGGCATAGCGGTCACGCACCATGAACTGCAAGACGCCGAAGCGGTCTACTATGGCTACGGACACTTGGTACCCTGCCTTGCGGCAATGCGCCATCGCGGCCTGGGCAGCTGTGGCGGCCGCCTCGGGGGTGAGAAGCTTTACGGCAAACGTCCCGTCGGTCGATGCGAAGCTTTGTGGCACCTGAGATAGGCCCCACAACAGGGCGAAGCACCACGTGGGCGCTGCTAAGAGGGACTTGAATATTGGCAATGTCATAGGTTTGCAATGCCTTTGTTGCCTTCCATACCTACAAGTGTCGGTGTGTTTATCTTGCGTGCTCTCACATGGCCACCCGGTTGAGATTTCAGCCACGTCTCGACTACGTCCCAGATCGGCTTGTTGCCTGGAGCGGTGCGCGCCGCTTCAGCCACCGGAGCCCAACCAGCCACCTTGTAAATCCGAGATGCCTCCAAGGGCTTGCCGCCCAAGCTCATGCGTGAGATACGACGCCCCATCGCTTGCGCAGGTTCGCAGGTGTATGCCAAGCCGCCCACACGAACCATATCGCCCCCCTGCTGGTAGTAAGGGTCAGGATTGAAAAGATTGTCGGCCACGTCTTCCAAAATACCCTTGATGGTTTCGCCGCTCATTTCCGTGAGCGTGGCATAGGGATAGGTGATTGCGAGTTGGTCCATCATCAGTTCACGAGTGATGGTGTCTCCGGGCAACACAGTGGTTCCCCACCGAAACCCCGGGCTGAGTGCAATGTCGGCGCCCTGAACCTCGATCAACGCGTCACAGACCAACTGGTCCCAACTGCCATTGAAATTGCCACGGCGGTACAACAATCCGTCGGTGACCGCTAGCTTTTCAGCAAGCCTTGAGGCGTAGGGTAGTCGCACCTTTTCGATCAAGGCAGCCATTGCCGGATCGGCTTTGATCTGGTTTGAAAACACGGGCAACAGTCGGTAGCGGAAGTCGGTAACACCGGAACTACCAACCTGAAAATCCATTACACCCAAAAATTTTCCATTGCTGCCGGCATTGGTGACCAAGGTTTTCCCACCAGCGTTTGACACCGGTATGGCCACCGGCACTCCGTCGTGCGTATGTCCACCGAAGATGGCGTCCACGCCGCGAACCCGAGAAGCCATTTTCAAGTCCACATCCATGCCGTTGTGTGAGAGCACGACAACGACTTTGGCGCCCTTGCCACGGACTTCATCCACCATTATTTGCATGTTGTCGTCCTGGATGCCAAAGCTCCAGTCTGCCACCATGTAGCGGGGATTAGCGATTGGCGTATAGGGGAACGCTTGGCCGATAATGGCGACCGATACGCCGTTTATTTCACGCAACACATAGGGCTTAAAGACGGCGTCGCCAAAGTCGGTCGTTTTGACATTCTGAGCAACAAAGTCAATCTTGCCCGCAAAGTCTTTTTCGACAATCTCTTTGACGCGTTCCATGCCGTAGGTGAATTCCCAGTGGCCAGTCATCACGTCTACACCTAGTAGCTTGCAGGCGTCGACCATATCCTGCGCCTGGGTCCAAAGCGATGTGGCCGAGCCCTGCCAGGTGTCACCGCCGTCGAGCAACAATGCACCCGGACGGCTTCCTTTGAGCTGCTTTACCAGTGTCGCCAAGTGGGAAAATCCACCAACCTTGCCGTATGATCGTGCGGCTTTTTCAAAGTCAATGTAGGTAAACGCGTGGGCCTGTGCACTCCCAGGTGCAATGCCAAGCGCCTTGAGTAAGTGATCACCCACCAGATGAGGCAAATTCCCCTGCATTGCAGACACGCCCATGTTCACGCTTGGCTCGCGGAAGTGGATTGGCATGAGTTGCGCATGGCAATCGGTCATGTGCAGCAAGGACACATTGCCAAAGGGCGCAATGTCGTACAGCCCTCTCTGGGCCGTTGCGGCATCCGCATCGGCGAACATAGCGAGGTTCAGGCCCGCAGCCGAAGCCGCGCCCAGCACCTGCAAAAACTCCCGCTTGGACAGATTCATAGCGACTTAGATTTAGCGATTTACGGGAGACTTGGGGTCGAGCAAGAGTGCCATCAAATGCTTCATCTGCATTTCATCGAGCAAGCCGGCATGGCCGAAACGCGGCATGCCTGAGCAAGCGTTGTACGACTTGGCGTTATAAATTTTCGTCCAGGTGTACTCCACGATAGGGCGGGATGCTTGGCTCTCAGGGTCGAGCACGCCACGGTCTTTTCCATAGTGGTAAAGGCTCGGGCCAATGGTGCCGTAGGACACTTCTTCTTTAGTTACCTGGTGGCAGTTCAAGCAGTTGCCGCCATTATCTTTTGGTAAAGCCGTCTTGTCCGACCAGGTCATGCCTCGGCCGTTTTGCGCCAGCTTCTCACCTTCGCGCCAGTCCCCCGAGAATTTTCCATCCGAGGGCATCCGCACACTCTTCAGCGCCGCCTGTTGTATTGCCTCTGCTATCGCTTCTGGCGGGCTTCCACCTTGCGCTTCGGAACAGGCCGCGTTGGCTTCGTCCTGAATCAATCGTTCAGTGGTGGCAATTCCTTCGTTGCGAAATGAAGTCTCCATCATTGTCTTGATCAGGTCACGATAGTTCGGGCCTGGCACAAGTGATGCGCAGCCTCCGATCACCAATGAGATTGCCGTTAATGCGATAGTTTTGAATTTGTACATACAGTGTCCCTTAACGTTTCAGTGCTGGTGCAACCGACTCCGCGCCCTTGGCATTGACACCCATATAGACTCCTAGAGCAATGGTCACATCAGACGCATAACCGGGGTAGGGAAAGCGCTGCTGTCGGTAGCAGTCATTGAGGCGGCGTTGCATACTCCACATCTCTCCGCTGCTAACTCGGTATGCTGGCCACGCGGCGAAGCCTACGCCGTCTCCGGGGTTCTTTGTGAGCTCCGGCAGGTCTTGCAGACGGATACGTTTTCCCGCTTGACCATGGCACGATGCACAAGAAAAGTCATAAGGACCAGCGCGGTAAAAGAATGCGCGCTTGCCAAGCTCGTAATTGACTTGCTCTAGCGAATGGGCTTGCGGCAAATTAAAGCGCATGCCCTTGGATTCTGCTGATATCCAGGCAGTGAGTCCCTCCATGCTGACTTGCTCACCTTTGCCAAAAGGCGTTGCGGCAATAACTTTGGCATCAAACCCCTGAAGCGTTTCCATGCAGGTAAGCAGACGCGACTCCAAGTCTTGCACCTTGCCAGTGTCTGCAAACCAGCGCGGCAACTCCACAAATGCTCCTTTGACAACGCCCGGGCCTTTGCCCAAATTGCATTGTTCCAACGATGCATTTTTGGGGCCGCGCCTCTTCTTCCACAGCTCCTCTCCGCGTGCCTCAAAAAGCTCCGCTGGATTCCCATCGGCTAACATGGCGCGGTATTCAGCAATTGCATCCGCTGCCGACTTCTGCTGTGCAAGCGCGGCAGTAGACAGTGCGGTAAGTGCTAACAAGCTAAGAATTTTTCGCATGGTGTGTCCTCGAATCAGGATACGGTGGCTTCATCAGTCCGCTTGTCGCCCTTGTTGTCGGTCCAGGAAATAGTGATCTTGTCACCGGCCTTAGCGCCTTTGACACTGAACTGCAAAAAAGGGTTTTTGGCTACTGAGGGGCCCCATTGCGCCGTCATGACGGTTTTACCATTGAGCTGGGCAGCAACGTCCTGAATAAACCAAGCTGGGATGACTTTCCCAGCACCATCTTTGCGCAAACCGGTTTCCATTTCGTGGCTCATAAGCACACGCACTGTGGCTTTTTCGCCAGCTACCTGAGCGCGAATGCGCATTGGATCAGACATAGTGTTCTCCTTAATGTTCTGTTGATGGACTTAGCCGCCGCAGCCGCCAAGTGTCACTTTGATTTCTTTAACGGCAAACAACACTTTGCCGTCTGCCATCAAAGCCACTGCAAAGACGTTGGAGGATTGCCCCATCTTGACGCGGGTGGCGAAGTTCGCATCCACTGCATCAGTTACATCAAACAGGGCTGAGAGCATGGACGGATTTTTTTCCACGAGTAGCAACAGTCGCTTAACTCCTGGCAGAGCGGTGGAAGCACCAATGGGCACCACGGCACCATTCTCAGCAATGTCCGGACCGGTAATGGTCACGTCCTTGCTCTCGACCGGAGCCGAAGCGCCCAATGCCTTCATCAGCTCGGCCATGGTCTTGGCCTCGAATGCTGCCGTGTTGTAGGCTACCGCCTGGGCCCGAGCCGCCTCGGGCAACAGCCCGAGAGTTGCGAGCATGGCCGCCAGTTGCGCGGAACGAGAAATCATTTGTCTGCGTGTTGTCATCAGGGTCTCCTTAGTCATTTGTTTGCGCCAGCGGCAAGCCACTTAGCAATAGTTTGTGCATCTGCATCACTCAGGCTTTGCGAAGGCATGGGGATAGGGCCCCATACACCTGATCCACCTGTGCGAATCTTTCCGATGAGGTAGCTAACTACGTCTGTGCGGTCGCCGTACTTTTTGGCGACTTCTTTGAAGCCTGGACCGACGATTTTGTTTTCTAGGCCATGACATGCTACACAGGTGTATTTTTGCGTCAATGCGATTGCAGCGGAATTTCCGGACTTGTTGGCGGAAGCCGCAGATGCCGGTGCTGTTGCCATCATCTGCTTTGACTGCGCCATGGTTGTTGCAGGTGGTCTCGTGGTATCCACGCCGTGCTGCGCACCAACGCTACGGTTTTGTTCGACCAAATTCCCATGCGCGTTGCGAGCAAAGTCGGGCAAGAATGAAGTGACTTTCACGTCCACCAAGCAATCCTTCATGCAGGCCACCGCATTGACGTCAGGTTTTGCGCCGTTACCCATCAGCTTGCCGGGCCATAGGCCATGGTTGGTGATCGTTCCATTGCGGTTCGGCAATAGCTTTTGTACCTGGGCGATATTGGTATCCGACAACACTAGGTTGTCCGGCACGATACCGCCCAAGTTAAGCAAGTAAGCCGTAACGGCATACACTTCATCGGTGGTCAGAGACTTGGGCGCATTCCATGGCATAGCGCGATTGATGTAGTCCCACAAGGTTGATAGGGTGGACACTTTCATCAGAGTCGTCCGACCTGGATAGGCTGCGTCATTTAAGCGGGCGACGTGGCCGGTCTGAATGTCTTGTGCCGTAGTTCCGCCCACCAAGGGAGAGAAGGTCTGATTGCTCTCACCAAAGACACCGTGGCAGGATGCACATTTACCTTCCCAGATGTCCATACCCTGCGCGACCGAGCCCGAACCTTTGGGCAGACCCGTGAAGTCGGGTCGCACGTCAATATTCCAGGAGGTAACTTCCTTTTCAGTGGCCGCACGGCCAATCGACGTGTAGTCGCTCTGTGCGAACGCAGGTAATGTCAACATCAACATCAACATCAACATCGACAGCGTGCTTGCCGCTGCAATGGCAAGGCGCCCCCGGCGCCAATTAAGAGACCTGAACATTTTTCACCTCGCCGTTTTCTTGCAAAAGCCAGGTCTGAATAGAGTTGTTGTGGTAGATCGACCGAGTTCCCCGGACGGCCCGCAGTTGGCGATTGGTAGGCTGCACATAACCCGTTTCGTCAGTCGCACGGCTTTGGATCAACGCCGGTGTTCCGTCCCACACCCAATCCAAGCTAAATCGGGTCAAACACTTGCTCAGTACAGGGCTCTCCAAGCGTGCCTTGCGCCAGTTGCGTCCGCCGTCAGTGGAAACGTCGACACCACGCACTTTGCCCCGACCAGACCAGGCCAAGCCAGTGATGTTGTAAAAGCCCTTGTCTAACAAAAGCTGACCACCCGAAGGGGTAGTCACTACGCTTTTACACTCTTGGGTACTGGTGTACTGGCGATGATCACCACCTGGCATCAAGTCCACATAGTGAATCACTTCGTCCTTGGCGCCGTATGGCTTGTCGCCCACTTCGATTCGGCGCAGGTACTTAACCCAGCTCACGCCCTGAACTCCGGGCACCACTAGACGCAGCGGGTAGCCGTTTTCGGGGCGCAGCATCTCGCCGTTTTGCCCGTAGGCAACAATTACTTCGCCGCTCTCAATAAGCTCCATGGGCACAGTACGGGTCATGGACGATCCATCAGCACCTTCGGCCAGCACATATCGTCCGCGCTTGTAATCCACACCCGCGCGATCAAGCAGAATCTTCAGTGGCACACCGGTAAATTCGCTGCAGCTAAGCATTCCATGCGTATATTGACAAGTGGGCACCGCGACATTACCCCACTCCATACCAGTATTGGCGCCACACTCAATAAAGTGAAAGCGACTTACCGAAGGTAGGCGCATGAGTTCGTCCATGGTGAATACCATAGGCATCTTGACGATCTTATCGTCCGACCCGTTGACCATCAAACGGTGTTTTGAAGGGTCAATGTCCCACCAACCTTGATGGTGACGCTCAAAGTGCAAGCCGCTGGGAGTCACAATGCCAAACAGCGACTGCAGTGGCGCAAAGGACACCGAGGCCTGCGTGGTTTGGGTGAGTCCCGGGCTGGTGCGGCGTTGCACATTGCTCTCAAACTTGGATGGTTTTCCGTAACCGTCGCTAGCCACGGGCTGGCCTAGACCACGGGAATGCTCCGGCAAATTCAGGATATTTGGATCGCCCGCACTAGCAGCCACTGGGTTGGATTGAGCAATTACAGGCGCGGCTGCAGCCACACTTGCCGCCGCAAAGGCGCTGCGCAGAAAACTGCGTCGGCCAGTCTTAGCCTCTTGAAACACTTGTTGAACGGCTTGCGGGCCTAAAAAATTCTCAGGCGCCTTCAAGAGACGGCCCGGAGCTGAAGAGTCTGGGAAAATCTTATTCATGGCGACTAATATAAGCGTTTATGAATATGATCGCATTAGGATAAACCCTTGTATGTAGATGATTAAGTTAGAGTGCCAAAAAAGGCGTACTTTCTCGCCAAAAACGTAATACATCGCTATGACAATGCCGTTCAGTCCTGAGATTGCCTCCCAAGTAGTTGGCTGGGGAGGTTTGTCTATAGGAATTGCCTTAGGTGCGGTTGCCCAAACCACCAGGTTTTGCACCATGGGGGCGCTTGCCGACTGGTTCAGCTATGGCGGCACGACACGCTTGCTGATGTGGGTTTTGGCTGTGGCGGTTGCGGGGACAGGCTCGCTACTTCTCATCGACGCTGGCTGGCTTGACGCCACAAAGACAAATGCATGGAGCACTCGGCTACTCTGGTTTTCCAATATAGCGGGAGGTTTGATTTTTGGCTTCGGCATGGTGCTTGCATCCGGGTGCCCGCAACGTAATCTTGTGAAGGCCGGTGCTGGCAACCTAAAGTCATGGGTAACCTTATTGGTCGTTGCAGTTACTGCCCAAATGTCATTGCGCGGTGTGCTATCCGAGGTCCGCATAGCCCTTTTTGACTCCTTTACCACCACACTGAGCCATCCACAGGATTTCGGCTCCACGCTTGCTCTCTGGATTGGAGGTAGTCCAACACAGTGGCGCTGGATAGTGCTTTGCGCCTATTTTCTGTTCGCCGGGGTAGCGTTGTATCGCCAGCGTAGCAGCATGGATGCGTCCAATTGGCTCGGCGGTGCAGCCGTAGGCGCCCTAGTTGTTGGCGCCTGGGCTCTGACAGGCCACCTTGGGTACATCGCTGAGCACCCGAATACGCTTGAGTCAGCATGGATGGGAACCTACTCGCACCGACCAGAGGCCCTCACATTCGCGGCGCCGATTGCCCACAGTCTCGACTTGCTCACCCTTTGGTCCGACCGCAACAACGTCGCCACCTACGGTGTCTTGGTCTGCCTAGGAACTATTTTGGGCAGCGCTACGATGGCGGTTGCGCGTAAAGAGGTTCGCATTGAGTCATTTCACGACACAACCGATCTGGCCAACCACCTTGTAGGAGGTGCACTCATGGGCTTTGGTGGCGTTACTGCTATGGGCTGTTCAATTGGTCAGGGACTTAGCGGGTTGTCATTGCAGTCAATGGGTGCAGTTTTTGCGGTTGCAGGCATTGTTTGCGGCACCTGGCTTGCCCTGCGATTTCAGTCATGGCAATTAGATTAATTCGCTACGCAGTGCTGACGCGTAATATGACTTTGCAGTGTCAATAGGGACGTATAAGGGCTTGATCTAGCCGCGTGATTGGCGCATCACTTGTCCACAAGCGTCCGTCCCAAAATGACGATGGACAGAAAACGGCTGCAGGGTCAGGCTAAGGCCCGGCAGGCCTTCAGGCCTCCAGCAATGTAGCGGGCGTTGACATAGCCCATTTGACGAAGCGTATTGGCTGACAACGCGCCACGGTTGTTTGCATTGCAGTAGCACAGCACCGTGGTGCTCAAGTCCGGCAAAATGCCCTCGATATTCATCTCCAATTTGCCACGACTCACATGCAAAGAGCCGGCCAAATGGTCAGCCTCATGCTCATCCTTATCTCGAATGTCCAGTGCTACGGCGCCCTGCGCCATGAGCTCTTTCACCTGAGCGGGTGCAACGCTAGTCACTTGCGACATCGCGAAATCAGCCAGGCGTTGAAATTTCTCGGAATAGGCCATAGGTTCTTTCAAAAGTTAGTAACGAAGCTGGGTGGACTTGCCCCAAAAAACCCGGTAGGCGAAAACCGTATACCCAATAATCACAGGCAAGACCACTACCACGCCATAAAAAATCACCAGCAACGCCTCTGGCGCGCTGGCAGCTTGCCAGATATTGAGCTTGTCGATGACGAGCCAGGGAAAGAGGCTGTACGCCAATCCATAAAACGAAAGCAGGAAGACACCCACGGTGCAGGCGAAGGGCACACCAGCGCCATACTGGTTACCTTGTTGAAAACGGATGGGTAAGCGCGACAAGCTGCGTCGGATGATCAAGAACAAGGCCAATGTCATCGCAGGAATGGGCAGCAGCATCAGCACATTCGGAAAGCTGAACCACTTGTCAAAAATGCGCGGGCTCACCCAAGGCGTCGCCACGGAAATGGCAAGCACACCTGCGGCGGTGAGCCACAAACTACCCTGGGCCCAGGCCACCGCTTTGAGTTGCAGGGCGCCTTCGGTCTTCATGATGAGCCACCCGGCACCCAAAAGGCGATAGGCAAACACCAGACAAAATCCAATCAGAGCGCTGAACCAATAGCCCGCCGTATCTTGCTTGAATCCGGTGATGAGCTGGCCGAGCATGAAGCCTTGAGACCAGGACGCCAACAGCGAGCCGATGTAAAAAGTCTTGTCCCACAAAGGCCGATGATGCGTTTTGGCTTTGACCCGAAAGTCAAACGCTACGCCACGCAGCGATAAGGCCACCAACATGAGCGCCACGGGCAAATACAGAGCACCCAATATGACCCCATGCGCCATGGGAAAGCCCACCAGCAATACTCCCACTCCAAGCACCAACCAGGTTTCATTCGCATCCCAAAATGGGCCAATGCTGGCGATCATGATGTCCTTCTGTTCGATGGAATCAGCACTGTTTAACAGTGCGCCCACACCCAGGTCATAGCCGTCCAAAATGACATAAGCCAGCATGGATAATGCCATCACCAGCGCGAATACCAAGGGCAGCCAGCCACCGGGGCTCATCAAATCAACACCTAATTCAGACATGGCTCAACCCCTTCACATTGAGCAGAGGTTCATCACCACCGTGTACAGCCTTTTTCGCAAGATAGAAGACCACAGACACGTAGGCTGACAGCAGTGCGGCGTACAAGGTGAGGTACATAGCCAAGGACATTGCGATGTTCTGTGCAGGTACCGTGGAGGCCGCTTGGGCTGTGGTAAGTACGCCGTACACAAGCCAAGGCTGGCGACCGATTTCGGTCACATACCAACCGGAGATCAGAGCCACCCAACCGGCAAAGGTCATGCCTACCAGAACCATCGCTGTACGGCGGGATAGCGACCTTTTGACTTTTAATTCGTAGCTCGCAAACCAACTCACCGCCAGCATCAGTAAGCCCATGCCGACCATGATGCGAAAGGCCCAAAAAACCGGGCCCACTGGCGGATGCTTGTCTCCAAATGACTTGATGCCTTGCACCTCGCCATTCCAGTCATGCGTCAAGTACAGCGAGGCCAGCTTAGGTATAGCCAACTCGTAGTGATTCGACTGTGTCGCTTGGTCGGGGATGGCAAACAGAACTGCCGACACGCCTTGCTGGGTTTCCCATATGCCTTCCATCGCAGCGAGTTTGGCCGGTTGATGGTGCAAGGTATTCAGGCCGTGCAGATCGCCCACCATGATTTGCACCGGGATCAGGACTGCTGCCACCAAAACGCCGGTGCGCAGCGTGGCCATGACATCTTTGGCTCGATCCAGTTGCAGCCAACGGTAGGCACTGATCCCAGCCAGCAGAAATGAGCCCGTCAGGCCTGAAGCCAACAGCATATGGCTCATGCGGTACGGGAACGAAGGGTTGAAAATTACTGCGAACCAGCTGGTGACATGGGCTTGCCCATTGACCATTTCAAAACCTGCAGGTGTATGCATCCACGAGTTGAGCGCCAGAATCCAAAACGCCGAAGCAGTGGTGCCCAAAGCGACTAGCCAGGTGGCGAGGGTGTGCACGCCTTCGCTGACACGGCCTCGCCCAAACAGCATGATGCCCAGCATGGTGGCTTCTAAAAAGAATGCCGTCAAAACTTCATAGGCCAGCAAGGGCCCCGCCACATTTCCGACCGTATTCATAAAGCCCGGCCAATTGGTGCCGAACTGAAAACTCATGGTGATACCGCTGACCACGCCCAACGCAAATGTCAGGGCGAAAATTTTTATCCAGAACTGGTAGGCATCCATCCAGTACTGCTCGCCAGTGGCTACAAAGCGCGTCTTAAAAAACAATAAGAACCAACCCATACCAATGCTGATGGTAGGGAAAAGAATGTGAAAAGTGATGTTGGCAGCAAACTGCAGCCGCGCAAGTACGAGGGGGTCAAGTGCGTCCATGGATTAACTCAGTCAGCGGCGGGTTCGGATTCGGATTTCACGGCACATGTGCTGAAGCCCAGTAACTGGTAGGGCATACAAAAGCTAAACACGCCCGTGGCTAACACCACGAGGCCCAACCAGCCCCAAGGACCGATGAGACCAATAGCCGCTGAGATGCTGAGTCCCATGCCAGCCAAAATGCGAAGAATGCGGTCAATGCCGCCAACGTTTTTTGTCATGATGTTTCCTTGATGTTGTGGGCCTGATTACGCGGTGGGAAGGGCGGCGCTGATCCAACGCGCCAAATCGGCAGCTGACATGGCGCCAGCTTGCCTGGCGATTTCGCGACCACCGGCAAAAACCGCTAGCGTAGGAATGCTGCGGATGTTGTAGGCCGCCGCCAGTCTCTGCTCGTCTTCGGTGTTGATCTTCACAAAGCGGGCTCGGCCGCGCATGTCGTGGCTGACCTTTTCAA
>Ga0194041_10000869_pt1 | contig 12626 bp, 11 predicted proteins | sample JunL449m_MetaG_FD_160082 | JGI IMG/M metagenome (GOLD analysis project Ga0194041, IMG submission 160082) | Anoxic zone freshwater microbial communities from boreal shield lake in IISD Experimental Lakes Area, Ontario, Canada - Jun2016-L442-9m | ecosystem: Environmental > Aquatic > Freshwater >...
CTCCACAACCTCAAGCGTCTCCACAACCTCAAGCGTCTCCACAACCTCAAGCGTCTCCACAACCTCAAGCGTCTCCACAACCTCCACCAAACTCAGGGCAGACTCGGAGTCAAACTCGGAGTCCGGTTCTATCTGCAAATCGGCGAGCGCCTCCTCGCTGTCGTCTTCTATCTGATTGGCTGCCGCCACAGCTGCGGCCTGCACCTCAACCTCGCTGTCTTCAAGTCCTTCGATCGTGCTCGCAACATCAGCGGCCGCCGCCCGGAGTACCTCAAGGATTTGATCCCGGCCACCACGCGAAGCCTCGATTTGTCGGCGCGCAATAGTTCGTCGCGTGGCGAGATCATCAAACATTCGCTCTTTGATCGCTTTGGCCTCTGCCACCATTGCCCGGCCCTCTTCTCGGGCAGTCTCCTTATTTGCCGCTGCTACCTCTTCTGCGGCAGCACGCATATCATTCGCCGCTGAGTGCGCTGCAGCCACCTCCGCTACCGAAACCACTCGCACCGCCTCTGCGGCAAGCTCGGCCTCGCTGGTCTTTATGTCAAGAATCGCTTCGGCCTGTGCGATCAACTCATCGTGTCGCTGCAGTGCCGCAGCGCTCAGCGCATCTGCTGCAGCTATCGCTTCGGCACTCACCCGGTCGGCTTCAGAGGCAGCCTCAGCTCGAAGCCGGTTCGCTTCATCGAGTTGCTCCGTCGATTCAGCAATCAAGCGCTCAGCTGTAGCCGTAGAGGATGCTTCCGTCTCACGCAGGTGCCGCTCCGCTTGCTCCTCTGCCTTGGTTCGAATCGCAGTGGCAGCATCTTTCGCGGCCGTCACTATCTTTGCTGTTTCCTCTCCGAGAACCGAGACGATTCGCGACTCATCAAGGTTTTGTGACTCAACCACTTGCTCCTCAAGTTCGGTCACCTTCTCGCGAAGCTGCCGATCCCGCAACTCCCAAATTCTCAGGGCGTCCGCTGCGCGACCGAGGGTCGCTTGGACCGAAACAGGATCTAATCCTTTGCGGACTCTCTCAAAGTGCGTACCTGCCAAGACTGCAGGATCAATCTCGGGTGGTTCGGGCAACGTGTCAGTCATGCCAGCAATGCTAGAAGTCCACGGGCCGCGTGTGGCGGAACCTCACAAAGCTCACCTTGGCAACTGAATACCATTGGGCGAGAGCGCCTTTACGGCTTGGTCAAGATTCTTTACAGGTCGCAGCTCTACCTGCTTCCCTGCCAAGGCCCGCATCTGTTTCTGTTCGTTCTGAGGAGTTGCCGCTGGATAGATGAACATCTTCACTCCTGCGCGCTTCACGGCAGCGACTTTCTGAAGAATTCCACCAATCGGTCCAACGGTTCCATCGTCAAGAATCTCTCCCGTGACAGCCACGGTTCGGCCTCCCGTGAGCGATCTTGGCGTCATGCGATCCAAGATCGCCAACGTCCATGCCAACCCGGCAGATGGACCAGACACCGTTCCAGAATCAACCGCCACCTGCACCTTGGAATCAATTGTCGGGGCATCAGGTTCTCCCTCAATTCCCAAAATTGGTCGAGTAACTTCATCTGCTGCTGCACCAAGCGTTACCGCTAGATCTTTGCGCACCGGCTTTCCGTCAGAGTCTTGCCGCCTGACGACCACCTGCACCTGCTCCCCCGGCGCGTGGTCAGCGAGTTCGGGTGCGATGTCAGAAGGAAGCGCCACTTCGGCGCCATCGACCGACACAATCACGTCACCCGGCAAGAGCACTCCATCAGCAGGAGCCTCCTTTTGTACCGCCACGACCCGTGTTCCGTCCGCGTCGTATGTTGCCTCAATGCCTAGGTATTCCAGCGCGACTCGAGTGGCAGTCAACTTGGACAGGTCCATCCGGAGTTGATTCTGTTTCTGGCTTGATTGGCGATTTCCATCCGGGTACATCTCGTCGCGAGTTCGAATCTCAACTGCGTCATCGAGCCAAGCTCGAATCATCAGCGCAGGTGTTGCTTGGTCGACAAACACCGTGGTGAACAAGACTTGCCCCTTCGTCTCGAAGCTCTTGGCCCCAGAGATGTCAACGCGTTGTTCAGCCGGACGAACCGAACCAGGCTGAACCAAATAAAAGGGCAAGCGAATCAGAAACATGCCGGCAACCAAAGCGGCGCCCAGAAAGCCGAATGCCGCAAGGACAAACCAGCGGGTCTTTGGAGGACCCTTGGCTTCTTGCTGAGCGTTCTGACTTGTTTCTCCTGTTGCAGCGGTGGCTGCAGAAATATCTTGGGTGCTGATCGCTGCAGGAGGAGCCGCGTTCAAGTCGCTTGCCGGCGGGGCACTGTCGGTTGGTAGTGTTCTATCAGTCATGTTCACGCTGTTGCTAGGAATCTTCATAGTGGTTCTGAGTGCTCTTGGCTTTGGTTACGCCCTGTTTGGTCGTCGACCACTCCCTCAGCCTGCCACGGGAACAGCCCCGGCACTTGCGCCAAGAGATTTTGCTGAGGCAATCCCCAGCGACTCCGGATCCGCTGCTGAAGTTACGCTCCTCGATAGAGCCCTTGATGATGAGCCTGCACGCGGCCGTCGCGCCAAAGACGTCACGATCACCCCGGTCGTTCGGGCTCGGTCAACACTGCTGCTTGCGCTGGCCGTGATTGGCATCGCTGCCATCCTCGGCGTGGTGCTCAGCGTGGCGCTTGTGGGCATCGTCTTCCTCGTGACTTGAACGCTTTCGCTCCCTGCACGCGCCGGTGCCCGGGCAAACCCGGGCACCTTGCACACTATTTATGAGTCGCCTTTGCGACTTCGTTCGTCTAAGGCTCAGCGACCGAACAACCCACGACGCGTTGGCGGGCTTTCTTCTGGCGGCTGATCGGCTGGTGGAACCGGTGCAGCTGGAGCGCTCGGGGCCGCCGGCGAGGCAAATGGACTCGAAGCCGGGTTTGGTGCCGGAGCAGGTGCCGGAGCCGGAGCCGGAGCCGGAGCGGGTGCCGGAGCCGGAGCTGGTGCAGGAGCGGGTGCAGGAGCTGGTGCAGGAGCCGGAGCGGGCGCAGGAGCCGGAGCAGCAGAAGGAGCGGGCGCAGGAGCCGGAGCGGGCGCGTTTGCCGGAGCCGGTGCAGACCCGGCCGTCAGGGCCTGTAGCTTGACCTTGTAATAGGGCTTCAGCTCGAACTTGACCTCGTTCAGTTCAAAAATTCGAACGCTGTCAACCCCCTGATCATTTCTGATTTTCTCAACAAAGCTCACCGCCTCATCGATTGACTCAAACTGGTTGTACCCCGGATCACCGTCGGGATTTTGAAAGATGACCATGTGCTGCGACACGAACCGCTCCTTGTTGATTGGTATGCGATTTACAGTCTAGGGGTGTCCGAGGCTGTTTGGGGCGCCCAAACGCTAAATTGCGCCACCAGATGCGGCATGCGAGCACCACTTTGGAAACCCAGGAGAGAGACTGCAGATGACACAAAATTCAGATCTCGACCCCCTCACTCATCGAAGTGAGGTCATTATCGCTGGCCACCTTGGACAACGCTCTGTGGCCGAAGCAGGACTGAACGACGCTGATGCCGATATTCGCGCCGCTGCTCTCGGCGCCCTTGATCGGATGGGCAAGCTTGGCAGTTCGGAGCTCATCTCGGGCCTCCAAGATCCGGCCCCAGCGACTCGACGTCGAGCAGCCCTGCTCGCTGCTGATCGTGATGATCTGCTCGATGAACTTCGGGAGTTGCTTTCCGATTCCGATGACACGGTGGTAGAGGTCGCGGCCTTTGCATGCGGTGAACGCGCCGATGCAGACGCAGAAACCGTAAAACTTCTGTCATGCGTAGCGCTCGAGCATGAGGATGCACTGTGCCGAGAGGCTGCAATTGCTGCGCTAGGTTCGATCGGCGACTCGGCCGGGCGTGCAGCCGTTCTCGTCGGTTGTTCCGACAGAGCCACAGTTCGAAGGCGAGCGGTTCTCGCTCTTGCTGCCTTCGAAGGCGCAGAAGTCACCGCAATGCTCCGCACACTTACTCAAGATCGCGACCAACAAGTACGCCAAGCAGCAGAAGAACTGCTTGCCATTGAACTCGGCGAGCAGCTCTAACGTCACCACTGCGTCGAATCGCACGCTTACTTCGTAAACCTGAAGCACTGACATCTCTGCCTGCTGCCTCGTCACGAGTGCAGCTCAATTACCTAACGTCGCGCTCCCATAAACATGTCACGCAACTCCTCATATGACTCCACCACGCGTCCTGCTCCGAGCACCACGGATTCAAGGGGTTGGCGAACCAGTTGCACGGGAACCTCGCTCTCGCTCGCGATTCGCAAGTCCATGCCCTTCAACAGGGATCCGCCCCCAACGAGGTGTATTCCATGTTCGATCAAGTCCTGAGCAAGTTCGGGTGGCGCTTCGGAGAGACAAGCCAAAACCGAGTCAACCATTGCATTCACCGGGTCAGAAATAGCGACACGAACTTCACTCGAGGACAAAATGATGGTTCGCGGAAGCCCTGACATCAGTTCTCTGCCGCGAACCTCGGCTCGGCCTTCATCTGGAGTCGGGTGAGCCGAACCGATCAGAATTTTGATTTCCTCTGCGGTCTGTTCGCCGATTGCGATCCCATATTCGCGGCGGATATAGGTGATGATCGCAGCATCAATATCGAACGAACCCACCCGAACGGCCTGCAGGGCAACTACCCCACCTAGCGAGATCAGCGCAGTCTCCGAGGTTCCACCTCCAATATCGACCACCATGTTTGCCATTGGTTCATTGATCGGCAGACCTGCACCGATTGCCGCAGCCATCGGCTGCTCGATCAACTGAGCTTCCGTCGCGCCCGCTTTTCTCGCTGCTTCGGTGACGGCTCGTTTCTCGACCGCCGTAATTGCTGACGGCACGCAGATCACAACTCGTGGCCGATTAAAACGGTTCACACCCACTCGCTTGAGCAACAGGCGAATCATCTCTTGCGTCACTTCGAAATCTGTGATCGCACCCTTTCGCAACGGGCGCACTGCCACGATATAACTCGGTGTTCTGCCGATCATCTTCCACGCATCACGACCCATGGCTAATACCTGGTTCGTCCTACTGTTGAGCGCGATGACCGAAGGCTCGTTCAGAACGATGCCCTCCCCTCTGGCGTAGACCAACGTGTTAGCCGTACCCAGATCAATAGCAAGGTCGCGTGCCAGTTCAAGCTCCTCGAGGAGGCCGGGTGTCGGCCCGTCTAGATAAACCTTGAGTCTCGCTCTCGCCACCGGGGTCAGGTGGAGCGAGAGCCTGCATTTTGTCGTGGAACCGATCCACCGAAGATCTAGGTGAGACCGGATCCCGGTTCCGCGCCCACAGCAGCATCATGCCGAAACAACTCAATCCGACCACGATCGCCAAGTACACCAAGTTATTCACAACAAGCACCTCGGGCTGCTTGGAGGGGGAATCAGGTTGACCTGCAGAGAGTTCTTCATAGGTTTGTTTACGATCTGACAACTTGGCACTACGCATATCGTAGGGAAGATCCTGCTCATGGTCCCACATCACCGGGCGCGTCAGCGGGCGATGGCGGTATTTATTACGGATAACAGCTTGTGCGAGGGCGCTCAGCCTGATCAATCCGCAGCAGTTTCGATCAGGCTGGGCCTCATCTTCGCCATCAGACACGTAGCATGTGAAGGTGAGTTTCTCTGACCCTTTCGATTCCGATCCCTCTGGTGATGACAACCCGTTCGAATCCATGAACTTTTTTCTGCAGGATCTGTCCCGAATGTTCGCGGGGCGACCTGCTGGCAGTTGGGACACTGCTCTGCAACTAGCTGGCGCGATCGCCACTGAAGGCCAGCCCGAACCAAACGTTGATCCAGAGGACCGCTTAGCTATCGAGCAGCTTGCCCGAGTAGCCGAACTTCATGTCGGGCAAGTCACCGGTCGAACGGTTGACCAAACCGTTCGCATCGAAGCACTCAACCGGACTCAGTGGGCGAAGCGGTTTCTTGACGAGGAACGCCCGCTCCTCGAAGAGTTGTCCGGCTCCATTGGCGCGGCTTTGCAATCTCAACTTGGCGACCTTGGATCCGAGGACTTGACCGAGATTGATTCGCAGTTGCCGCAGGTTCCGGGCATGCCACCTGAGGCGCTGATTCAACAACTCATGGGGATGATGGGTCCCATGCTGCTCGGAATGATGGCGGGCAGTACTGCAGGCCATCTCGCAACGCGAGCACTCGGCCATTATGAGCTTCCCCTCCCGCGACCAGCCAACGAACCGCTGACGCTCGTGCTTCGCAACGTGGACTCGTTCGCCGATGATTGGAGCTTGCCTCGAGAAGCTATTCGTCTCTGGGTATGTCTGTCCGATGTTGCGCATCAACATGTTCTCAATCTGCCGCATGTGCGTGCACACCTTGATGGATTGCTCGGCGAATACGTCTCGGCCTTTAGCCAGGACCCGGAAGAGATTGAGCGCAGAATGCGAGAACTTGGAATCTCGGAGGATTCCGAAGGTTCCGAACCCGAACTCGAAGCTCTGCAGCGACTTGCGGGCGACCCAGATGTGTTGCTCGGAGCTATGCAGTCACAAGAACAACTTGTGCTCATGCCAAGAATTGAAGCCGTGGTGGCAACAGTTGAAGGTTACGTAGATTGGGTGCTTGACAGCCTCGGTGGGCGTCTCATTCCTGAATACGATCGGGTCACTGAAGCGCTGCGCCGCCGGCGGGTCGAGGCGGGTCCCGCCAGCCGGTTCGTTGAACGCCTCTTCGGCCTTGAACTCTCTCAAGACACCTTTGATCGTGGGTCCAGATTCGTTGATGGCCTCGTGCAACGCAGCGGTACCGATGCGTTGACCCAACTCTGGCAAGACGAGGAGCATCTGCCCACTCCCGCTGAACTCTCTGCACCTGGACTCTGGCTGGCCCGGGTCGGTATTGAAGCGAATGACTTCGCGCTTGATGAACTGCCAGAGTTTGAGATTCCTGACTTTCCCGATTTAGAGAGCTAAGCGGGGCTCCTACTCTTCGACTGAGTTTTTAGAGTTTCGCGCCTGGCGTATGGTTTTTGTGATGCCCTTAGCGGTAGGTAACTGAGGTGGTGCTTGCCCGCTCTTCATCGCTTGCAGGGCGATCGCAAAAAACACCGCTGCCGCAGCAGCCACGACCATCACCACTGCCCCGCCAAGGCGAGTTGGCATCTTGATGAGCACGGGCACGGCTGCACCGAGGACCCAGATCACTTGGAACCTGGACTCAAACCTTGCGAAGGAGCGCCCGCGATTCGCATCGGGGGCATCTCGCTGAACCACTGCATCGAAAGCCTGCTTGCCCGAAGCTGCTGCCATGGCAATTGCTCCAGCCAGCAGGGCCTGCCCGACAAGACCCGGAAAAACCATCCCAGCGACACCACCAGAGACAGCAAGCACGAGTGCTCCAAAGAGCAACAGTTCCTCGCGAAGGTGGCGACGAATGACCGGCGCAACTGCCGCCCCAAGCAGGCCGCCGATCCCGGTGAGCGCAACGATGACTCCAAAGTGCCACACAGGAGGCACACCCGGTGCAATCACGGCGGAAGTATCGAGGGTTCCATCTGGGTTCTGCAGGAGGTGGCCCGTCATCATTCCGAGTCCCGGGTCTGTGGAAGCCCCTCGAAGCGCGAAGGCCAACAGGAAGGTCACAAATCCAACGATCCAACGAAGTGTTCCCATCGCCGATGCAGCCGAACGAACTCCGGCACCGCGTAGTTCTTCCTTCTCTTGCTCGTCCTCTACCTCGGCAGCAACCACCGTGACCGGTACGCGAAGAGACGCCACCGAAGCCGCTAGAAAGACCAATACGCTCAGGGCTGCGACCGCTCCTGGGCCACCGATCAGCAGCAGGATCGCTCCAGGCACCCCAGCGGCAAATGCGGCAAGGCCGGCCAAGAGCTGCAACTTGGAATTGGCCTCGACGAGTTCTCCGTCGCTGTGGACCACCGTTGGCACAATCGCGGCCTTCGCCACTGAGTAGGACTTTGCAAACACCAACATAAAGAATGCTTCGGGGAACAGGAGCAAACTGTTTGATCCGGCGCTCACAATCATGGCCACAGCGACGACGGCCCGGCCAACCGTTGAACCAACCAACATCGCGCGGCGACCACCTTTGGCGCGATCCATGGCTGGCCCGATGAGTGGTCCCACGATGGCAAACGGCGCCATTGTGAAAAGTAGATAGAGCGCGATTCGCCACCGAGCTCCAGACGGATCGACCGAGAAGAACAGCGATCCCGCGAGCACAAGCGCAATGAGGGCGTCGCCGCCAGTGGCAAGAACATGCGTGAGCGCAAGACCACTAAAGGGGATTGACGGGTCCACCCCAAATCGAGAACGTCTCCTCGATGCTCCTGAACCCCCGGTCATAGTCCCCATGCTAGGAGCAGACCCCTGTTGCTTGTTGCGAGCAGATCCTCGGCTTCGGGAAGCGCCGACCGAGTTAACTTCCGTGGCTGTCGCTAGCGAGTATTCGAGTACTTGTAACCCAGCCCTCGAATCGTCACGATCCGAGTGGGGCGTCCAGGATCATCTTCAATCTTGGACCGCACGCGCTTGACATGCACGTCCAAAGTCTTGGTATCTCCGACGTAGTCGCTGCCCCAGACGCGATCGATCAGAGTTGATCTAGGCAATACTCGACCAGCGTTCTCCATGAGCAAAGACAGCAACTCAAACTCCTTGAGGGGAAGGTTCACTACCTCGCCGCGAACCCGCACTTCGTGGCTATCAGTGTCAAGTTCTACTTCGTCGATGGTAAGAACATCTCGGACATCACTCCCAGCACTTGGCCCCTCAGTGCCGGCAACGGAACTGTGGCGGCGCAGCACAGCGCGCATCCGGGCAACTAATTCTCGTAATCGGTACGGCTTCGTGACGTAGTCATCGGCTCCCACCTCTAGGCCAACTACCGTGTCGATCTCGGCGCCTTTAGCTGTCACCATGATGATGGGCGTATCGCTACTGCGGCGAATCTCGCGACACACGTCGAGTCCAGAAATGTTTGGCAGCATGACGTCGAGCAGCACCAGGTCGGGCTTGACTAAGGCGAAGCGCTCAAGGGCCTCGGCCCCATCTCTAGCCACCTCCACGATGAACCCCTCGCGACCCAACCCAACCGTGAGCGCATCCACGAAAGCCTCTTCGTCTTCCACAAGGAGCACCGTGACAGGTGCAGACCCGCCGCTGGCTGAGTCTGGGTTGGTTGTTCGGGTTGAAATAGACATTTTTACTCCTATGAGGGTAGGTCGAAAAGAGCGACTTGGTCGGTTAACTCAGATGAAGTCATCGGGTCGATCTCGACTTGGGATCCATCGTCGACTTGAGGGGGAACAATTGCTGCGAGTGAGAGGATAAAGGTGGTGCCAACACCCTCTATCGAGTCCACCGACACGCTTCCTTGGTGATTGCTCACCACATGGCGAACGATTGCTAGGCCCAGGCCAGTGCCGCCAGTAGCTCGAGATCTGGCTCGGTCTACGCGGTAGAAACGCTCAAACACACGATCAAGATCTTTTCTTGGAATTCCGATTCCGGCATCGGTGACAGAAAGTTTGACCATGCTCCGGGGGGCGCCGCCCGCAGGAACCATTGCGCTGCTCAGCTGTGCAGACTGCGTACTGTCTCCCGGTTCCACCACAGCCGTCACCAGAATTTCGGACCCTTCGGGCGAATACTTCACTGCATTGTCCAACAAGTTGAACACGGCCGACACCAATTGCCGACGATCCCCAAGTACCAAAATCTGCGGAGAGAGATCAACGACCACCTCAATACCCGAATGACCTGCAGCGGCTGCAATGCGCGCCGTTGCTTCACTCACTACGGATTGAACCGAGATTTCATCGAACTCAGTTTCATCGCCAAACTCGATTCGACTGAGTTCCAAGAGGTCGTCGATTGTGTGGGCCGCTCGATCGGCCTCCACGATCATTCTTTCGGCGAGGCGGGCAACAACTTCACTCTCGGGTTCATCACGAATCGTCTCTGCCAACAGGCCGAGTGCACCAATCGGAGTTTTCAGTTCGTGGCTGATATTGGCCACAAAGTCTCTTCGCACCGTCTCGGTTCGTCGTTGCAGAGAATGATCCTCCACAATCGCTAAGGCACCCAATCCGGCGCCATCAGTAAATGGCTGTGCAGACACAACAAAGGATTGTGCCGGTGGTCCGAAGAGTTCAACCTCGCGGCGCACCGCTCGCCCACCGAGTGCCTTAATCATGAGTTCCTCAACCGCTGCCTCGACCAGAACGAGACCGTCTCGGGCCTCGATATAGCGCTGCGCTGACTGATTGCGAAAGAGTTCCGCTCCGGTGTCATCGCACAGAATGACGCCTTGTTCGATATGTTCAATGGCGTCACGCAGACGCTCAAGAAGGCCAGAGTTTGAACCCGGGTTTGCAGGGTTCAGCGCTTGAGCAACCTCAGTAGTCGGTGCAGCCTCTTCACTGGCCTCGGCGCCGACCAAGGGTGTTGGCGCAAGCGGTGTGGCCTCGGCCGCGTCCGAGGCTGCCCTCAACTCGGCCTGTTGTTTGAGTGGCACGGTCTTCGCTGCGAGGTAACCCAGTGCAGCTGCTGCGAACAGCCCAAGGATAAGTATCAGCAAGGAGGAAGCTGGCATCAGAGGTTCCTCGACCGGCTCATTGCGCTGCACCAGCTGAAAGCAAGAAATTCACAAGCCCGACCGGCTCGCTACCTCGAATACCCGTCAGCGCAGTGACTACAGGATGGCCCTTTGCGACGAGTGCCGTATCTGAGTCTGCTGGGAGCGAAGCAGTAGTCGGGACGAACCCAAATTCGACACGCTCCTCGGTGCGCAGAAGAAACTCCGTACGGATCGCCCCAAGCGGAGCGAGTTGGCCCCACTTCACCTCTTTCAGGTCAGTGCTCTGCAGGTCCGGAACGCTCAGGTTGATACTGCTCAGAGTTCCGCTCGAAACAATCCACGCGGCGACTTCAGCTGCGAGTTCCGCTGCAACATCAAAATACTGAATCGAGGGCTCGCTACCCGCGATACTGACGGCCACACCTGGTATGCCCAAATTTGCAGCTGTCAGCACAGCGCCAACGGTGCCTGAATGCAGAGTCACTCTGCCTGTGTTGAGACCCGGGTTCACGCCCGAGGCAACTACATCCGGGGGCGGACCAAAGGCGCCGAGATGTGCGGCAAACACACACAACGCCGGGGTTGCATCCAACTCATACGACTCCACAGATTCAAGGCCCTCAAGTGGCATCGACCGATACCGCATAAACGATCCGTCACCAAGGTTTCCAATTGCTGCCCCACAACCGCTGCGATCGCCTTCTGGCGCCAGAGCAATCACATCATGGCCAGCGGCACTCAAGGCCGAAGCAAGTGCATGTAGGCCTGGCGCGTGTAGGCCATCGTCATTTGTCACGAGAACTCTCATCAATGGACCCTCATGCGCCATCGAGCGACTCGCCCGACGCATCCTCGTTCGTAGAATCCACTTGGGCGGATTCACTGGCTCTGTCAGCCTGAGCAGGACTCTGCTCAGCTTCGGCACCTGCCTCTGCTTCTGCTTCGCGAAGTCTCTGCCGAGCAGCCCCGCTCTTCTCTGGCAGCCAACCAGTCACCATGTACATGACGCGCTCGCCAATGTTCACTGCATGATCGCCGACGCGCTCGTAGTAGCGGCCGATCATGGCCATCTGAACAGCGCCCTGCAGATTCAGATTCATCTCGGAGTGCGAGCGGAAGATCGCTTGCACATAAGCAACCTGCAGCTCGTCGAGTCGGTCATCAATGTCGTCAAGTGCCGAGGCAAGCGAGGTGTCAGCATCGACATAGGAGTCAATCGCAGCACGGATCAGGAACGTGGCCTCTACGCCCATTTGCTCAATCAAGCCGCGAATCTGAGGTCCAAACTCAACATCATAAATACGCCGAGAGGCTTTGCAAACGTTCACAATCAGGTCTGCGGATCGCTCGAGTTCACTGATGAGTCGCAAACTGGTGAGGATGAAACGAAGTTCTCCAGCAATAGGAGATTGCAGAGCGAGCAAGCGATAGCAGCGCTCTTCAAGACCCAAACAGAAGTCGTCAATGACATCATCACCGTCGATGAGCACCTGCGCTGCATGCAAATCGCGATCAAGCAGCGCTGCAGTCCCGCGGCCAATGGTCTCGGAGACCATTGCGCCCAGACGAATCAGGTCGGAGCGAACCTCTTCGAGTTCGCCGTGATAATGGATTCTGGTTTCGTTCAATTGAGTCCCCCGACTGACTGAAAGATCATCCGAATTTACCAGTGATGTAATGCTCGGTGCGCTCGTCAGTTGGGTTTGCAAAGATCGTTTCGGTGCGGTCGAACTCGACGAGCAGGCCAGTTCGCACATCACTCTCTTGGTTCACTTCAGTAGAAAAGAACGCAGTTGCATCGCTCACTCGTGCAGCCTGTTGCATGTTGTGAGTAACGATCACAATCGTAAAGTCCGTCTTGATCTCTCTCATCAAGTCTTCGATCCGAGCAGTGGCAATCGGGTCCAGAGCAGAACACGGCTCGTCCATCAGGATGACTTCGGGTTTCACAGCAATCGCTCGCGCAATACACAGGCGTTGTTGCTGACCACCCGACATTCCAAGTGCCGAGGCCTTCAGGCGGTCCTTGACCTCATCCCACAGGG
>Ga0194041_10000875_pt1 | contig 12579 bp, 8 predicted proteins | sample JunL449m_MetaG_FD_160082 | JGI IMG/M metagenome (GOLD analysis project Ga0194041, IMG submission 160082) | Anoxic zone freshwater microbial communities from boreal shield lake in IISD Experimental Lakes Area, Ontario, Canada - Jun2016-L442-9m | ecosystem: Environmental > Aquatic > Freshwater >...
AGTATTGACAGCGTTCGCTGTAAGCACCTGCGACTCCGAGCAGGTGGGGTTGCTATCAGCACAGCCCTCTCCAAATCCCATCGACATTGCGCTGCCGCCGTTCCAGATGACGTTGCCAAAGATCCGAAGGTCATCATCCGCTTTCGATGGTGTCGGAGCGCCCGAACCAGTAGGTGCGGTGGTTGGGCCGGCAACTGCAAAGTGCTGCCAAGCAGTCACGAATGGTGCGGGGTTGTAGATGACATTGTTCGCAAAGGTCACATGCTTGTTTGGGATGTATTGACCACCCTCATCAGTAGTTCCCCAACCGCCAGCGCTGCGATGCGCGGCACAAGTCACCGTGTCACCGTCGCAACCGCGACTTCCGTGAACGAATTCCACCGCATGGCTCCGTGACCCGATTCTGTACAAGGTGTTGTAAGCCATCACGATGTTGAAGCCACCATTTACCCCAAGGCCAGCCCCCTCGGTGTCGTGAATCACGTTGTTGGTCACTGCGATGCCATAGGCCTCGTATTGCAGCCAAGGTACTTGCATGAACTCAAACCCTGTGCCCTGCCCGGCAGTAAACCCGCCGGTTCCGCAGTTGTAGATCTCATTGCCATCAACCGTGATGGCCGAGCTTCCGCCTTTGGCATAGGCGCACCAATCCATCGCGTCGTGAATCTTGTTTCCCCGAATGTGCCCCTCATGAACTGCTACAAAATCAATTGCATTGTCATCGGCTCCGCCGATATCTGAATCTTCAATGTAGATATGGTCAGACTGATTCACCTTGATGGTTTCGTGGGCGCCCGTGCCACCCCAGAGTCGGCTGTTGCGAATCAAGGCGTAGCTGCACTGCTCACAATGAAACGCGTCTCCGCTGCGGTCAATTTCTAGGTCGATCAGGTAGAGGTGTCTTGTGTCGAACACATTGAGATCCCCCGTCAAGCGAGCAGTACCGCGGCCTTGAGCCGCTTGGATGATGACCGGCGACTGGCTCGTGCCCCAGCGGTACTCCATATAGTTCGGCAGGAGGGCTGCAGGGTACGTGCCGGGTTGCAACAAGATTCGGTACCCCTGCGTGAGCGTTGTTTGTGCCGGTACCCGCATCCATGCCTCGCTCACAGATCGCAGAGCCTGACCAGCGGATGCGCCAGTAGCTGAATCATTACCAGTACTCGGATTCACCCAGAGAGTGATCAGGGCTGCGTTGCTCATGACAAACCGACCTGAGACTGCATCAACAGGAGAGGGAGGACCAGTTGCTGGTGGTTGGGTGGCTGGTGGTTGGGTTGCTGGTGGTTGGGTTGCTGGTGGTTGGGTTGCTGGCGGCTGTGCACTCTGCGAGCCTCCGGAACTTGGGGCAGAAGAACAGGCTGCAAGGGCCAAAGCTGCAACGAAGGAAGTCAAAAGCAGGGTGAGCTTTCTTTTGGATGCAGCTTGGCCGGACGCATGTCCCATCTGTGATTCCAATCCCTAGCGGTACCCGAGCAGCATCGGCAGAAATCATTGGAATCTGAAGCGAAAATGGCCTGAGGGCTCGCCGTAATCGGAATTGCTATGTGGTGCGTTAGGCCCTCGGTCGTGCTGAGTACGCGATCCCGCAATCGCGTGAGAACGCTCCTGGCGGTGCCTCGGCAACAGTCAGCGTCTGCTCATAGTTGAACTCGGCTGCCTCTTGACCAATTGCTGGAATGGGCCCTCCCGAAACAGTGACCTGCGGCTGGTCCGGATCACCGGTTCCTGCGGCAATCAACACTCCGCTGAACGAACCATCGGCCGCAACATCCAAGGTTCGTGACGGTCGGCCTAGGAAGGTAATGGTGCGACCTTCGCTGATCGAATCTCGGACTCGGATGCGCTGCGAATCCCCTCCTTCAACCACACTGATTCCTAGGTCATTACAGGTAAGAGAAGTTCTGTATGACAGAGCATCGAAGTACCAGGTTTGTTCGGTCACACCTGTTATGTCCGCTCCGCCAAGTTCATTAGAAACCCCTGGGAGCGATGTGGTGGACGTGGTAGTGGCCGGTGGCGTATCCGTGCCAGCGGTGCCGCGCACCTCGCAGGTGAAGGTCGCCGTGGCCGGACTCTCGACCGTAGAGGTGACGGTAAGAGTCAGAACAGTGCCCTCAACTCGACCGGAATAGCGATACGTAGCTGAGCCCGATGTCATGCCGCGGGGCGGAGTCTCAACGAAACTGAAGTCGAAGGTTCCGTCTGGTTGCAGTTCGCCACTTGCTGCTCCGAGTTCAGGAAACAGAACGGTTCGCCCATTGATGATCTGTACTCGGATATTTGATGCGGGAATGTCCGCGCAATCTCCGACTCCTGCCATCACGGCAGTGAACTCAACAGTGCTCCCAGCAGGGGTAGTTGTAGTAGTACTTGGCGTTGTGCTGCTACCGGCTCCAGCAGGGAGCGTTGAACTACTGCTGGGGTCCTCGCTACTTGTTGACGGATCTGCGGGCGGCGGAACGTAGCCGACATCTGCATCTCCATCAGTTCCCGTAGGACGAGTGAATGCTGTGTCGGTCGTTGGATCCACCAACACAAGGTCATTCATGCGCTCTGGGCTCTTGCGCACTGCGGTCACTGAATCGGCAGAGAACCCCGACCAGGAGGTACCGGTGTACTTGGCATTCTTTCGAGAGGAGGGTGCTGTGAGCGGGTTACCGCAACTGCACTTGACTACTGGTACACCAAAATCGTTGACGAACACTGCAGTTCCGGCCTGGAGAACTGCAGGCACTGTCGTAGCTTTGCCATTGCTGAAACCGTGGTTGGTCACCGCTGTGTCTGAGCGCAGCGTGACTGGGGTCAACAGAGAAATGTACTCAGCGATATTTTTGGTTTCTATTCCGAGAACTTGGGCCCACGCTTTGGCCTTGTCTGGATTCGCATCAAGAAATGCCGCCATCTTCGTAGCATCACACACGGCTTTGTTCTGAGAGCCGCCGTAGAGCCCGGGGGTATCGCCGGGGAACGTCTCGGAGGAGTTCGTTGGGACCGTGGCCGGCGCAACGTTTGCTACTGCGCTCGTAGTAGTCGTTAGGTCGGTAGGACTAGTAGGCGCGGCCTGGCTCGCTGGAGCCGTATTCACGCCTTCCATGAAGGGGTTGCTGGTTGCTTCATTGACCGGTTCGCGTTGAAAGGTGCTGGCTTCTGCATCTGAGCTACAAGCTGGAAGAAGCGCTGCGAGAAGTCCCAGCCCAATGAGAAGAATTACTGATGGCCGCAGCGAAGGAAACGTCTGAAAACTCATGATCGCTCAATCGACAGGGTTATCAGGTTTAACATATTTCTGGAGTTCGGCAGAATTGTTCAAAACTTGAGGATTCACCCCTGAGTTCTTCACCGTTTTGAGCCTTTAGGCGTTTTTGGGAAGCTCAGAGAACGGAACGCTCTTGGTGTCGCCCGGTTCCTTACCGAGTCCGAGCACACGCTCTCCAATGATGTTCTTTTGAATCTGGTCGGTACCGCCGTAAATCGGCGGGGCCTGCGCCCAGAGCGCCATGCTCGTCACAATCTGTCCGAATGGGTTGCCGGTGGCCTCATCGTTGGCTGCGCGATCCTCGTCGCGATACGCGTGGAGCATTCCGGCCGGACCGATGATCCGCAGCCCGATATCTCGAGTCAGTCGCATGATGTCACTCATGGCTAGCTTGGAAAGGTTGCCAAACCCGGGGATGTCTTGGCCTGCCTTCTTCGCAGCTTTGAGGCGCAGGTTATTGAATTTGCCGAGTTCGCCCAGAGTATGCAGCTTCATCAGGTCTTGGCGGATGGTGGGATCTTCAATTGTGCCGTTGCCCTTTGCAAGGTCGATCATGAGTTTTGCTCCACCGCCGCCTAGCGGGCTGGCACTCGCACCGGAAGCAGCGGAGCGCTTCTTCCTAGGTGCGGACGCAAAATCTCCGGCCCGTTTAGTGAGGAAGCCACCAATCGTTCCCGGCGTTGCCGCTCCGCCTCCGGCTGATCCGCCGCCGCTGCCCAGACCTGAGCGCTCATGCATGAGCGTGGTGTTCGCTACGGCCCAACCATTACCACGGCCTCCGATGATTGCGTCGTTGCCAACCTGCGCATCCGAGAGGAACACCTCATTAAACAGTGCATGCCCCGTCATCTCGACAAGTGGCCGAACGTCAACTTCGCTCTGATGCATGTCCATCGCAAACCAGGTGATGCCCTGATGCTTGGGTTGTTCCGGATCGGTTCTTGCTATCAGCATGCCAAGATCAGCCACTGACCCGAATGAGGTCCAAACCTTTTGACCATTGATCGTCCACTGATCACCGTCGAGGTCTGCTTTACAGGTCAGACCCGCAAGATCAGAGCCTGCTCCTGGCTCGCTAAAGAGCTGACACCAAGCTTTTGTTCCGGTCACGATGTCACGCACGTACAGGTCAATCTGTTCCTGAGTTCCGTGGGTCGCAATGGTGGGTGCAGCAAGCAGAAGACCAAGGCCTCCTGGCGCGCCAAGGGCACCAAAATCTGTTATCTCGTTTTGCACCCGGACAGAGTCATTGCGAGACAGCGCCTTGCCGTAAGCATGAGTGGGCAAGCCTGGAGCTGACCATCCAGCTAGACCGAGCAGCTGCCACCACTGTTCAACCGTCAGCTCAGGGTCCCAATTCTCACTTAACCAAGTTCGGAGTTCATCCACTAGTTCATCCTGCGCTGCTCCAGCATTGGTAGGAACAGCATTGGTAGGAACAGCATTGGTAGTTGCAGCTTCGGTCGTGTCACTCATTGGATGCCTCTTCTCGCCAATTGTTGACTAGTTCTGTGTACAAGAATGACCCGGCTCATTCGTTTGGGCAAAAAGGAACTGCGACAGCCCGAGTCTTGAACGCCGACCACGGCCGAGAATACCGCCGCCGAGAATACTGAATTAAAACCGCGTCAGGACGAATCGCCGAGGCGCTCACTGTAGGCAGCAGCCCGGTTGACAGATTCGACTCCAGCAAAAAGCCGCTCCGACCAACATCATCTAGGCCATCATTAACAGCATGTCTGATGCCTCTGCCCCAACGTCGAACCTGAGCAGCCATCCCGATGACGAGGCTCACACACCGATTACCAAGTGGCTAGTCCTAGTTGGCGGAGTCATTCTGACTGCCGGATTGCTCTTTGGCTATGACCAAGGGGTCATCTCCGGCGCCTTGGTCGGAATCGAGAAGTCATTCACGGTCTCCACCTTTATGGTGGAAATCATTACCAGCTGGGTGACGCTCGGCGCACTAGTTGGTGCTTTAGTAGCGGGCGTTTTATCCGACAAGGTCGGCCGAAAAAAGGCCGTGCTACTTGCAGCAGTGCTATTCACATTCGGAGCACTTGTCGAGGCCTTCGCTCCCGGAGCTTGGGTCTTGGTAGCCGGAAGACTCATCGTTGGTTTCGGAGTGGGCGTGGCCTCTGTTGCTGCACCCTTGTATGCAGCGGAAATGGCTCCCACTCGACTTCGAGGCAGGTTTGTTTCTGGCTACCAGTTCGGTATCACTTTTGGAATCTTCCTTGCGTACTTAATCGATGAGCTTCTGTCGAGCGGAGAACGCTGGCGCCTGATGCTGGGCATTTCGGCAGTGCCAGCTGTGCTGCTGATCCTGCTGATTCTTCCCTCGAGTGATACCCCTAGATGGTTCTTAACTAAGGGCCGACGCGCTGATGCCGAATCCGCCCTTGAACGAATCCGGCCAGATGACACTGCGCAAGCCATGGCGGAACTCGAAGCGAGCGTAGAGGGTGAGGCCCAGCAGGCAGGCTGGGCAGAAGTCTTTAGCCAAACTTGGCGACGCCCACTCACCATTGGAATCGGGCTTGCTGTCTTTCAACAAGTCACTGGCATCAACGCAATCATCTATTACGCCAACAAGATCTTTGCCGCAGCCGGGTTCATTACTCCGCAAGGCCAAACCGCTGCCACTACCTGGGCTATTGGCGCAGTCAATGTTTTGGCCACGCTGATTGCCGTTGCGTTCGTAGACAAGCTTGGCCGCAAGCCGCTGCTCTTGGCTGGGCTCGTGGGCATGTCGGTCAGCCTGACAGTGGTTGGCGTTTGCTTCTGGTTCATCAATCGGAGCGGCCCGGCCACTACGGGCGGCCCGAGCGATGCCGGGCTGATCACCCTGGTTGCACTCGTGGTCTACATCGCGTCATTCGCGTTCTCGCTCGGACCTGTGGTCTGGACTGTGATTAACGAAATCTTCCCGAGGAACATTCGCGGCCGGGGTGTGTCCATTGCAACTGCTGCCAACTGGGGCAGCGCTTGGCTGGTCAGCCAGTTCTTCCTGAGTCTGGTCGACACCATCGGCGAGTCGGGCACCTTCATGTTGTTTGCAGCGCTCAGCGTGATTGCCTTCATCTGGATCTCGAAGGTCCTGCCCGAGACTCGGGGTCGCTCGCTAGAAGACATCGAGCAGATGTGGCTGGACGAACCCGGGAATACAGCACCAGCAGCAACTTGATCTGGAAATCGAGTAGTGACGTAATGGAAGACTCAAACGGAAGCATCGAGGAGTGCGGGCAAAATGTCTAAGTTGAGTGACTCCAACGAGAATGATGCTGAAATCGGCGCTCAGTCTGAGGTTCGGATCGTTGCAATTGAGCGAGAAGAGATTGAAACCATTCGCACCGAATTCTTTAGCGATGCCGTCCTAGCGATTGCGTTGACTTTGCTGGTCCTTGACTTGGATCTCGGTGAGTTTCGCAAGGCGGAGCTCAGTGGGTTGCTGACCCGAGAACTCGAGACCTACGCAGCGTTCTTCGTTTCCTTTCTCTTCATAGCGGTGACGTGGCACAACCATCACGCTGCATTCAACCGCCTCAAGGGTGTGAGTTCACCACTGCTCATGGCGAACTTTGGAATTCTGCTAGGGGCTACCCTGCTCCCGTTCCCAACTGGCATCGTGGCGACTGCATTTCGAGTGGAGAGTCTGCGAGATGAACAGATTGCGGTACTGCTCTATGGCTTGTTGGCCTTCGTCATGAGCGTGTCATGGACATGTTTCTTCCATCTCGTTAGTAGAGATCCGCATCTGTGGAAAAACAGCGGAGAGAAAGAAATGTGGGGCCGAGTGAGAAACTTTGCGGGGTGCATTGCAGTTGGTTATTTCATGGCGGCAATTTTCGGGTTCTTCCTCTCCCCTTGGCTCAGCATTGCCCTGTTCGCCGGGCTGCTGATTATTCAATCGACGCAGGCGCATCGCATGTCACCTGGCCACAAGAGCAATGCACCTCAGACAGCATCGAGTCCGGCTACCTGAGCCAGCAATTCCACTGACCTCAGGCGGTCCTCGATCTTGGGAACTGCGTGAGCAACGATCAACTCATCTGCGTGAGCATGCTTGGCAAACCCCTGCAGGTACTCCGCCACTCGCTCAGGTGACCCGCATGCCGTGTAACGCATCATGGATGCGATCTGTTGGCCCTGAGGCGATGCAATCAAAGCGTCAGCATCTTCATCGCTCAGCTCTACGTCCGGCACAAGAAAGCGAGCAACTCGAAGTCTGGTCGCCTGCAAGAGCTGTTCTGCCGCGGCAGATTCTGTGTCGGCGACAACCGCATTGACTGCAGCCATCACATAGGGGGCGCCGAGTTGAGCAGAAGGCTGAAACTCGTCTCGGTAGATAGCAACGGCTTGCAGTAGCGCCGCTGGCGCAAAGTGCGAGGCGAACGCAAAGGGAAGCCCGAGTTCCGCGGCCAGACGAGCACCAAACAACGAAGATCCCAGAATGTACAGCGGAACGTTGGTTCCTTGGCCGGGCGTTGCCGATACCCCTTCAACAATGCTGTGCTCGCTCAGGAATCCCTGCAACTCAAGAACATCTTGCGGGAACCGTTCAGATGCTCTGGCATCTGCCCGCATGGCACGCGCTGCTGCTTGGTCACTGCCCGGTGCACGGCCAAGGCCAAGATCTATGCGGCCAGGATGAAGCGTTGCAAGCGTGCCGAACTGCTCTGCGATGCTGAGCGGCGAGTGATTCGGCAGCATCACGCCACCAGCGCCAAGGCGGATTCGATTTGTCTGCGTTGCAACGTGCGCAATCAGCACACTCGGAGCAGAGGAACCAACCACCGACATGTTGTGATGCTCGGCATACCAAACTCGCTCGTAGCCACAGGCTTCGGCTCGCTGAGCGAGGGCGACGCTACCCTCGAACGCTTCTCGCGCTGACTCTCCCCGACCAATAATCGCAAGGTCAAGAATAGAGAGCGGCAACGAGATAGTTGGAGTCACAGGATCAGTCTGCCAGCCGCGACGACATTAGAAATCCTGCGGGGTCGGGCGCATCAGTATCTCGTTGAGGGCGATTCGCCGATTGCGAGTCACGACATAAGAAATCGTGTCGGCAATGTCTTCCGCTCGCAAAGGTTCGATGCCTGCAAAGCGTTGCTTGAGTGCCTCTTGAGCGGCTGCACTCAGGTGAGTCTTGAGTTCGGTGTCGACCACACCTGGCTCAATCAACGTCACTCGCACAAAGCGACCTGTCACTTCTTGGCGCAGCGACTCGCTAAATGCCCCAATGCCGTGTTTGACCAAGTTGTAGACACCCGAACCAACACGAGGAATCCGTCCCGCTGTAGAGCTCAGATTTACAATATCGGCCACTTGTCGCTTGGATTCCAAAGCCGACTTGAGCAGGTGTGGCAGCGCCGCGTGGGTGCATGCCAACAGACCATCAACATTGACCCCGATCATGCGTTCCCAGTCTTCTGGGTTGGCATTCTCGATTGGTCCCAGCAGCATGACCCCGGCGTTGTTGACCAAGGTGTCGAGTCGACCGAATTGCTGCACGGTTTGAGCCACAGCGGCGGCTGCTTGTTCCCGATCCGCCACATCGCATTCGATGGACAGCGCTCGCCCGCCCGAGGACTCAATCTTGGCCGCAAGGGCCTGGAGTCGGTCGACGCGGCGCGCAACCAGCACAACTGTTGCCCCCTCTGCGGACAACCGCAATGCAGTCGCCTCACCAATCCCGCTGCTAGCGCCGGTTACGAGCGCAACTGTTTCATCAAGTCGTTCAGTAGTCATCAAATCTCCTCGTAGGTGGAAACGTTCTAGCTGCCGGTGCGGGCAGGAGCGAACTCGGGGCGCACCCACCTGAGTCGCAAGTTTTGACCGGAGGGCTGCAACCTCTGGCTGGGGCGCGATCTAACTGCTCAAACACCCAAGCTATGAGTCCTCGGCAGGAGATCCCCAGAAATCGCCTGGACCCACAAGACTGCCTTCGGGGATCCCGAGCGAGTTGCACACTTGGTCAAAGGGTTCGTTGAGCAGTGCCATCCAGTCCCAAGATGCGGAGTAGAGATCAGTGGTGGTCTGCGAACCCCGGTGCGCAGCTGTAGCCATAATCTCGGGATCAAGGTGTGAGTGGCCTTCGGGGAACACTCCGAGCTTGACCCCTTGATGCCACTGCAACAACACAACCGACAGCCACCCGATTCCCGCCGAGGCGTTGCCCGCATTGAACACTGCGGTGTAGACCTCGCCCTGTGCCGAGGTGTTGTAGCCGGCGAGCACGTGATGAACATCATGCGAGCCGAGAAACTCAACCGGCAAAGGAACCCCGGGCATTCCGGGTATATCGAAACTGGCGTCCTGGTAAAAATCTCGCATGACCGCTCCGAGCGAACCCTCGGGTGCTTCATCGAGCAGACGGTGGTACTCAACAATGGTGTCTGGTCGCGTAATCGAGGCTAAGTCATGACGATCCATCCGCGCCGAAATCACATCTCCGTCCACTGCAATGCGCTCGGAGAGGAACCTTCGAAATAGGTCGGCTTTGGCTGATGCTGAGCCTTCACTCGCAACCTGCTCGATACCAGCGGCATGGGTCTCGTCCACCCCTAGGCGGTTGGCGACCCACCGAGCTGCGGTCGCAGCCTCCGGGTCGGGTTCATCAGCGAACAAGCCAACGAGCATCCCGGCGTGAACAGCTTCTTGGCGATCCGATTCGTTGGGCAAGCCACGCAGAATCATCTCAATTGCTTCTTCTGAATCTGCCCAAGGGTCTTCGTCGCCGAGCAGGTCGGAGAAGTCGAAGGATTCTTCCAACCCGTGGCAACCAGCGCAGCCTTCAAGTGCGGCAAACATAGAGACGAGCTCCGCCTCGTTACCTTCAAACGGACGCGTTCCCAATGCAGTCGCTACCAGGCGCATCACTGCTACGAATGACCTTCGGGCTTCGGGAGGACCAAATACAAGGAGAGCCATGAATTGATCCTAACTGCCCGCTTCAGGACTCGCCGCAGGCCGCAGAGGTCACCGCCGAGTTCAGTTGCTACACCAACGGATTGCGAGGCTCCTACCTCATAGCCATTGCGCCAAGCTAGGCGCCAAGAGAGGCGTTGTACTTCAGATGGGGTTTCCCAACCGGCTCCTTAAGCTCTGCGAGCCACTTAGCACTCACCGGGAATGCTGTGATGTAACGCTCCGGTCCATCATCAACGCTCAGGGAATACACCAAGAGCAGCTGATCGCCCTCACTCGCTTGCTGCTCTGTCAGGTCTGCTCGGCGCAGAACTCGTGTCCGAGCTGTCCACCTCTTCCCTGAGCTCGACACACCGCTAGCAGAAAGGTCAGCGAGCTCGTCCATCGCAAGCGCATGCGCAGTCTTAGTCGCAGTCGCAGGCGAGGACCAGGCATCTGGCCGGTTGAGCGGGGCTACTGACTCCAGCGCAGCGGTTACTTCTGCGAGCATGCCCTGCTGTGGATTCGCTCCTTGGCCGAGTGGCCACCTGCCCGATATTCCAAGGGTGTGCGCGACCTCTTGAGATGTCCAGCGGTGACGCTTGCGGCCAAACTCTGTGGGCACAGGGCTGAGCAGATATCCGTAGGTATGGTTCAGACCCGCGTGTCCGTAATCAAGGCCGGCATCGGTGCCAAGTCTTGCCTCGAAAAGTTGACCGAGCGCCTGCGGAACAGAGGCCGAGCCGTTCTTCTCGGTGGTAGTGCTGCTTCCCCAGGGATCGAGTACTGCCTCATCTGCAAGGTCCAAGTTGAGTAACTGCAGTAAGTCCGGAGATTCGCTCTGCAGAAGTGTTTCGGCCCATCTTGCTAGGTGCGGGTTTGCACTCGGAGGAGGCCCCGCATCAAGAAGCTCTGCTAGCTCTTGATAGTGGAGGTATGTCTCAGTCAGCTCTCCGAACTCGTCTTCTCGGATGCGGCCAGAGGTGACTGCGGTCTGCAGATGCTTGTGATCGACCTCATCTGCTGCTGAAGGCGGCAGCAGTTCCCCAAGGTTCGCTTGTATCTGCTGGAGCACCTTTCGGGAATGAAAATCCGCTGCTTCACTCACGAGAGCAAGCCTATCTGCCGGCCTCAACACGCACCTTCCCGTCCTCCCGATCGTGCTTGACAGAAGCTCAAGAAACTTGCATGCTGCTTGCAAGAAGTATATTTGCAGATTCTCTGCAAATACGACCGGGGGGATCCTTGATATGCAATTTCGCACTCACATGAAATTGATGGGCGTGGGCATACTTGTGGTTGTCGCGGCTCTTGCGGGGAGCGCTGGAGCAGCGGAATCCCCACAAGCAGGCCGAGCGACACGCACCGACTCCGACTCACGCAGTCCTCAGCACAGCACCAGCAACGCACCGTGGTTTCCGTCACTGAACGCCTCCGAAGCCTTCGACTCAGGTCGGTCGCACGTCTTCTCTGAGGCCTACTTCGGCGGATCCGAGCGTCGCGCCAACACGGTGACGAGTCAGTCATCACCCGAAAACCAGTACCCGTCGGCTTACAACATGGTCTATAAGGACGCCAAGCACGTGTACGTCTACGGCGGAAGCTACGGCGACGTCCCAGGCTCGATCGGTGCCTACGTGGCTCAGGTCGACCCGACCACGTTGAAGCCCATCTGGTACACGCAGTTGCTGAACTCTACCGCTGGCCCTGATGCGGGCACCTGGAACTACCCCGGAGTCATGGGCCTGCTCAAGGATGGCAACATCTACGTCACCTACAGCAACAAGTTGGCCAAGGTGAACCCGGGCACTGGTGTGGTGCTGGCCACCCTCGAACTCCCTCACCCGGGAGCAGCGGCTACGGACACCTCGTACAACGGATTCGATGCAACACCGAACGGAACCATCATCTTGAAGTCGCTTTACCGGACCGCAGGGTGCACGAAGCAGGGTCCGAGTGCACTCGATTGCTCAGGACCGGTGCCTCCATCGGTCATCGTGTCGGTCAATCCCAGCACCATGACAGTGAATGACACCGTACAGCTGACCCAACCCGCAGGTGCTCGGCCGACCATCTCGCAGTTCAAGGGGAAGACTTACTATTACTTGGTCCAAGGCGATTTCTACGGTGACGCCTATCCGGTGCGGTACATCATCTCGTCGACCGGACAGTTCACCTTCGACACGTCGTGGACAGCGCCCAATGTGAATCCGATCGCCGGACAGGGCGCCACGACATCTCTGGGGGTCTTCGGAAACTGGATGGTCATCCAGAACAACTCGCTCAAGTCCCAAGTGCCCCTGACGGTGACGGCGATCAACCAGGCTGATGGTTCCGTTGCGGCAAGCCTGCAGCCGTTCGCCAACATCCCGGTCGATCCGACGTATGCGGCAGCACTGGGTGCCACC
>Ga0194041_10000877_pt1 | contig 12572 bp, 10 predicted proteins | sample JunL449m_MetaG_FD_160082 | JGI IMG/M metagenome (GOLD analysis project Ga0194041, IMG submission 160082) | Anoxic zone freshwater microbial communities from boreal shield lake in IISD Experimental Lakes Area, Ontario, Canada - Jun2016-L442-9m | ecosystem: Environmental > Aquatic > Freshwater >...
GTTTATCCACTGACGCTGTTTGCCGTTGCGGGAATGCTTTTGTTCCCAATTTCCAGTGATCTCATTACTTTATTTGTTGCCCTTGAAATGCTTTCACTTCCATTGTATTTAATGGCCGGGCTTTCACGCCGTCGCCGTTTAGCTTCGCAAGAGTCGGCGCTGAAGTACTTCTTACTAGGCGCATTTTCATCGGCATTCTTCTTGTTTGGCGCAGCTTTCTTGTATGGATATTCATCCTCAGTCACCTTTGCTGGAATTCATAATGCAGTAATTGGCGCGGCTGGAAACGATGTCTTCTTACTTATCGGCATAGCGTTTCTCTCAGTTGGTTTGCTCTTCAAAGTTGGCGCAGTTCCATTCCATGCATGGTCACCCGATGTTTACCAAGGTGCACCAACGCCAGTCACTGCATTTATGGCTGCGGCTACCAAAGTTGCCGCTTTCGGTGCAATGCTACGAATTTTCTACACCGCATTCGCAAGTGCCCAATGGTCGTGGTCACCTGTTCTATCTTTGATTGCAATCATCACAATGTTGCTTGGTTCATTAGTTGCAATCACACAGCGTGATGTAAAGCGTATGTTGGCTTACTCTTCTATCGCGCACGCCGGTTTCTTACTAACTGGTGTTATAGCGTTGAATAAAGCCGGACTTGATGCATCAATCTTTTACTTATTCGCTTATGGAGTTGCAACCGTCGGTGGTTTTGCCGTCGTAACGTTGGTGCGCGACTCGGCTGGCGAAGTTACTGATTTAAATCGTTGGAAAGGCCTAGGCAAGCGTTCACCTTGGGTGGCATCTTCCTTCGCTTTCTTCTTATTAGCTTTTGCTGGGATTCCACTTACATCGGGCTTCATCGGAAAGTTTTCAATTTTCTCTGCAGCTTACGAGAGTGGTGCGAAAGCAGTTGTTATTGCCGGTGTGCTTTCAAGTGCAATTGCGGCATTTTTCTATATTCGTGTAATTGTCTTGATGTTCTTCACTGATCCAGTTGAAGATGGAACTGGTGTTGAGATTCCATCAGTACTCACACAACTCACTTTAATTATTTCATTGGCCATAACAGTTGGCCTAGGCGTTTACCCAGCACCACTTCTTAACTTCATAACAAATCTCGCGACTTTCATACGCTGATGTCAACATTTGGTATCCCTAATGTTGCTCCAGCTCTTGAAGCAACACTTGTTGCACAAATGGCGCAAGTTGAATCACTGCTTTTAAGCCACACCCGCAGCGAATATCCATTTGTTGATGAGACTGCCCACCATTTAGTTGCCGCCGGCGGTAAGCGTTTGCGCCCACTTTTGACGCTGCTCACTGCCCAATATGGCGATCCAACCGGCAGCGGCATTATTGCCGCGGCAGTTGCTTGCGAAATCACTCACCTTGCAACGTTGTATCACGATGATGTTATGGATGAAGCGCCACTTCGACGCGGAGTTGAGAGTGCAAACATACGTTGGGGAAACACAATTGCAATCTTGACCGGAGATTTTCTCTTCGCTAAATCCTCAGATTTATTAGCCGATTTAGGTCCCGAAGCCGTTCGCTTACAAGCCCGCACTTTTGAACGTTTAGTTATCGGTCAGATCATGGAAACCCAAGGGCCAAACCCGGGGCAAGATCCGCTGGAATATTATTTGAAAGTTGTCGCAGATAAAACCGGCTCACTAATTGCCGCAAGTGCGCGCTATGGTGGAATGATTTCAGGAGCGCCATCAGATATTACTGACACCGTAACTTTATTTGGTGAAAAAATTGGCGTAGCTTTTCAGTTGGCTGATGATGTTATTGATATTGCCAGCGAATCAAATCAATCCGGTAAAACCCCAGGCACCGATTTACGCGAAGGTGTTCCAACGCTTGTTACTTTAAATGTTATGAAATCGACAGATTCTGGCGATCGCGAACTGCAACAATTACTGTCAGGGCCAATTGAGGATGAAACAACAGTCCAACAGGTTTTATCTACATTAAGGAAGCACAAAGCATTAGATGAATCCCGTGATCAACTCCATCAGATTGCTAAGGAAGCGCGCAGCGCTCTTGGCCCACTTCCAGTCTGCGATGCAACTGGGGCTTTAATGTCGCTATGCGACGCGGTTATCGACCGCTCTGCTTGATCGCACTAAATCTGTTCCCAGGGTTATAAGTGCAACCCAAATTGCAAGAAAACCAATCCATCTAGCTGTAGGCATAGCTTCATGGCGCACCCACACACCTATTGAAAACTGCAAAGTTGGGGTTATGTACTGCAATAAACCTATAGTCGTAAATGGCAATCGAGTTGTAGAACCATTGAATAAAAGCAATGGAATCGCGGTAACAGCTCCAGCACTAATTAGGAGAATTGTTGAACCCATATGGTGACCAAATTGACCAGTTCCATGATTGCCTAAGTAGATTAAATAGCCAGCATAAGGAATGAAAGAGATGCCGGTTTCAATTGCTAAACCTTCTAATGCTCCAAGGCCAAGCTGCTTTTTCATAAGCCCATAGCTGCCCCACGAAATAGCCAGTGTCAATGCAATCCATGGTGGTCTTCCATAATCAATAGTCAGAATTAAAACTCCGATTGATGCAATTGAAACTGCAGCCCATTGCAATACTCGCATTTTTTCTTTGAGGAGAATAACGCCAAAAGCGATGATAATTAAAGGATTTATGTAATAACCTAATGAAGCTTCAACTACATGACCGTTGTTAGTTGCCCAAATGTAGACAAGCCAGTTGATAGAAACTAGCACCGAAGTGACAAAGAGTTTTGCAGCAATTTTTGGCCGCTTGAGTGTTTTCAAAGTAGCTTTTAATGATTTTGTGATTGCTAAAATTACTATGCAGAAGAATAAAGTCCATACAGCGCGGTGCGAAACAATTTCAAAAGGGTTAGCCGGTTCAAGTCGTGACCAAAATAGCGGTAATAAACCCCAGAGACCATAGGCACTGACCCCAAAAATAAGTCCTAGTTTATTTTTACTCACTTATCTAAAGTTCGTAAACTGCACAGCGAAATCAAATCCGCCCTCTTTAACCATTGCCATGGTGTCTTGCAGATCATCACGACTCTTTGAAGTCACACGCAATTCATCACCTTGAATTTGAGTCTTAACAGATTTTGGACCCTCATCGCGAATAAGTTTTGCAATCTTTTTGGCATTCTCGGTGGATATACCTTCTTTTAATGGTGCAGCAATTTTGTAAATTTTTCCGCTCAGTTGTGGGGCTCCGGCATCTAAATGCTTAAGCGATACTCCACGCTTAACCATCTTGTCTTTCACCACATCCAAGGCAGCTTTGGCACGCTCTTCAGTGTCGGCTTCAATCAAAACCTTCTCACCTTCTAGCTCAATCTTGGAGCCCGTATTCTTAAAATCAAAGCGGGTTTCAATTTCGCGCACTGCTTGGTTGATGGCGTTATCAAGCTCCATACGGTCAATTTTGGAAGTGATATCAAAACTTGCATCAGCCATGGCTTAACTCCTTTTAGCTCTGTGAACGCGATTGTATTCTAATTGTGTAGTGTTTTTCCAACGGCCTTTGTTTGCCACAGATTTAAGATTTGAGTAGTAACTGATGCCATTATTGCGCGTGATGCCTCATTAACTGTGGTGTATGCGCAGGTTTGCACTAAGTCACAACTCCACGTAGAGATTCCAGCATTAAAGATTGCGGCACCCGATGGTGTTGTAAACCAAATGGATTGGGCAATTGGAACTGGCCTTGTCGGAAGTCCAGGTGTAGGTGCATCGCGATAATGCATAATTCCTGAAAATAGAATATTTGCTGAAGGGGGAGCAGCTGGTGTACTAACAGCATGCTCTACTTCGCTATCAGGCGAGATTCCGGTGATAGCGGAATTAGCTGGAAGTGTGAGCCACTTTGGAATTGTGACCGCTTTCAATTCGCCATAAACATGTACGCCATCAGCCAAACTTCCGGTCAGAAGTGTCGGCGGAATATTTAGTCGGCGATCTTCAAATTTGATTGTTACTTGGTTGAGGTTGGTGACCGGATCTTGCGCAGCTACGCGATAAATAATAATTCTACGATTTTTTCCAACTTTTGAATCAGCTAATCGTGTTTGCCAGATGCCAGTATTTCCACCGAGAATTGCAACATTAATTCCAGTATTTCGCGCCGAAACCAACGTGTCATAAATACGGTGAGTGAAGTACTCAGGGTGTCCACCTAAAACTATTCCGTTATAGCTTTTAGTAATGGAAGGCCAGGAATCTAGATCAAAATCTGAGTACTGGTCGTAGTTAATTCCTGCTTTTTCAATGAACTGCACTAATGAAACGGCATCACGGTGAATACTAAATCCGCCACTACCAACGATTGGCCGGTCTAAAGAAACAACGCGGCTGCGATCATTTCGCTGCTCAGTCTTTGTGGCGCCCCCACCGAAATAACCTGATCGCCCACCAAAAGTGTTATACGTATTCCATGTAATAAAGGAATGCATCAGCATTAATTTTGAACTACCTAATGGACTATGCAGAACAAATGGCGCAGCATTTTCAATCGTGCCATCAAAAGAACGTGTGATAAATAAATAAAAACCTGGAACCCAATGCTGATCTAACTTTAAGGGCACCGTAGTTGGCCAACTTGTATCAACCATTCGAGTCGCATCGTGTGGATGATTAACTTTTCTTTCTTTCAAATTGATTGGGCCGGAATCCCAGACTTGTCGAGCACCAGATCCTTGATACCAACCAATTCGTAGAGCCTCGATACTTCGTGCCCCGGTATGAAATGTGTCGGCGCTACTTCCATATAAAGATGCATGGATATCAATTGTGTCGCCACAACCACCCGAAGTTTTATTGAGCCACAACGCGCTCCCAGCAGCACCTTGTAAGTTAAGTTTTTTCCAATCTTTAACCGCCATTGCTACGCCTTGTTGTGCATTTTCATCAGCCACCCAGGTCGGTGAAAGTTTGGTGCAAGCAGAATCTGAATAGTTAGAAACATCTGCAGGTGTTTTAGTAGCAAGGGATTGTTCAAAAGTACGCATCGGTTGATTTGTAATATCAGTGTGTGATGCAACTGGTGGGAGAGTTTTATGATCTTGAATGTATTCATACAAAACAGTGCCAGAGGTCGCCCCCGAAATCACAACAAGAATTGCAAGGCCAATTAGTACAGGCTTTCGGCGCAATCGCATGGCTTAATTAAAGGTTAGTTGTCGGACAAGAGCCAATTAGCGAGTTAGTGGACCGCTCCTGTACCCTTACCCGGTCGCATAGAAAGCCTTGGCGGGTTGCCCGAGCGGCCAATGGGAGGGGACTGTAAATCCCCCGGCTCTGCCTTCGAAGGTTCAAATCCTTCACCCGCCACCAATAAAAGCCAATCCACGCGATTGGCTTTTTGCGTATTACTCGCGTGTAGACATCTGATTAACCCCTGAATAGCCTTCGCTTTATATCCATCCACTTTTTAGGAGCTATCGTGAAAAAACGTTTTGGAATTTTCGCAGCTGTTGTGATTGCAGCCGCGCTTACTTTATCTGGATGCGCTAAAAGCGATTCAGCAACTAGCAGTGCAGCAGCTTCATGTGCCAAAGCAGATCTAGCAACGGTTACATCAGGCAAATTAACCATTGCTACTGGACAACCTGCTTATTACCCATGGATCATTGATGACAAGCCAGAAACAGGAAATGGCTTCGAAGGCGCAGTGGCATATGCAGTTGCTAAGCAACTTGGATTTGCAACTACCGACGTTGTCTGGGTTCGTACTACTTTTGATAGCGCAGTAACACCTGGTGCAAAAAACTTTGACTTCAATTTGCAACAGTTCTCAATCACGCCTGATCGCCAAAAAGCTGTTGATTTCTCAACTCCTTACTACACCGCACCTCAAGCAATCGTTTCATTCAAGGGCAGCAAGATTGATGGCAAAACTTCAATCGCTGACCTCAAGGGAGCAAAGTTAGGTGCTGCAGTTGGAACGACTTCACTTGATGCTATTAGCAATCAAATTGGCTCTAAGCCACAGGTATTCAATGACAACGCTGCAGGTGTTTCTGCACTAAAGAATAAGCAGATTGATGGTTTGGTCGTAGATCTTCCAACTGCCTTCTACTTATCTGGCGTTGAAATTCCACATGGAATCATCGTTGGTCAGTTGCCTTCAACGGGAACTGGTGATCAATTTGGTCTATTGCTATCTAAGGACAGCAAGTTAACTTCTTGCGTAAGTGCTGCAGTTGATGCAATTACTAAGGATGGATCATTGGCAGCGATCACCGATAAGTGGTTAGCAACTGATGCTGGCGCGCCAGTATTAAAGCCATAAGCGGATAAAAGAAGTAAACACGGTAGTTTGGCGACCATGTCAGAGCGAATGAACTCTGCTTGGTCGCCAAGCCCACGTGAAGTAGAACGCCAGCAAGCTCGGCGACGCATCAGCAGACGGCAAGCATTAATTGCTGCAGTTTCATCGTTACTTGTTCTTGGAACGTTAATTAGTATCACCATCACATCACCTGGTTGGGCCGTCGTTAAAAAGACCTTTTTTGATTTAGGTTATGGTCGCAAAGTTTTCCCAACCGTTATTGCTGGCTTATGGATAAATCTTCAACTCACATTTATCGGTGGATTTTGCATTGGTGTGATTGCGCTAGGTCTGGCCTTACTAAGAACTACAAAGTCACCCGCGCTGACACCTTTTAGATTTATTGCAACCGCTTACGTTGATATTTTTCGTGGTGCTCCATTGATTTTGATAATTCTATTAGTGGGCTTTGGCGTTCCGGCCCTTGGTTTAAAAGGAATCCCCAGCAACGTAATTTTTCTTGGAACCGTGGCGGTAGTTCTTACTTATTCAGCCTACGTTGCCGAAGTTATTCGCAGTGGAATTCTCTCGATACATCCCAGCCAACGCGCAGCTGCTCGATCACTTGGCTTAACTTCAGGCCAAACAATGCGTTATGTGGTTCTGCCTCAAGCAATTCGCCGAGTGGTACCGCCACTTCTTAACGACTTTGTTTCACTGTTAAAAGACACAGGTTTGGTATCCATTCTTGGTGTAACCGATGCCGTGCGGGCTGCACAAATTAATGCCAGCCGAACCTTTAATTACACCCCTTATGTGGTGGCAGCGATCTTGTTCCTACTCATAACAATTCCAATGACTAGATACACCGATAGAGCCATTCGCCAGCGCACTAATGCCCAGAGTTCAGAGGGTCTCATCTAATGGCCAATGTTCTAGAAATTTCAAATATTAGGAAATCTTTTGATAGCGAATTAGTGCTTAATAACTTATCGCTTGCAGTTCCTGAGCACACTGCAACCGTGTTAATTGGCGCTTCTGGTTCTGGTAAGTCAACACTTTTGCGGTGTATCAACTTGTTGGAATCAATTGATGATGGTCAGATTTTTCTGGATGGAGAAGAGATTTCCGACCCATTGATTAATGTGGATGAGATTCGCCGCAAACTTGGAATGGTTTTTCAATCCTTTAATTTATTCCCACATAAAAGCGTTCTAGAAAACATTACTTTGGCGCCAATAAAAGTTCAGGGTAAAAATAAGGATGAATCAGTTACTGCGGCATTAGCTTTGCTCAAGCGATTTGATTTAGCTGATAAAGCTGATCAATATCCAGATCGACTCAGCGGGGGACAACAACAGCGAGTGGCAATCATTAGATCTCTTGCTTTAAATCCACGTTTACTTCTTTTGGATGAAATTACTTCAGCCCTTGATCCGGTATTAGTTAATGAAGTCCTTAGTATCGTGCGCGATTTGAAGAGCGATGGAATGACAATGGTTCTTGCAACCCATGAAATGGGCTTTGCCACTCAAGTAGCTGACGAGGTCTGCTTTTTAGAATCTGGAAATATCCTTGAGCGCGGTTCTGCACAAGATGTTTTGCATGCACCTAAGAATCCAAAGACTCAGGAGTTTTTGAAGCGAGTGCATCAAGCAGGAAGGTTGTAGATTGAGTCCATGAGCGCATTTAATGAGCGTATGGAGCCACTTCGCGGGCTCATGGCACAAAAGAATTTAGAGTCAATTGTTTTACGCCGTAATCCTAATCTGGCGTGGGCTATTGCTGGTCGTGCGCATGTGCCAACAACCATTGACGCCGCTTGTTTTGATTTAATTATTACCCAGGATTCAGCGACAGCAGTTACTAATGTTGTTGAAGCACCACGCCTGATTGCTGAAGAACTTCCTAGTGAGGTAACGGTTAACGCAATCAAGTGGTCTGAAGGACGTGATCCTCAGTTGCCAACTGGTTCAAAAGTGGGAACTGATCAGCCAGGTGCCGACCGGATTGATTTAAGTAATGAAATTGAAATGATTCGAGCTTCATTAATTGATGCTGATGTTGCCCGCTATCAAGAAATATGTACGGATGCAGCAGTTGCGTTGGGTAATGCAATGAAGAAGGTTGAAAGTTCTGATCGTGAAATTGATGTTGCAGGGTTAATCACACATGCCCTGTGGCAAGCAGATTTAGAGCTTGCTTTCCTTGGAGTAGCTGGCGCAGATCGAGTTCATAAATTTAGGCATCCACTTCCAACAAGTGCTGTGGTTGGTAATCGAGTCTCAGCATCTATTTGCGCTAAACGTAAAGGCCTCATTGCATCAGCCACTCGCATTGTTACTTTTGGCCAGGTTTCAGATGCACTTACTAAAGAATATGAAGCTATTTTTAAAGTAGAAGCCGCCATGTTGGATGCAACGATTGTTGGTCATTCATTTGCTAACCCAATTGAAGCTGCAATTGCCGCCTATCCACTACATGGTTTTGATACTGATGAGTGGACTAAGCATCACCAAGGTGGGCCAACGGGCTACTTGCCCCGAGATTGGCCAGCTAACCAGGCAACTGCGCGCTTGATCGCAAACAACCAGCCGATTGCATGGAACCCAACGGGTAAAGGTTGGAAAGCAGAAGACACCATCCTGGCCACAACCACTGGCCCAAAAATCCTGACTTTTGACGCTCAATGGCCGGTTTTTGAGGTCAATGGTCGGACCAGACCATTTATGCTCCAGAACTAAGGCGCATTACAGTCCTATAACGAAGCGCAAAACAGCGTTTTTGACATTGACGCGCATGATTTGGCGTGGCACCCTCAGCCAAGAGGTCTTACCACTGGGGGTTGAATGAGCACTGTCGCTCTGGTCGCGCTAGCGCGTCCTACATTTGATCTCACCTGTGCCCAGGCTAATTTTGATAGCGCCCGAGCTTTACTTGTTGAACTCGGTGCAACTGTGGTCGGACCGGCAGAATTAATTATGACGCCCGATGATGTGGCTGCGGTGAAACTACCTGCTGCAGATCTACATATTCTTTTCATGGCATCTTTTTCTGACGCCTCTCCTGCCGTAGAACTTCTTGGAAAAGTTAAGGGCCCAGTTCTGGGTTGGTCAATGCGCGAACCTGGAGCAGTTGGCGAGCGACTTAAATTAAATTCAATGTGTGGCGTAAATCTTGCCGCGCATGCCTTAATGAATGCAGGTCAATCAATTCGCCACATACATGGCAATGCCGATGAACCACAAGTACGAAGTGCAATTAAAGATGCGCTTGCCGGAAAATTACCTGAAGCAACTGCCCCAAAAAATAAAATTGGTGAATTAGGGAGTGTTGCCGAGGCTGATGCTGCGCTGCAATGGTTAAAAGGTAAAAAAATTGGCGCAGTTGGTGAGGCCCCAATTGGATTCACACCGTGTGTTTATGATGCCCAACAAATTCGATCACTTTTTGGTTTAGATATTCGGCAAATTTCGATTGACGATGCCTTTGGAAGAATCTCAGAAGTTAAAGAAGAAGCGCGCGAACTTGCATATGCCGGCGCTGTAGCGGCCCAACCTTCATTGGCCTCAGTAAATGTTGAAGAAGCAAAAAAAGTTTATGGCGTAGAGGTTGCCCTTGATGAATGGCGTGCAGAAGAGTTATTAGATGCAATTGCAATTCGTTGCTGGCCTGAATTTCCAACGGATTTAGGCGCTTGTATTTGTTCATCACTTGGCCGACTCTCAGACCGCGGCACCGTAACTACTTGCGAACGCGATGTACTTGGCGCGGTCACAATGATGGTCTGCGAATCTTTAGGCTCTGATGAAAACTATCTTGTAGATATTGTCGATCTCGATGCTGCACAAGGTTTAGTTCGTTTATGGCACTGCGGTTCTGCGGCAACCAAACTTGCTGCTGATCCAAAAAATGCTACTCAATCAACCCACTGCAATCGCAAATTAGGCGTTGCAGGTAATTTTCCGCTCAAGACCGGACCAGTAACACTGTTTCGTATTGATCGGGATGTGGATCCGAGCAACCGCACGGGTCTTCGCATGGTTGTGAGCCGAGGGGAATCAATCCCTGCTCCCAATCACTTCCAAGGCAATACAGCAACTGTTATCACTGAACCTGATGCAGCTGCTTTAGTGAATGGAATCGTCACTGGCGGATATCCGCACCACTTGGTCATTTCATGGATCGATGTGCGACCAGGTATTCGTCAATTGGCAAACAAGTTAGGGATACCCCTCACAGAATGGTAAACAACAATCTAACCCTCGGAAAGCAAGGATAAAAATGAAAACTAAAGGACTAAGTACCTTTGCTTCACTCCGTGCTGGTGTAGTTGCATTAGTTGCTACGGCACTTGTAATTACTCCACTTGCGGTTGCACACGCTGCTGATGCTCCAACTTTCGGCAAGGCATGTACAACAGAAGGCGTAAGCACTGGACAAGCAACAACATCACTAATCTGCCAAACAGGTTCCAATGGAAAGCTAACGTGGCAGCGCGTGCGTTTAGGTTCAACTAATGCACAACCAGTTGCGTCATCAACTCCTCCAAAAGGAACTATTGAGTTCCACCACTGGCGTCCAGAAGACAAAGTTGTATTACAGGGAATCATTGACAAGTTCCAAGCGAAGTACCCTGGAACTGTAATCAATCAGGTAATCATGACTTCTGTTGACTACACCAACTTGGCTTATGCAAAGATCAATGCAAATAAGAAAGCTGCACTCTTTGTAACTAGCCGCGGTGGACAGTTCAACCAGTTCTACGCAGGTGGATTACTAGCTGATCTATCAAACCAACGCTTTATGAAGCAAAATGTTATTCAAAGCGCACTTACACCAGGAACTGTTAACGGAAAGCTCTATGGACTTCCATACCAGTCTCTGTTTAACAACCCTTTGTATAACGCAGAGCTTTTTGCAAAGAATGGCTGGAGTGTTCCATCAACTTGGACACAACTTCTAGGCTTCTGTAAGACTGCTAAGGCTGCTGGATATATTCCAATGGCTTGGCCAGGAGCAACTCGCGGTAACGCAGGCCAGATCATCAACTCATTCTTGATGAACTCAGCTCCAGATCTTGCAACTTTGACAGATCGCATCACAGCAATTGATACAGGTAAGGCTGATCTTCTATCGCCTTGGTTTGTTGAAATCGCTAATAAGTACAAAGCAATGGCTGATGCTGGTTGCTTCCCACCAAACCCAACTGGATATAACGACACAGTTGCACCAGCTGACTTTGCTTCAGGCAAGGCTGCAATTTATCCAACTGGAACATTTGGTATGAGCACAGTTACAAAGCTCAACCCAGCAATGTCAGGAAAGATGAAGATGATGTCAATGATTACTACTGATGCAAAGCCTTTGTATCAGGGAATCACAAACAACACATTCATCTTGAGCGTTAATGCAAAGTCATCTTCAACAGATCAGAAGATTGCCGCTGCATTTATGTCATTCCTTGCACAAGCTGAAAATGCTCAGGCATATGCTGTTGGAACTTCACAGCACGTTTCAATCATCAACGTTGACTATTCAGCCAACATTGACCTATTGAACACTTCAGACATCATGGGTAAGAAGCTATTACTTGCACCACGCTTCTTGTTCAACAACGTTAACAACGTCCGTAACCCACTTGAGGATGCATTGATTGCAATCGCAGGCGGAGCAGATGTCACCAAGACACTTACTGATACTTCAAAGACCATCAAGCAGGGTCTTACTTCTTAAGGAGTAAACAGTTAGTTCATTAGCTCGTACCCAGGGCACCCTTGCTAAACTCGGCAAGGGTGCCTCTGGCACGCGCAAAAAGAAAAAAGATTCCAAAATTTTATGGCTGATGGCTTTTCCAGCTTTTGCTATTTATTCATTCCTCTATCTCTACCCAGCACTTTCAAACCTGCTCTATTCCACCCAACGCTGGGATGGAGTTACCAAGCCTGAATTTGTTGGTTTAAAGAACTTCATTCATCTATTGACTGATGATGATCTATTTATGAAAGTTCTGAGCAACAACATACGCTTTGCAATCATTGTTGTGGTTCTGCAAACAGGATTTGGTTTACTTTTTGCAACTTTTTTAACTGAAAATTCAAAGACGAATATTTTCTTACGTACGGTCTATTTCTTCCCAACAATTCTTTCATCTGTCTCTGTTGGCCTCATTTGGACATTCCTTTACGATCCAAACTACGGGTTCATCAATGCGACTTTAAAAGCCATGGGTCTGGACAAGCTTGCCCTTAATTGGCTAGGTGATTCGAAGTATTCACTCTATGCAGTAG
>Ga0194041_10000879_pt1 | contig 12566 bp, 12 predicted proteins | sample JunL449m_MetaG_FD_160082 | JGI IMG/M metagenome (GOLD analysis project Ga0194041, IMG submission 160082) | Anoxic zone freshwater microbial communities from boreal shield lake in IISD Experimental Lakes Area, Ontario, Canada - Jun2016-L442-9m | ecosystem: Environmental > Aquatic > Freshwater >...
CTTGTTGAGCGGTTGCGGGTTGCGTACGGGGCATCCGGTGCGACCCTGTTCACAGGCGAAGCCGACACTTGGCGGGTCTTAGCGTCCTCCGGGTTTGAGGCCCCAACTGCACTAGACGCCACTGATCTTCTGCTCCCGGTGGGCGAGAGTGCTCAGCTAGGCATCGCCGGTTCCGAGCTGCGCGGTGTTGATCCCGAAGTAGCTTCTGCATTTCTTGACCAGCTCGCTATCGCAGTTGATCGTCAACGGCTGCGCGCCGCCGAGGAAGAGTCAATTACTGTGGCGACGACCAGTGAGCTTCGCGCAGCGCTGCTTGCCGCTGTCTCCCACGAATTGCGCACCCCGCTCGCAACGGTCAAGGCTGCTGCAAGCACCTTGGCTGAACTCGACGAGTCGCTGAGCCATGAGGTTCGTCAAGAATTGCTTGCAACGATCGAGAGCGGTGCCGATCGATTAACCGCTTTGGTAGTCAACCTCTTAGGGATGAGCCGTATTCAATCCGGTGCCGTTGAATTGGACCTTGTTCCGGTTCTCGTTGACGAGGTTGTGCACCGAGCACTCCACGCGACAGGACTGTTGGGTCCGGGCATCGTTGTAGACCTAGCCGATGATCTTCCTCAGGTACTTGCTGACAGCGCCTTACTGGAACAGGTCATCGGTAATCTCGCTGACAACGCGATGAAGTGGTCGCCGCCTGAGAGGGAAGTCCGAGTCGATGGAGTGACAATCGGAGATCGACTTCGTCTGCGCGTGGTTGACCACGGCCCTGGTATCCCAGTGGGCGATCGTCAGCGAGTACTCGAACCCTTTCAGCGGTCGGGTGACAGAGTCGCGAGGGGACAGGTCACTGGTACAGGGCTCGGCCTTGCAGTGGCATCTGGGTTCTGCAGGCTCATGGACATTGATCTGTTACTTGATGACACGCCTGGTGGCGGCACCACTGCGACCCTGGTATTGCCCACAGCCGCCTCCAAAGTGGGTAGCCATGCCCGCTAAAGAGCGCCCTCGAGTCTTGGTGGTTGACGACGAGGCACCACTGCGTCGCACCCTTGAGGTCAGCCTGTCAGCACGGGGTTACGAGGTTGAGGTGGTCGGAACTGGCGGGCATGCGCTGGATGCTGTCCGAGTTTGTCTACCTGACCTTCTTGTGGTCGACCTTGGCCTTCCGGATATGTCCGGAGTCCAAGTTATTCGAGCGGTGCGGGCATGGAATCCAGTTCCCATCATCGTTCTCTCTGCACGGGACCGTGAGGCTGACAAAGTCGCTTCGCTGGATGCTGGAGCCGATGACTATGTCACTAAACCGTTCGGAATTGACGAACTTTTGGCCCGCATTCGATCCTCGTTGCGCCGGAGCCGAATTCCTAGCAGCCCTCAGGAAGTCGTGGACACTGGCGCTTTCGTGGTCGACCTCATGCACCGCGAAGTGATCCGCAATGGTGAGCATGTTCAGCTGACTCCAACCGAGTGGCACGTAGTCGAGGTTCTCGCTCGGCACCATGATTGCTTGGTGCCTTCTCATCAATTGCTCCAAGAAGTTTGGGGGCCGGAGTATGGCGAGGAACGACATTATCTGCGTGTCTACATGGGACAGATTCGCCGCAAGTTGGAGCCGGTCGTGTCGCATCCAAAAATTTTTCTGACCGTCCCGGGTCGCGGCTATCGATTGGTCTCGATCAACGGCACATCTGAAAATTAGAACGTCTCGGTTACCACAAGGACTGAAGCTGGCTAGTACGGGCTGCGACCATGCCGAACTGATCTGCAACCGCTACCGCCCACCACCGATCTGGAGCTGACAGTCCGTGACCAGGGTCAGGCAGCATGACGAGTCGGCCGAGGGCCATACCTTCTGCAAGTACGGATAGGTAAACGCCGTTGCGAGGTAGCTCAAATCCTTCGGGATGCCAGCGCATCGGCTCTCGTGATCGCGCCACAACCCCGGTGTGTGTGAGTTCTGGGAAGGGGAAGCCATGGCGGTCGGGTACCTCGAACCAGCAGCGGCCAAGACCGAGTTCCTTGCACAGCAGGTCACGGACCGTGGGCCATATCGCTCCTGCGTCAAGGGCGGCGGACGCAAGTTCAGCGATGCGGTGCAGTTCTTCGATCTGTAACACGCGACGCTGCTCGGAATCACGAGCCGTCCATCCGCGTTCCGTGGCTTCCCCAGCTACGAGTCCCACCAGAACGAGAAGCAGCGTCGTCACAATATCGACGCGTGCATCTATCTTCAGACTGAGATAGGGCTGGGTGTGTAACACGTTAAAGGTCAAGGCTGCGATGATCGAGACTGCGATGACAGGTTTGCGGCCGCCGAAACTTGCAGTGGCCACAACCACGAGAACCAGAAGAATTCCGACGTTCGACCCACCTAAAGCATCTCGGAACGGCACCACTGCAAGTGCAACAGCTAGAACTGCCAGTGCGCCCAGCAGGAAGACCACAGCTGGCTGGCTTCGGCAAAGTTTTCGGAGATGCTCGCTGGATACCATGTGTCGTGCAACCTGCTCATTGATTAGTCGGTGCGGCGTGAAGAATCTCGTAGGTTGGATTCATGATGCTCAGCCGCCCGCGCCGCTCAGTGACCATGCCCTCGAGCGCCACTTGAGCACCGGCGGCTAGGCCAGCGATGCGGCGATGGCCAAGAAAGACTGCAGTCACAGATCCAGTGTCGTCGATAACAGTTGCTTCGAACTGAGCTGATCCCGCGTGGGTCTGCACGCGAACAGCGAATACCCTTCCGACGACTCGGGCTCGAGACCGAGGAACTAGCTGCGACACTGGCGTCCGGTCAGCAGGTAGGTCCATTCCGCCCAGGTCAATCGTTTCAGATTTAACCACCCTTGAAGTCCCTCCCTTCTTCTTCGAGTCCGCCGCTACTGGGAGGAGTGAGATGGGAGTAGAGCCGATGTGGTACGGAACAACGGTTACGTTGCAGTGAGCCAAGCCGGCTAGCGGCTTGGCCAAGGCATCAGCCGTATGGTCGTGGAACAGTCTGTGCCAGCGTCGCGTGTACTCGCGCCGCGGCAGAAGAACAGTCACTTCAGTCTCTCCTCCACGCAGTTCTCGCGTTACGATTTCGGCTGCTAGCCGGTCCACACGACGGTCCGGACATTCCACCACGTCAAGCGGGAAGCGTTCGTAGCCGAGACGCTCCCACGAGACTAAGAGGTCCTCGGTGCGGATCGGATCGAGATCGAAATGCACTGCCCGGACCTCATCGGGTGAGATTGTACGGGCATACTGCAGTGCCCGCGCTGAGGCGAGGTCAAGCGTATCGAGTAGTACGAGAACCACATGGCGACGCATGACCGGGACGGCAGCGGCCTGCTGGGCATCGCGCTCAAGTTCCTCTGCTTCGGCCACGTACTGCTTGTTCAGACGGGCTAGGGCGAAGACCATGAGTGGCACCAGAATCACGATGACCCACGCTCCGTGGGTGAACTTCGTGACCAGAATGACAGCGGCAACGATTCCCGAAAGCACTGCTCCCACGCCGTTTACAAAGATCCCCTTTTGCCACCCTGGCTCGCGCTTCGTTAGGTGGTGCTTCGTCATGCCGGCTTGGCTCATCGTAAAGCTCGTGAACACGCCAATTGCATACAGCGGTATGAGTCGGTCAACTTTGGCTCCTGTTACTAGCAAGAGCACTGTGGCTGACACTGCAAGGAACAAGATCCCGTTGGAGAAGCCCAAACGGTGGCCGCGTTTAGTCAACTGCTTGGGCATGAAGTTGTCGCCTGCATGGAAGGATGCAAGTCGGGGAAAGTCAGCGAATGAGGTATTGGCCGCCATGACGAGGATCATCACTGTTCCAGCTTGGAGGAGGGAGTAAAGCACATTGCCCGCAGAACTGGTTCCGAATACCTGCTTGCCAATCTGGGAAATGACAGTGGGCACGCCGGACTCGAAGGGAACTGGGTGGATCTTGGTAGACAACCAGGAGAGCCCGAAAAACAAAACGCCAAGTAGTGCACCCATGGTCACCAGAGTTGACCTTGCATTCTTCCATTCCGGCTTTCGGAAGGCGGTGACGCCATTTGAGATCGCCTCCACACCCGTAACAGCCGTACCACCCGAGGCAAAGCCATGCAGCACTACATAGGCTCCCGCTCCGTAGAGGAAGGCGTCAGAAATGCCGCCTTTGCCGACTGTGATCGAACCTTTGACCCCATTGATGCTTTGCTGGACTAGTTCCCCATTAGCTGCCTTCCACGCGCCCACGCCGATCAGGATGAACATGATGGTGACAAAGAAGTAGGTCGGCACTGCAAATATCTTTCCTGATTCCTTGACACCCTTTAGGTTGCCGAAGGCGACCAGAATCGTAAATCCGATTGCGATAGGCATGCTCCACGGAGTCAGCACTGGGAATAAGGAAGCCAAAGCGGCGGTACCTGCTGCAGTCGAAACCGCCACAGTGAGCACATAGTCAGTCAGCAACGACACGCCAGCTACCTGCGCAGGCATGATGCCGAAATTATCTCGGGTCACCATGTAAGCGCCGCCCGCCGTCGGGTATTCCTTGATCGTCTCGCGATAGCTGAGGATGAGGAATACGAGTACGACGAGAATGGCCATCGTGATGGGAAGAACCAGCGAGAACGCCAGAATCCCGATGGCTGGCAGCAGTACTCGAAGAATCTCTTCGGTGGCGTAAGCCGAAGATGAGATGCAGTCGGAAGCGAACACTGCAAGCGCAGTTGGCTTACCAAGACGCTCGTGCTCAAGTTCTTCGGTCCTCAGCGGTTTGCCAAGCACCCGCGTCTTTATTCGGTAACTCAGCGACTCAGGCACGTCCACTAGGTGAGAGGTGAGGTCAGGCTCTACCCTGCGAACCCTGGATGCTGCTGGGGCCATGGCTTCCACTTCGGTCTGCTCCGTGATGTTCACATTAGGTAGTCAACACCCGGCGCAGTCCTCGGTCGATCATCTTGATGCGTTCTTTACATCTGAGCTCTGTATGGCTGCTCACCACATCCCTATGCTGAGTGGCGTTGCGACCGCCGGTCGCTGCAGGAGGTCAGACATGCACGTCGTGGTCGTTGGATGTGGAAGAGTTGGCGCGCGACTCGCCACCGAGCTCGCTGACGAAGGACACTCAGTGGCCGTAGTCGACCGACACGTAAAGGCATTCAATAGGCTTCCTGAGCGATTTACTGGTACCTCGGTTGTCGGAGTCGGATTTGATCGGGAGAGGCTTCGAGAGGCCGGTATTGAGCGGGCGGACGCCCTCGTTGCAGTCACGAGTGGGGACAATACAAACGTTCTCGTGGCTCGTGTAGCCCGCGATGCGTTCGGTGTAGAGCGAATAGCCGCTCGAATTTATGACCCAAAGCGAGCAGAAATCTACGAGCGCCTGGGTATCCCGACGGTGGCCTCAGTGCAGTGGACGACTGACAGGGTCAAGCGACGTATTGGGCTCGACGGCCAGAACGTGGAGTGGACCGATCCCTCGGCAATGGTGCAGCTAGTAGAGCGTCAACTCCCGGCCCGGTGGGCGGCTGTTGCGCTCGCCGATATTGAACTGGTAACCGGGGCTCGCGCAATAGCGGTCTCACGAAACGGTGCGAGCTCGGTCGTGGTCCCCTCAGAGCTCTCACAAGACGGCGATGTCGTCTGGTTTGCCATAGCTACAGATGCAATTTCAACCTTAGATGAGGTGCTAGCTGCGCCTGCCGATAACGGAGGTCATCACTGATGAAGGTACTCGTAGTAGGCGGAGGCAAGGTTGGAATGTTTATTACGAAAGAATTATCGGGGACCGGCAATCTCGTGACGGTTATTGAGCAGGACCCCGTTCGAGTTGAGGAGGTTGCTTCGGTTAGCGGCACGAGTGGGGCGCTCTGGCTGGTCGCCGACGGCTGTGAGGTCGATGCCTTAAAGGAAGCGGGAGTTGAAGATGCCGACGTAGTAGTCGCAGTCACCGGGGACGATGAGGACAACCTAGTGGTGTCGCTTCTCAGCAAGGTTGAGTTCGGCGTGCCGCGGGTGATAGCCCGAATAAACAATCCTGACAATGAATGGCTTTTTAACGAATCCTGGGGTGTAGATGTAGCTGTTTCAACGCCACACCTGCTCACTGCGTTGGTCGAAGAAGCCGTTTCTGTCGGGAGCTTGGTTCGACTTCTCTCGTTCGACGGCGGCCGGGTTCGCTTGTCCGAAATCACTCTTGCAGAAGATGCAGATGTGGTGGGGCAACAAATTGCAGACCTCAGTATGCCGCGGGATTCGACTGTGGTCGCAGTTGTGCGAGATGAACATGTGATTGTGCCCCGGGGCGATACTGCGCTTGCCGCTGGAGACGAAGTTCTGGTACTCGTCTCAGAGAATGACGAAGGAGCAGTGAGAGCCCTGCTGTCCTAACCGCTCAGGGCGGCTGCCCGTACAGCCTTGTCGATTTACCTTCATGAGCCTGAGGAACGAGGTGTCTCCGAAAGGCTTTGGCTACTGCCAGCGCAGCAGCCTCCAACGAAAATCAGGGCTGCTTTTGCTCGAGGATCTTGTAGTACCCGGCAGGTCGTGCTGCGCCAGTTGCTGCGACTGAGTCCTCAATGGCTGCCTTGAATGCGGGGAGTGAGTCACCCCATTTGGTGACGCGGTCGTTGCGTGCCATCGAGACTCGCTCCACGCCGATGCCACCCGCTGTGGGAACGGTTCCGTCTCCGTATGGAATTTCGGCAATTTCAAGTGCGGTTCCATCAGACAGCATGTATTCAATCGAGAAACTGGGAACTGCTGGACTTCCCGGGTGTCCAACTGGGGAGAAGAATCCGGAGCCTGAGCCCTCCTTGACTGCCTCGTCCCAAGGGCGCATCGTGATTTGCGAGCTACTGATTCCATATTTGTCGAGTTGGGGGAAGAACTGCGCAGAATGATCGGTGGTAGTTACACGGAGTCGATCCGGGTCCAGGCCGACGGTGCCAGTGAGGTATGTCAGGACTAGGTCCGTGGCTGCTACGGCTTGTTCTGGGGTGGTGGTTGATACGCCCATGATTGTGAAGACAGGAAGCGTTCCCGGATTGTCCTTCTTCTCAACATCCTCGGCACGAGCTGCGATCTGCTTCACATAGTTGGCGTTGGTCAGTGTTGATGGGTCGTCGTCGTAGCGAAGGCCCCCGTTGAATTCGATGCCAGAGATCAGTGGCTGAGTAGGAGCTTCGGTCAGGCCCTTTTGTTGTAGATACCCCTCGAACTCGGCCTGGGTTTCGGCTGCGGTGATCAGCTTGGGTGGCTTTGTCGTTGGCAGGGCTGAGGTCGACGGGGCTGAAGAAGCTGGCGCAGCGGTATCTTCTTTGGTGCAGGCTGCGACAGCGGCAACGGCAACGGCGCTAAGGCCAATCCCTGCTGTTCCCGTGATGAACTTCCGTCGAGATGTCGCCATGATGATTCCCCGTCTAGGTAGTCAAGTGTTACCCATCACAAGTTAGCTTCCATCCCCGAACCGTGAAGGATCAGCCAGCGCTTCCCTGCAATTCACTCAGCTGCAGCCTGCAGAGTTACCTAGGCCAAGCCAGAGGACAATCAGGTGGACCGAGCGGATCTCCGTCCGAAAGCGTGCTCATAGCGGAGCGGACCATGATCCCGGGCTTGCGGCGGAAACGAGCGTCATCTCCGAAGTAGCGCATCGAGACTGCACGACGACGAACCTCTGAGGTGTTCGCCGGCGATCCGTGCAAGGTGCGAGCATGATGCACGGTTAGGTCACCCGGCTCAAGGTCAAAGCTAATCAAGCGGGCCGCGAGTTCTGGCGTACCGAGCACATCGGGAATCGGATCACCTTCAGTGCCAGGAATGGGCTCATCGGTGACGAACATATTTGGCCGGTACTCCACCGGATCACGATGCGAGCCACGCACCCAACTCACTACTCCGCTCGAGGGGGTTGCGGCATCGAGTGGAATCCACATGGTGCACACCTGATCACCCATGAGGTTGAAGTAGCTCGCATCAGTGTGGAACTTGGTGACGAACGGAGAACCCGCTTCTTTCACAAGCACGCTGTCCTCCCATAACCAGATCTGCTCGGAGTTCAGCAGGGTTGCAGCGATGGGCGCTAGGGGAGAAGTCGTAGCGAAAGCAAGAAAGGTTGGGTCATGTCGCCAGTGATCAGTACCAGCAGAAAACGCAGGTGCATCCGAGTTCGATTCCGAGCCTGAGACCGAACTCGTATCTGGAGCCATAATCCCCAAGTTGACGGACTCGCCCTGAGAGATGGTCTGCTCCAGCGGCCCGGCTAGAGCATCGAGCCAGTCCGTATCCAAAATTCCCCGGAGCAGAACGACGCCGTCCAGCCAGAAGGTTTCAACCTCTGCCTGGGTGACCGGGCGAATGGGATCCTGTAGAAGCATTGCTCGTTCCTCCGATTTGATCACCTGGTCCTGAAGCGCAGCAGATCTGTCGCTACGTCGATGCTGCACTGATGCTTGCAGGCTAGATTCAGAGATTCTGTCAGATCGGCGTGGGACTCTGCTGTTCGATCACGTCGAGAGCGAGCGTGAGCCACGGGGTGTAGGCCTCGGGGTCTAACGCAATCTGTTCCCGCAACTCTTGAAAGTTCACCCACTGCACCTCCGAGACTTCATCCGGATTGGGCGAGACATCTCCTTCGTATTCGCCAATCAGAACGTAATCAAACTCCACCTCAATCAGGCCACTGTCAAGGTCCGGGGCACGATACGTAAAGCTGCCGACAACCTCTGCAGAGGCAGTGATGCCGACCTCTTGCAGAAGCCGACGTGATGCCGCAGCAGTCACCGTTTCGCCAGGTAGCGGGTGGCTGCAACAGGTGTTTGACCACTTGTTTCTGAAATGGTGTTTCTGCGCAGCTCGCCGTTGAAGCAGTACCCGGCCAGCCGTGTCGTACAGGAAAACCGAAAAGGCGCTGTGGAGGGCTCCAGCCCCAGAATGTGCAGCCAACTTATCCATCGTTCCGGTTGGAATTCCCTGATCGTCGACCAACACCACGACCTGCGTGGCATCTACAATTGGTGCGTGGACCGGTACCAATACCTCATTCTGATGGGGCTCTGCATTCTGGGAACCCTGCCCTTGGAACTCGTCCTTGGCGCAAGGGTCTACCGGCAGCCTCGTCGACTGATGCTGACCATGATTGTTCCGGTCTGCCTCTTCGCTGTATGGGATGTGTTTGCTATTGCTTGGGATCATTGGAGCTACACCCCAGAGTTTGTGACAGGTTGGGAACTGCCGGGTGCCTTACCCGTTGAAGAACTTACCTTCTTCTTAGTGATTCCAATCTGCGGTCTGCTTACGCTTGAAACAGTTCGCAAACTGCGGGGTCGATGATGGGTGCGTACACGCTTCTGACGCTTCTTGCCATGGTGCTAGTTGTGCTCTACGAGTTGCTCATTGCTAGAACCGGAATCTTTCGAACAGGTAGTTACTGGATTGCAATGGTAATTGTTGGGTTCTTTCAGGTGCTTGTTGATGGTTGGTTGACCAAGGCCTCTTCGCCCATCGTGAACTACAACAGCGATGTGTTTTCTGGCATCCGAGTGTTCTTTCATTCTCCTCTTGAGGACTTTGGATTCGGCTTTGCGCTCGTGACCCTCACGATGGTGGTGTGGGATCAACTTGGTCGGCGAGCCACCCATTCGGTAGAACTAAATAACACGAACGTGATAGCCGACAGCGAGGCTGTCATTGAAAGTGAGGCATAGATGAACGTGCTTGTTGTGGTCTTGGCCGCCGTAGCTGCTTTTTTGGTGATGGAGCCAGTCACGGCAGTCACCCATCGCTTGGTCTTTCACGGGTTTGGACATTTTTTGCACCGCAGCCATCACCGCCCAGGTAGCACCGGATGGGAAGCGAACGATTTTTTCCCGGTTATTTTTGCGGGGTCCACGATTGCCATTATGGCTATCGGGGCGCTTCAACCACAGCTCAGCATTCTGATTGCAATCGGTGCCGGAATCACCGCTTACGGAATGTCCTATTTGGTGATTCACGACTTCTATATCCATCGTCGCCTTTCTGTTTTGCCGGAGCGCGTGGCGTTCTTAGAGCCGCTTCGCGAGGCACACCGGATTCACCATCTGTATAACGCAGCGCCCTACGGCATGCTGGCGCCGGTGGTTCCAGCCGCACTTCGAGAGCGTGCAGCGAGCACGACTCGTGATCCGATTCGGGTTGCAGCCGCCGCCCAAACAGCAGCAGCACAAACAGCCAGTTAGCCCAACCAGCCAATTGCTTCGCTGCTGCATCTGCTAAGCGCTCAATCAGTGTCGTCGAAGCGCTGCAGGTGCATGGGCATTCCAGAACTGACCTACCGGCACAATCATCTCGGTGGCTACGGCTACTTTGCGCATGAGCGGCACACGAGCGCGTTGACTAAACACGTCGTACTCGTTCGCCTCGATGTGATCCAGAATTTCTGAGTACAGAATTCGTGCAGCGCGAATTGAGCGAGCCGAGGAACCGTACAGTTCGGCTACGCCAAGGTCTGCTGAGAGGTAGAGCTCTCGGGAGCGCTCAATCTCGAACTGCATCAGGTTTCGCCATTCCGGGGTGACCCTGCGCAGATGTGGGTCGGCACCGAATTTCTCTAGGTCTTCTTGAGGGATGTAGACCCGACCGCGGTCAAGATCTTCACCTACGTCACGCAGAAAATTCGTCAGTTGGAATGCCAAGCCCAAGTCTCGAGCGTGCGGAATTGCCGCTGGGCTAGCCGGCTCCAAGATGGGAAGCATCATCTCTCCGATAACGCAGGCAGAGCCATCCATGTAATCGCAGAGGTCATCCCAGGTTGCGTACGAATCCACGCTTAAATCCATGGTCATGGAATTCAAGAAGCGGTGGAACAGTTCTGGGTCGATGGAGAAGGCCTTGACGGTATGCACCACTGCCTTGAGGACCAAGTCATCAGACTCACCTCGATCTAGATCCGCAAAAAAGCTGTCCCCGAAGGCGGCCAGAGCAGCGGCTCTCTGCTCGGGGCTTGCCGGTCCCATATCGTCCACGATGTCATCGGCATAGCGGCAGAACCCATAGAGCGCGTGCACATGATGACGTTTGACGGCCGGAAGCACCTGAGTTGCCCAGTAATAGGTGGTTCCCGACTTACGGTTCAGTCTCTTGCACTCGGCGTAGCTCGCCTCGAGAGTGGTCACCTGCTTACAGATCGAGAACGGCCCGCTTTTCCTCGGCTTCCCGCGCCAGCCATGGCTTCGGCGCGCTCGGCTGCAAGGCGACCAGAGACAAGAACCATTGGTACACCAACTCCCGGAACCGTTCCTGATCCAACAAGAACAAGGCCGGGAATCTTGCGGTCAATATTCGGTGCACGGAATGGCCCGGTGCGAGCAAACTTGTGCGCCATTGCAAACGGAGTTCCGCGTTCCATGCCGAGTGCATCCCAATCGAGGGGGTCAATGAGTTGCTCACACTCAATGACCTCTGGATACCCCAAGCTTGCGACCCGTGCAGCTAGGCGATCTCGGGCCGGGACGCGCTCAGTAGACCAATCAACTTTGCCATCTAGATTTGGCACGGGCTCCAACACATAGAGCGTGTTACTGCCATCGGGAGCGCAGCTCGGGTCAGTCACAGAAGGTGCTGATACAAGAATCGATGGGTCAGTCATCATCGTGCCCTTTTTGAGCAGTTCATCGAATGACACTGTCCACTCGTTACTGAAGTGAATGTTGTGGTGTACTGCCCGCTCGGGCATGTCTCCCTTTACGCCAACCAGCCATAACAAGCAGGAGGGGGAGTAGGTGCCAGTGCGGGCACGCCAAGGGGGTGTGGCCGAAAGAAGCTCTCGGTACACCGCTGGAACATCAGGATTCGCCACAACAACATCGGCATCGAATCGTTGGCCGCCTGCTGTGCGAACTCCGCTCACTTCACCGCTGCCGGGACGGCGCTCAATGCGAATCACCGGATCCCCATAATGAAACTGCGCCCCAGCTTTTTCTGCGGCTTCGGCCAGCCCGGTAGCAACTGCATGGATGCCACCACGTGGTGCCCAGACTCCTGCGACTGTGTCCATGTAGGTGATCACGCCGTACAGAGCGAGTGCGTCAAAGGGGGAGAGGCCTGCATAGAGCGCTTGGAATGAGAACAGGCGATGCAGTCGGTAGTCGTCAAAGAAGGTTTTAACTTTGGCCTCGAGCTTGCCAAACCCGCCTAGGCGCAACAGCTCGATTCCCGCCTTCGGCGATGAGGCAAGGTCGAGAGGGGTATTGAAGTTGCGATCAATAAAGTTAGGAACCTCAACACGGTAGAGTTCCGTCAGCCAATCACAAAAGGGTCCAAAGGCGGCGGCGTCATGCGCCCCGCAGACTGTGCGGATCTCTTCGGTCATTGCTTCACGGCCAGCGCGAACAAACAACTCGGTGCCGTCTGCGTAACAGGCACGGTATCCCGGGTCGAGTCGATCAAAGGTGACGTGATCCTCGATCGAGGCGCCAGCCGCATTGAAGGTTCTCTCCAGAAACTCCACCATGGTAAACACGGTCGGCCCCGTGTCGAAGCTGTAGCCGTTGGATTCCCATCGACCGGCCCGCCCGCCAGGTGCGGGGTCTCGCTCCACCACGGTCACATCA
>Ga0194041_10000883_pt1 | contig 12555 bp, 9 predicted proteins | sample JunL449m_MetaG_FD_160082 | JGI IMG/M metagenome (GOLD analysis project Ga0194041, IMG submission 160082) | Anoxic zone freshwater microbial communities from boreal shield lake in IISD Experimental Lakes Area, Ontario, Canada - Jun2016-L442-9m | ecosystem: Environmental > Aquatic > Freshwater >...
GGACCAGGTCTGGGTCCCGAGCGCATTCAACTTCGAGACGTTTGCCGCTGCCGGTGTCGACGAAGAACGTCTCAGAGTGGTGCCGTCGCCGATTGCCGATCATGTCTTCCGATCCCCGGCCGAACCGCTTGTGTTGCCGGGGAGTGGGACATATACGTTCCTTTCGGTCTTCGCTTGGGGGCTACGAAAGGGCTGGGACCTCTTGACAAGGTCATTTATCGAGGAGTTCGAACGGGGCGAAGCGAAACTCGTCATGAAGGTCACTCCGGCAGAAAAGCACACGTTGGCCGATCATCAGCTTGAGCTCGAGCGGTTCATCGTCGAGTCGATCGGTCGGGATCCAGATCGATGCCCCGAGATCTACTTGATCGATTCCGACCTGGGCATGGACGACATGCTGAGGCTCTATCGATCGGCCGATGCCTTCGTGTTGCCGTCCCGAGGAGAGGGGTGGGGTCGGCCATACATGGAGGCTATGGCGGCTGGTCTGCCCACCATCGGGTCGCGTTGGAGCGGCAACCTCGAGTTCATGGACGACCAGAACTCCTACTTGATCGATTGTGCAACCGAACCGGTTGCACGGGAAGCGATTCTGGAGGTTCCCCAGTACCGGGGTCATCATTGGGCGGCACCGTCGGTCGAACACCTTCGCCAATTGATGCGATCCGTGATGAGACATCCGGATATCGCTGCAGTCAAAGCCAACCGGGGGCGCGCCCAGGTTCTCGCCGACTATGGGTGGGAGGCGTCTGCGAAAACCATGGCGAAGGTGCTGAACGAATCGGGACGGCCACCCGCGAGAGCCGGCATGCCTCGGGCGTCTCGTCCCGTCGTCCAATGGGAGGGACCTGCATTCATCGACTTCGGGATGGCAGTGGTCAATCGGGAGTTGTGCGCCAGGCTTGAATCAAGGGGCGACGTGGAACTGCTGGTCGAAGGTGGTGCTGGCCTCGAGCTCGCGTGCGGGCTCGATCCAGCGATGGAAACGCTGGCACGGGCGGCGCAACGCCAGACGGATAGACCGGTCGAAGTAACCGTGCGGCACCAGTGGCCGCCCGACTTCAGAATGCCTGCCACCGGCAAACTGGTTGTCTATCAACCATGGGAGTACGGTGCGATGCCGGTCGAGTGGGTGGAGCGACTCTCCGCCGTAGCCGCTGAGGTCTGGGTGCCAAGTCAATGGGTCCGTGACGCGTGTATTCGGAGCGGTCTACCGCCCGAATCAGTCGTGGTCATCCCAAACGGAGTCGACGTCGACAGATTCCACCCAGCGGTACCACCGACAGAACTGCCGACTGATGCGTCGTTCGTGTTCCTCTTTGTGGGCGGAACGCTATGGCGCAAGGGTGCTGATGTCTTGTTGGAGACCTACCTGGCGACTTTCACGGCCGATGACGATGTTTGTCTTGTCATCAAGGACTTCGGGTCGGGTAGCTTCTACAGCGGTCAGTTGCTCGGGGACTCGATTCGCCGAGCGCAGGACCGTCCCGGAGCACCCGAGATCGTCTACATCGACTGGGACCTCACTCCTGATGCAGCCGCAGGCATGTACACGGCAGCCGACTGCTACGTGCATCCATTCCGAGGGGAGGGCTTCGGATTGCCTATCGCCGAGGCGATGGCGTCCGGGTGTCCACCCATCGTGCCTAGATATGGCCCGTGCCTCGACTACACCTCTGAGGAGTCCGCGTTTCTTGTTCCGTCCATCGAGGTGCAAGGAACCGAGGCCAGGATCGGCGATGTGGAAACGGTCGCCGTCCCTTGGTGGGGCGAAGTCGATCGCCGGGCCCTTGCCGACGCCATGCGGGCGGCCGTATCTGATCCGGTGGCAACGAAGGCCCGTGGCCTCGCTGCGGCCGAGCGGATCAGGGCGACCTTTACCTGGGACCATGCAGCCGATCGGGTGGTCGAGCGGCTGGGTCATCTGACCGGCAAGATCGCCCGACAGCCCGTTGACATTCCGGCACCTCGGTTGAGTGTTTGCATGATCGTCAAAGACGAGTCCCGCCTCCTTGCTACGGCTCTGGAAAGTGTGCGCGGGTACGTGGACGAGTTGATAGTCGTGGACACCGGTTCCACGGATGACACTGTCTCCATCGCCCTGAGCTATGGGGCCTTGGTTTCCCATGCTCCCTGGACGGGAAGTTTCGCGGAGGCTCGCAATACTGCCATTGAGCGAGCAACCGGGGACTGGATTCTCATGCTTGACGCGGATCAGCGCGTGGAGGCCAGCAGTTGGGAAGAGTTACGTCGGTTGCTCCATGTGCAGCTACCAACCGCCTATCTCTTGCGTCAGTGGAACTACACGGAGCCAGTGGGCGAGGACGCCTATATCGAGCACCTCATCGTTCGCCTCTTTCCCAACCGTCCCGAGGTCCGGTACGAAGGCGCCGTCCATGAGCAGATTGTTTGCAGTGACGAAACACTCGGGTTCCAGGTGGGCCGATCCGACATCATCCTCCACCATGACGGCTATCGGCCCCAACACCGGAACGCGACCTCGAAGGCCGAGCGGGACCGGATCGCCCTCGAGCGAGAACTGCGAGAGTCTCCAGAAGATGGCTTTGGGTTCTACAACTTAGGGATGACGTACCGCTCGTTGGGCTTGGAGGAGGAGGCTGCTGCTGCATTGCAGCGAAGCATCGAACTTGGAGTTTCGGGACGGCGCACATCAGAGCCTCCAGGCTACGTATTGCATTCCCGAATCGAGATCGGTCGTGCCCGGGGTGCCCTCGGCCACACGGACGAGGCCATCCGACTCCTCGAAGTGGCGGTGCGCTCCGCTCCGGACTCGCCTGATGCATGGGCAGCACTCGGCGCCGCCTACGCGATGGCTGGCCGATGGACTGATGCACTTGAGGCGTACCGAAGCGTGCAGTCTTGCCCAGTGACTTCGGCTGCTGCTCCCACGGACCGAACCCTGATCGCATGGAAGGGTTCAGTCGGCGAGGCGCAGATACTTCGGATGCTGGGCCGCCTCGAAGAGGCGGCAGACGTGCTCTCGAACTTGCGTGCCCGAGGCCACAACCACCTCGGGGTCGTGGTGACCTTGGCAGAGGTCCATCGAGATCAGGGAGACATCCAGAGAGCAAGTGAACTACTAGAAGCGCTGGACTCCGATGGAACAGAAATCCCGGGTGTCGCAGATCTTATGAATGAGCTTCTGGCCCTAAAGGATGGAGGCAAACCGTCCATCGCTGGGCCCTGACCGCCGAGTGGAGCCAGTGATGTCTCGGTTAGCCGATCCTGAAGTAGCAGAACGGGACGGCCGTGGCGACGGCACTGGTCCGATGCACCACGAAACCCGTCCCCGGTAGTGACGTCACCCAGAACTGCTGTCCAGTTCCTGGGCTTGCGTTAGGCGTCACGAGTATCCTGCTTTTCGCTGTCACGCCCGGGTCGGCGATCTGGACTGATGCAGCCGAAGCCGGGATCGACCCACTACCGGAGGTCGAGAATTCAGCCGCCCCTTGCACCTGGAGCGCGAGGCCGTTCTGGTTGTTGATGGCTGACACCCCAACCGATCCTGGTGTCGTGCCATAACCCTGTACGCCGGCAGGCAAGGGAAGGTTGGTTGTGGTCAGACCGAGTCCTCCGCTGTTGGCGAACCCGACGACACCGATGATGCCAGCCCCTGTGGAGGATGCCCCTGTGACCGCCGCGAGGTTGTTGTAGCCCACGACTCCATAGGATTGTGATTTGAATGCGCCAGTAAGGCCAGTGCCCAGCGCTCCATACGTCCCCGGATTCAGACTGCTCCAACCCACTACACCGGCGGCAATCGGAGCGCCAGTAAGCGCAGCGCCTGGCCCAACCGAACCGATAATCCCGGCATTTGCAGCTCCAATAACACCGCCTGACAATCCCGGATTGGCGACACTCAGCGCGGGAATGCCGCTAGGTCCAGACAGACCAGTTGTGGTGCCCGCTGTATTGGACTGCCCTAGAAGTAGTGGCGACCCCGTAGCTGCATCGGCCTCGGAAGGCTTCAACGCGTCGACCGCTACTGCACCCACCAAGACACTGGCGGCGGCGGCGATCATCTTTCTTCGAGACAGGCCTCTCCCTGGCTTCGATACCTCGTCCTCGCTGCTATCAGTATTCATTTTCGAAGCCGCCCTTTAACTCTTAGATACGTAATCGCTCCTATGCTGAATCATACCAGCGAAGTGGGTTGTATGCCTGGTTGAGGGGACATCAGGCTCCTGGTATCTCGGTAGTTCTCGATAGCGATCAGTGAAGGGTCCTCGTTGGTCCTCAGTGGCAGCGTGGCCAACGCGCGGTTCCAACGCCCCGTTTCGACCGCCCGGCCCACTGCCGATTAGCCTGCCCGATATGGCAGCCAAGAATCCCATCCACGTCACCGTCACGGGCGCCGCCGGCCAGATCGGCTACGCCCTCCTCTTCCGCATCGCTTCGGGCGCCCTCTTCGGACCCGACCAGCCGGTGGTGCTCCGCCTCCTCGAGATCGAGCCCGGCATGAAGGCGCTCGAGGGCGTGGTCATGGAGCTCGACGACTGCGCCTTCCCACTGGTCAGCGACATCGTGACCACCACCAACCTCGACACCGCCTTCGACGGCACCTCCTGGGCCCTCCTGGTGGGCTCCATCCCCCGCAAGGCCGGTATGGAGCGGGGCGACCTGCTCACGGTCAACGGCGGCATCTTCGGCCCCCAGGGCCAGGCCATCGCCAACAACGCCGCCTCGGACGTCCGCGTGCTGGTGGTGGGCAACCCGTGCAACACCAACTGCCTGATCGCCCGTTCGAACGCCCCCGAGGTCCCAGCTGACCGCTGGTTCGCCATGACCCGCCTCGATGAGAACCGGGCCAAGAGCCAGCTGGCCCAAAAAGCTGGCGTCCCGGTGGCCTCGGTCACCAACCTGGCCATCTGGGGCAACCACTCGGCCACGCAGTTCCCCGACTTCGCCAACGCCCGCATCGACGGACGGCCGGCCACCGAGGTCATCGCTGACCAGGAGTGGCTGCAGGGTGACTTCATCTCGACCGTCCAGAAGCGTGGCGCGGCCATCATCGAGGCCCGCGGCCTGTCCTCGGCGGCATCGGCTGCCAACGCTGCCATCGACTCGGTGGCTGCCGTCCACAACGGCACCGTGGGCGATGACTGGACCTCCCTGGCCGTCGTCTCCAACGGCGAGTACGGCGTGCCTCAGGGCCTGCAGTTCGGGTTCCCGGTTCGCACCAACGGCTCCGGTGGCTGGACCGTGGTGGAGGGCCTCACCCGCGACGAGTTCGCCGCCGATCGGATCCGGATCACCACCGAGGAGCTCGAGGGCGAGCGCAACGACGTAGCTGGCCTGCTGCCCTGATCAGCTCGTGGATGGATCGGCTCGACTGACGCGGCAGCCCCGTTGCCTCGGCCCCCTGGCCGAAGCCCCTAGGCTGGCCCCATGCACGACTCCGTAACGCTTCATATGAATGCCTCCCCCGACCAGGTCTGGGCGCTGGTGAGTGATGTGACCCGCATCGGGGCCTACAGCCCCGAGACCTTCGAGGCCGAGTGGCTCGAAGGCGCTAGTGGACCGGCCGTGGGGGCAAAGTTCCGGGGCCACGTCAAGCGCAACGGCAAGGGCCCGACCTACTGGTCCAACTGCGTAGTGACTACCTGCGTACCCGGCGCCGAGTTCGGCTTCGATGTGGTCCAGGGTGACAAGACCATGAACACCTGGGCCTATCGGATCGAGCCGGCCGACGGTGGATCCGACGTCACCGAGTCGTTCCACCTGGCCGACTCCGCGGCCATGAAGATCTACTGGGCCCTGCTCGGCTGGGCCCGGGGCAAGACCAACCGCAAGGGGATGGAAGCCACGCTGGCTGCCATGAGAGACGAGTTGGAACGAGACGCCTCCTGAGGGGACGTTCGATGCGCATCGCTATCGTCGGCTCGGGCATGGCTGGTCTGACGGCGGCTCGGACGCTGTCTGAGCACGGACACTCCGTGGTGGTGGTGGACAAGGGACGTCTCCCGGGCGGTCGGATGGCCACCACGGAGATGGTCGGGGGAGCCCGGGCCGACAAGGGTGCACAGTTCTTCACCGCCCGCAGCCCCGAGATGACCGAGGCGGTAGGACGCTGGACGGATGTCGGACTTGTGCACCAATGGTGTTCGGGATTTACCCGCTCTGACGGTCATCCTCGGTATGCGACGTCGGGCGGCATGGCTCGCCTCATGGAGCATCTGACCGAAGGGCTCGACGTACGCCAGGCGGTACATGTGGCCGCGGTGCGCCCGATCGGGCAGGGGTGGCAGTTGACGTGGCCCGAGGCCCACGGAAACCCAGCAGGCGCTCTGGGCGCCGATGCCGTGGTGGTCACCACCCCCGTACCTCAGGCCGCGGCCCTCTTCGATGGAATAGCCGCGGTTCCCGACCTCACCTACGACGCCACCATCTCGTTGACGCTGGCGCTCTCGGCACCGGCGTCGGTACCTGCCCCTGGCGGCGTGCAGCTCAGTGGCGACCCGGTGTGGTCGTGGGTAGGCGACAACGTGGCCAAAGGGACGTCGTCGCTCCCTGCGCTGACCCTGCACACCACGGCTGAGTTCGCCTCGGCCCACTGGGACGACGACGATGAACAGCTCATGGCCGAGTTGGTGGCTCTGGCCGTCCCGTGGACCGGCGGTGCTGCGGTGCTCGATGCGCGCCTCCACCGGTGGCTGTATGCGACCCCGGTCGAACCATACCCGGAGCGGTTCTGCGAGGTCGCCCCCGGGCTCTATCTGGCCGGTGACGCATTCGGTGGACCCCGGGTGGAAGGGGCGTTCCTGTCGGGGCTGGCGGTTGCTGAGCGGGTCGGTGCTGAAGGCTGATCCCAACGCTGATGGCCGCTTCAGTTGGAGCGTCGGCTCGAGGGTCAGGCAGCCCCGGTGCCGTCGGTCCGTCCGCCCAGATGACCGTCGACCACAGAACCCGCCACCCGGGTGGCTGACGGGTTCCCGGTCACTGTCTCCACGAACAGGTCGCCGTCCAGGCTGTACAACAGGCAGTCGGACGTAGCCCGCACGGTGGCCGTGCGTGGGATCCGACGGATGAGGGCGATCTCGCCGAATCCGTCGCCGCGGCCGATCCGGCGGAGTACCGTCCCCCTTTGGACGACCTCGAGCTCCCCGTCGGCAACGGCGTAGTACCGGTCGCCGGGGTCCCCTTCGTGGATGACTATGGCTCCCGCGGCCACAGATGACTGCACCAGCTCTCGGGCGACCGCTTCTATCGCCGGGGCCGGAAGGGCGGCGAAGATCGAGATGGAGCGGAGCAGTCGGATCTCCACCTGTGGAATAGTCGCCGCGTCATCGACCTGGCGCAGGCGGCGCCACAGCACGATCAAGAGGACGACAGCCACGATCCCGGGCGCCAGGAGCGCCCCCTGCACGCCCGCAACACGGACGCCAGCCCAGGTCAGGACGGCCCCAATGGCCAGTCCCAAGCTCTGTAGCGACTCCAGAACGGCGAACGCCCCCGCCAGTGCATCGGGTGGAGCGGCCCGCTGCAGGAGTGTCTTGGCCGTCGTATCGAACACGGCTCCAGCCAGACCGCAGGCGGCCAGGAGGACAATGGCTGGCACGACGTAGGGCACAGCATCGATGAGGGCTAGGGCGGCAACACACGCCAAGAGGGCGAGTCCGAGGGTCCGGGCCAGCGGATGACGTCCGACCAGAAACGCCGTGAAGAAGCCGGCCATGAGCCAGCCTGCCCCGAATGCAGAGTTGAGGTAGCCCGCTCCGGACTGACCCATGTGGAGGAGTCCGATGGCGAGCACGACATAGAGAAGGTCGAACGCTCCGACCAGGACGTAGAAGAATGTCGTCAGCACCAGTAGGACCCGAATCCGACGGTCGAACAGTGTGCCCCTGATGCTCGCTCTGATATCAGCCCAGACGGATAGACCTGGCTGCGACTCGGCTTGCTGGGCCTCGGGTTCCACGACCATCGTCGTCGTGGAAACACCGAACTCCACACGGAGCAGCCGAGCCCCGAACAGCATTGATACCGCCCCCATCGTGGCCAGCACCCCGAGTGCTGCACCCAGCCCGTGCCAGGCCATCACCAGGCCGGCCAGGGCCGGACCCAGCAGGCTGGCTGCACCCTCAGACCACCCGGCCATGACCCGCGATGCCGTGAGCTCCTCGGCCGTCCGCACCAGTGAGGGAAGGATGGCGGACTGGGTGGGGCGAGTGGCGGTGAGCGCAACCGAGGTCATGGCGGCCAAGAGGTAGACCACGGCCAGTGGAGCGTCTGTACCCACAGCCACTGCGGCTCCGGCGATGGAGGCGACCTGAACACCGTTTCCAATGAACAAGAAGCGTCCGGGATGACCCCGATCGGCCAGGGCCCCGAGCAACGGGGCCAGAGCAATAGCCGGCACGAGCTGCACCAGTGCGATGGTCATTCCCCCGGTAGCCCCACCGTGGTCGAAGCCGTAGACGAGGAACACGATCCATACGCCGAACTCCATGGCGATGAATGCGCCGTAGCCCAGCAGGGTGCCCCGGAGATCATGGTTGGCGAATGCCGTCCGAAACACAGAGGTGATGGTGGCCAGGCGACCAGTGGGTCGAGTCGGGCGCACGGGCTGTGATTCAGTCCGCCGCAGAAATCAGATCGCTGTGGCTTGCGGATCGCATAGTGGGAATCCTACCTGTCCTAGGGTGCCGCACCGAGCCTTGTGGGATAGCCGAGCGGCCCCAAGCCGGCGCTCAGTCTGTCGAAGGGACCAGCTCGATGCGGTTGCCGAAAGGGTCGTGCACGAACCACTGGGGCATCTCCGGCACGTCTGTCCGGCGTTGCACCGGATGGCCTGCCGCCTCTAGGGCGGTGCACAGTGGCTCGATCCCGGTGACGACGAGGGCCGGGTGGGCCTTGCGGGCCGGTTGGAACCCTTCTTCGGCACCGAGGTGGATCCGCAGACCCGGGTGTTCGAACCAGCACCCGCCCCGTGTGGCCAGCTCTGGCGGTTTGGGGACCTGAGGGATACCGAGGAGGCCCTCGTAGAAGGCGACGCCCTGCTCCTCGCCACCCGGCGGCATGGCCAGCTGCACGTGGTCGATACGTTCCACCCAGTAGGAGTTGGTCACGAGTGCGAACCTACTTCGGCAATCTAGGTGCGCCCCGGGTATCGCGACGGAGCGGATGGTCGACCGGGACCTCGACCAAGTGGATGCGCACACCGTCCGGATCCTCCACCCATGCCTCGAGCAGTCCCCACGGCTCAAGTACGGCCTGGCGGACGAGTGCCACCCCTCGGTCCGCCAACTCGGCGATGGCATCGGACATCGAGCGGACCTGCAGCCACAGCCCCACCCCGGGGCGCTTCGATGCTGGCCCGCTACCGACCACCTCGACCAGGCCGCCACCGGCAAAGAAGACGACACCCCGGTGTTGACCCTCGCCGAACTCGCGAGCGATGGCTAGGCCCAGGCCGTCACGGTAGAAGGCGAGGGTCCGGTCCAGGTCGGCCGGGTGGAGGAGGGTCCGGCTGCTGAGGATGTCCACGGTGTACCTCCGTTCGAGCGATGACCCTTGTCTACACCTGAGGCATCGGCCATGCCGTGCTGAGGCGTGCGCCGAGGTGTGCGGCGAGTGGAGGCGGGTGGGGGCGACCTAGTAGGTCGTGTCGGCGTCGAGTGCCGCCGTGTGCTGGCGGGCGGCCCGCAGTTGTTCCTGTCCGGCGGCCAGCACCGAGAGGTCGCCGCGCACCCGGATGCGGCCTGCGTTGAGCGCTTCGGCGGAGGAGAGCACGCCGGTCGCCAGGGCGACCGCATCGTCGTACCCGAGGGCGATGGTGACGTCGGCAGGGCGCCCGACCGGCTCGTCCGATGTGTCAGGGTCGCCGAGAGGGCCGAGATCGAGTACCAGGTGGCCATCGGCCACGGACAGCACCAGCCGCAAATTGCCCTCGGGGCCACCACGGACCTCTTGGGCCACCGAGAAGTTCCCGTCAGCCGCGGCCAGCCCGGCGTCAGCACCCGGGCCAGGCAGCACCACACCGTGTAGCGCGGCGTTGAACGACGCGACCCACTCGGGGGTCAAGAAGCGGGGCACGTGCGGCTCCCCACCGGCAGGATCACGCCGTGGTGTCGTCGGACGAGAGACCGTCCGTGCCCGCTTCGGTCGTCGGCTCGCCCTGCGCGTCGCTGTATGCATCGCTCTGTCCGGCTCCGACCGATGCGGTGGCCAGCACGGGCTCACCCTCGGGTCGGGGCTGGGGGATGCCATGGACGCCACTCGGGGGCAGGATGGCGGCTGGCCCCGAGGACGGAGCCTCGGCGGCTGCCTCTTCGGCCGTGCGCTTGGACCGGTTCCGGATCTTGCGTCCGAGCCAGGCCACCGGGTCGTACTTGGCGTCGACTACCCGCTCTTTCAGCGGGATGATGGCGTTGTCGGTGATCTTGATGTGCTCGGGGCAGACCTCGGTGCAGCACTTGGTGATGTTGCACTTGCTGAGACCCTGCTCCTCTTGGAGGAGCTGGCGACGGTCGTTGGTGTCGAGCGGGTGCATTTCGAGCTCGGCGGAACGGATGAAGAACCGAGGACCGGCATAGGCCGTCTTGTTCTCCTCGTGGTCGCGCACCACGTGGCACACGTCTTGGCACAGGAAGCACTCGATGCACTTGCGGAACTCCTGGCTCCGCTCGACATCGATCTGAGCCATGCGGTAGCCGCCGTTTGCTTTCTCGTCGGCTGTCATGGGTCGGGGACTGAGCGGCGGGATCCGCTTGGCCACCTCGTAGTTGTAGGAGACGTCGGTGACCAGGTCGCGCAAGATGGGGAACGCCCGCATGGGGGCGACGGTGACCGCCTCGCCTTCGGGGAGCGTGTCCATGCGGGTCATGCACATCAGGGACGGCCGGCCGTTGATTTCGGCCGAGCACGACCCGCACTTGCCGGCCTTGCAGTTCCAGCGGCACGCCAGGTCAGGTGCCTGGGTGGCCTGCACCCGGTGGATGACGTCGAGGACAACCTCGTTCTCCTGGGCGGGCATGACGTAGTCGACGAACTCGCCGCCTGTCTCGTCCCCGCGCCACAGGCGCATGGTGACCTCACCACTCTGGTTGTGTCGAATGATCTCGCCGGCCATCAGAGCGCCTCCTCAAGTAGGGCCCGCAGATCGTCCGGCATGACCGGTACGGCCTCAGGCTGGCTGGTGATCGAGCGCAGTGACGGGGTGCCGCCGACACCCAAGGGGGCGTTCGACGGATCCGTGATGCGCTCGATGAAGTTGACCTTGCCCATCTCTGGGTCGGCTTTCGGGAAGTCGTCCCGAGTCTGGCCGCCGCGGCTCTCCTTGCGATTGAGCGCTCCCATGGTGGTGCACCGAGATACGGTCAGCATGGCTGGTAGGTCCGTGGTGAGGTTCCATCCCGGGTTGTACTTGACTCCGCCCGTCAGGGCGATGTTGGACGCCCGCTCTTCGAGCGCATCGAGCTTGACGAGTGCCTCTTCGAGTTCGGTACCAGTGCGGATGATGCCCACCAGGCTCTGCATGGTCTCCTGCAGGTCCTGATGGATTTCGTACGGATTCTCGCCGTCCTCGCGCTCGAACGGAGCGACAGCGGCGTCGATGGTGGCCTGGATTTGGGCTTCATCGAGGGTGATCTCTCCTGAGCGAGTCGAGGCGAACTCGGCCGCCCCGATGCCGGCCCGGCGGCCGAACACCAGAAGGTCGGAGAGCGAGTTGCCACCGAGGCGGTTGGCGCCGTGCATGCCACCAGCCACCTCGCCGGCAGCAAAGAGCCCCGGGACCGTAGCGGCCGTTGAGTCAGCTTCGACCCGGACGCCACCCATGATGTAGTGGCAAGTCGGACCGACTTCCATGGCTTCAGCGGTGATGTCCACGCCGGCCAACTCCTTGAACTGGTGGTACATGGAGGGAAGGCGCCGGCGAATGTCCTCGGCGGAACGCCGCGTGGCGATATCGAGGAAGACGCCGCCGTGGGGGCTGCCCCGGCCGGCCTTCACTTCGGAGTTGATCGATCGGGCGACTTCATCGCGAGGAAGCAGTTCCGGGGGCCGGCGGCCTGCGGTGTGGTCGTCGTACCACTTGTCCGCCTCATCCTCGGAGTCGGCCGTCTCGTCCCGGAACATGTCGGGCACGTAGTCGAACATGAACCGGGTTCCTTCCGAGTTGCGCAGCACGCCGCCGTCGCCTCGGACGCCCTCGGTCACCAGGATGCCCCGGACCGACAGTGGCCAGACCATCCCGGTCGGGTGGAACTGAACGCACTCCATGTCGATGAGGTCGGCACCGGCCCACAGGGCCATGGCATGACCGTCACCGGTCCCCTCCCACGAGTTGGAGGTGTACATCCAGCTCTTGCCGACGCCACCGGTGGCCATGACCACGGCCTTGGCCTTGATGACCACGAACTTGCCGGTGGGACGCCAGTAGCCGACCAGTCCGGAGACGGTGCCGTCGGCATCGTGCAAGAGGCGGAGCACCTTCAGCTCCATGAAGACCTCCATGCCATCGGACACGGCCTTTTGCTGCATGGTGCGGATGAGCTCGAGCCCGGTGCGGTCGCCGACGTGGGCAAGGCGAGC
>Ga0194041_10000884_pt1 | contig 12552 bp, 12 predicted proteins | sample JunL449m_MetaG_FD_160082 | JGI IMG/M metagenome (GOLD analysis project Ga0194041, IMG submission 160082) | Anoxic zone freshwater microbial communities from boreal shield lake in IISD Experimental Lakes Area, Ontario, Canada - Jun2016-L442-9m | ecosystem: Environmental > Aquatic > Freshwater >...
GTGGCCGAGGTGCATCACGCCATCCTCTTCCTGGTCCCGCCGAACCTGGTGCGCGAGGCCAAGACAGCCAACGACGGCGGTAAGGGCTGGACCTGCTTCGGCGAACCCCCTGTGGTCGGGACGGGGCTCGCCCAGTTCCTATCGATGCCGTGGCTCAGTGCCTGGGCACCAGGGCACGGCAAGGACGTGATGCCAGCGACCACGGGTACGCCACTGCCCAAGGGAAGCCTCATCATCATGCAGGTCCACTACAACCTGCTGGCCGGCACCCTGCCGGTCGCCCCCCGTGCGCAGCTCGACACCGTGCCGGCTTCGACCCACCTCCGCCCGACCTCGATCCAGCCGCTGGCCGCTGTGCCCAATGTGCCGTGTCCTGCTGGGGTTACCGGACCCCTCTGCGACCGTACGGCCGAACTGGCGAACCTGAGTCAGCGGTTCGGGTCCTACATGACGACGTTCGACGCCGGCATCGAAAAGATCTGCGGTAACGACCCGGCCAACCCGCCGACCGGCACCACGACGACATGCACCTGGAGGGTCAGGAAGGCGGGCTACATCGTCCGTGCAGCCCCTCACATGCACCTCCTCGGAACCGCGCAATCGATCACGCTCAACGCGGGGACTCCGCAGGCCAAGACCGTCATGGACGTACCTCACTACAACTTCGACTACCAGAAGGCCTACAACATCTCGCCGTGGATCAAGGTCGCACCCGGCGACACGCTGAAGGTCAGTTGCACCTACAACCCGGCGCTGGCCCAGGAGCTTCCGCAACTGCGCAAGCTCGCCCCACACTTCGTGACCTGGGGCGATGGCACCTCCGACGAGATGTGCCTCGGCCTGGTGTGGCAGGTGCCGCTCAATGCCAACGCAACGGTCGACTGGAAACACCCAACCGGAGGCATCCAGATCGGCGGCCCACCGGGGAGCCGGCCTCCTGGTGGCGGTCCCCCTCCTGGAGATCCTGGTGCTCCAGGCACGCCAGCGCAGTAGTTCGCTAGACGTGAAGATCGATAGTGGCCCCGAAGGGCCGAAGAGCGCTCATGACATGCATCCGCCAGCGCGACATGTGCTCTGGTCTGGGGTAGCGGCACTGGCCTTGGCCGGCCTCCTCGGAGGCTGTGCCAGCGGGCAAGCCTCAGCCCCATCCACGACGTCAACTCACCCCGCCGTAGTGCCTGCGACCCCGCGGAGTGAGTTGACAGCCATCACCGGTGCCCAGTGGAGTTCGAACACTCACGTCACCTACCCGAAGGACGGCGCATGGACGTTCGCGTCGGACGGGCTTCCGGCAGCCACACTCCCCGAGTACTACGCCATCCCGACCTACCTCGGCACCGCCGTCCCGACAGCCGCGACATCGAAGGTGGTCACCTCGGCCTCCCTCTTTCGGCCGGCGCAGCTGTCCTTCACCATCCCGACGATGCCGCAGTACATCGCCAAGGCGACGACTACAGCCCTCGGTCCGATCGGTGTCACCGTCAACGGAGCGCTGTTCTTCAACGCCTACGAGGCCGATGCCTCCACCGTGGCGCTGTCGGCGAACTTCACACTGACCCAGGACGGCCACACCGGCGCCTTCGTCGATACCTGCAATGGTCACTTCACCCCGCCACCCGGCCCTGTGACCTATCACTACCACGGTCTACCGGGATGCATCGTCAGCAACCTGGCCAAGGGGAGATCGACGCACGCGCCTACCCTGCTGGGGTTCGCCTTTGACGGTTTCGGCATCTACGACAACGTCTCGGAGGGAGACAAGACGGTGCGTCCCACCCAGCTCGATGCCTGCAACGGGATCTACTCGCCGGTGCCTGGGTATCCCCAAGGGATCTACCACTACGTGCTGCTGGACGTCGCGACCGAGCAGTCGTCGATCGGCTGCTTCCACGGAGTTGTCTCGTCCGCCTACACAGCGGCTCTGCGTGCCGAGATGCCGCTGCCTCAAGGGACAGGCAGGGGAGGGGATCCGGCGTCGTCGCCGATGGTGGCCGCCTTGCCCCTACTGGTCACGGCGCAGACACTGGCCGCCGATTCGGGCACTGACGCCATCTTGGTCGCCGAGTTGAGGCGGACGGGCTTCGATACCTGGTGTCAGTGACCGCGACACCACGAAGTAGTGAAGCACCCACCTCGGGAGTCGTCTGAACCATCCGCGACCGGGTGACTCAAGGGAGGAGTCGGTACGCAACGTTCATGGCCGCTGCTGCCAGCAACCGGTCGTTCTGGCAGACGGACCTGCAGGGGTTCGCCGCCAGGGGCTTCGGCATCCATGACGACGTGTCCCAATCCAGGCCCTGGATCCAGACCGCTCATTCGCGGCCCCTTATCCTTCCCGAGGAAAATGCGAACCGGCCCGGAAGGAACGTGTCTTGGACACGTCGCTACCGGGCCGGCTTCCAATAGTCAGTCGCTACGGTGTAATGACAATATTCGTCACGGTAGAGTGAGAGCCCACCTGGTTGCCGTTCCGGACAAAGAGGGCCATTACTGCATAGTTGCCGCGCTTCAACTGGCCGTCACCGAGCGAGCAGGTTCCTGTCCCAGAACTAGACAGAGTGATGGTGCATCCCGAACTCCATCCGACCTTCACGTTGACCGTACCGACGATCGGTGCCCCAGCAGGTCCGGTAACTGTCACTCCGAAGACGGTCGAGCTCTCGGAGCCGTAGGCCGCGGTGGGATTGGTGACGGTCAGTTCGGTGTGTGACCATGCAGCCTTGACCTTGACGGTCGTGGTGACCGTTCCACCCACGTAGTTCGTCGTGTCGGTCGGGGTGAAGTTGGCGCTCAGGGCCTGCACCCCTCCGTTCAAGACGGTGCCGAAGTCCGGGGTGTAGGTGAAGATGCCGGGAACCGAGGATTTGGCATTCAGTTGCGCAGCACTAAGTGCGGTGCCATAGGGGATGGACAAGGGCTTCACCCAGCGAATGATCGGCACGATCTGCACTTCGAAGCTCTGGCTTGCCCCGATTTGCGCCTGATAGGAAGCGGTGGCCGTCACCGACGTCCTCAAAGTGCAGAGGCCATGCCGGATGAAGTGCGCCACACCGCCGGAATCGATGGTGCACGCACGCGGCGTCGTCGAAGCCACCGAGGTCGCTCCGTCGCTATTCGTACTCACCAACGGAGTGAATGACTGACCCACCGGGGTCGATGTGGGGATGTTGGAGATTGTGGGGCCGGTCGGGGTTGCCAGGGCAACTGCGAAGCTCTGGGGCATACCGCTCCCGGCCACATAGATAGCGCTCTGGGCCACACTGCTTGTCAGGGTGCACGTCCCGATACCCACGAAGCTGACGTTGTTCGAAGAATCAACGGTGCAGACCGACGGCGTAGAGGACGCCACTGAGGTCACGCCGTTGCTGTCCGTGCTCACTGACGCCGTAAATGCGCCGAACAATGCGGCATTGGTGGGCAGGTTGGCAATCGCGAGTTGAGTGGGAGAGAGCAGGACGTTGATCGACTGCTGGACCTGTGGCGCCGCCGCAAAGTTGGCGTCACCCGCTTGGTTAGCGTCAATCACGCAGATGCCAACAGAAACGAACGAGACAATGCCGCCAGAAACGGTACATCCACTCGATGCCGAGTCCGATGTGATGACCACAGGGCTCGACGATGCCCCACGGATCACACTTGGCGTGTACGTCGGCCCCCCCACTCCTTCCGTGCTTGGCGGGGCTCCCATGGACATCGCCTGCTGATTCCCGGGGTCGATCTCAGTGAGAGCGGCTGGAGGGTTGTAGTAGTTGCCCGCAATAGCCCAGACGTGGGTGCCATCCCAAGAGACACCACTGTTTCCACTGGAAGTTTGTAGATGAGTGATTAAGGCACCACTGGACGCATCGATCTGCGAAACACCGTTGCATCCGTCAGCTACCCATACATAGGTGCCGGTCGACTTGAGCTGACTCGGTGCCGGAGCACCACAGTTGAACTGAGACATCCAGGTCGATGACAGGTTTATCTCTCGGACAAACGCCCCATCCGAAGTATTCAGTTCGGCCACCTGTGTGTTGCCATGAGAGATCCAGACGTGGTTGTTGTCAGCAGATATGCCCACCATCGATGAGTTGTACCAACCCCGTTCACTGAAGTTCCAATCGTCATACAAGGAAGTCAGACTAAACGTGCCGATCACAGCGCCAGTGGCGGAGTTGTACTCCTGCAGATACCCATTAAGACCTTGACCTGGGTTCGCGCTATAGGCAATCCAAAGCGTCGATCCATTGATTGTCAATGGACCTGAACCTTCCGGTTGGAAGATCTGGCCAACGATCGCGCCGGTTGTCGCGTCGATCTTTATGGCGTTGGAACCCCATCCACCAGGTCCGATTCCCCCGCCTCCCGAACCTGTATCAACCCACACGTCTGTTCCGTTTGAAGCGATTGATCCACCGCTGCCCCCACCTCCGCCGACGCCGTGACCCCTCAAGTCGATTGTTTGAGCAAATGAGCCATCCGATGCGTTCAGTTCGGTGATGTATGGTCCGCTCCAATCGCCGTAGTAACCAGAATTGAATATCCAGACGTGCGCCCCGTCTACCGCGATGGCGGACGGGTTCTGTCCAACCGTGATGGTCTGGACCACTGTGCCGTCAGAAGCGTTCAGCTCCGTAACGGAACCGGGATCGTTGCAGTAGACGGAAGGCCCTGGGGTGTCGCACGGAAATCCAAAGGCGTTGTTCACGACCCATACATGAGTTCCGTCCGACGCCACGGCCGAAGGGACTCCGACAAGCGGTCCAAGATTGGACCCAAGGTCGTTGTACGTATGCACGACACTCGCCGCTTGGGGAGTAGCCGCCCCCGCTGTCGCGTTCGATCCGACCAGGGTCACGGTGCTGAGCATCGCGGAGAGACCCAGGACGGACAGGGCCAGCTTGACGAACTTCTTCGAGGGCCTCACGGAAACTCTGCCTTTCGTAAAATGTGAATTATAACCACAATGTGTGATCAAAGAGCAATATAGGACTCCTTGTCGATGCCGTCAACACCGCTCACGCTCCGTGGTGAGGCGTTCACGGCCTTGAACCGGCCTGGGTTTCCTGGAGGCTGTCGGCGGCACCATGGTTGACGAAGTTGTGATGCACCCGGCCGAAAGTCTTGTGACTCAGGTGCGACCGTGTGACTCAAGGAAGCAGTCGGGCCTCGACGCCCATGGCCGCTGCCGCTGCCAACAATGGGTTGTTCCGGTCATCTCTGGCTAGACAGATCACGGCACCGATCGAACGGGCTGCCGTCAGCGCTTCGAGGGAGAGAAGGTTGAGATGATGGCCGGCGTGGAGAACCTCGGACATCGGCCATCCGAGTTCGCGTAGCGATAGCAGTCCGATTTCTGGAGGCAGCGAAACAACGGCACCGATGGTGCTTCGGGCCACAGCGGAGGGAACGTCGCCCAGCCTGCGGGACAGGTATCCCGTGAGTGATGGCCCGGCCAACGCACGGCAGAGGCGGTGATACCAGAGGCCTGTGGTGAACAGCCGTTCGCCAGGTGAACGCAGCGCATCAGGCTCGTGACCGAGCAGTACTCGGAGGAGCAGATGGTCGTCGACAAGGACGCCCGTCATGGTCGTTCAGGCCAGATCGGGTTCGACGCGTGCTACTTCCGCGACAAGAGCGCCATAGCCGCCCGCCTCTTCGACTGCATGGTGGAGAAGTTCCGACAGCGAGTTTCGTCCGGATGGCACGATGAGAAGTGCGTTCCCAAGGTCGGCGATCTCCACGGAACCTCCATCCTCCAACCCCCAACGTTTTCGAGCTTCGACCGGCAGCGCCATCTGGCCACGATTGGAGACTCGAAAGGCTGACGTGCTCATGGATGGATGATACCGCGTACAAGGTGCAATGACAATGGAACCTTGTCATGCCGTGCCGGTGTCGTCCGAGGACTCACCGACCTGGTGTGTTGGAAGAACTGCTCAAGTAACCGGTCGATCGCGCCGATCAGGTCTCTGATCACGTTGCACGAACCCCTGAGGCCGACAGGCCGCGGGCGGGTGAACGAGGCGATGGATCCAGCGGGTCGGTGGCTGTCGAGGACAAACCAGAAGGGGCAATCAGCATGACGAAACTTTCGAGGAAGGCCGCGGTCATAGCCGCCTCCACCGCCGTGTGCGTACTGGCCTTGGGCGGTGTCAGCAGCGCTCGAGCCGCATCGGCAACGACCCACCAGACGAGCACTACCTCGACGTGGCAGTGGGCTCCGATCAACGTGTCGGGCACAGTGGCCTCAGTGGGTACCGACAGCTTTACCATGACCGAGTCCGGCGGCACCATAGTCACCGTTGACGTCACCACTACGACCACCTACGCCGAGACCGGTGCCGTCACCGCCCCGACCGGCGTGACCATCGGTGAACAGGTCACCGTCACGCCGATCGCCGGGACGCGGTCACATGCGGCCACCATCACCGCCGCCAAGGTCCTCGTGGTCCTGACCCATGTGATCGGCACGGTCGCTTCGGTCGGCACCGATTCCTTCACCATCCAACTCCAGGGCGGACTCATCTTGACGGTCAACACCACGGCGTCGACGGCGTTCCGGGAGAACGGTACGAAGCAGCCCGGGGTCACCGTCGGACAGTACGTGACCGCCTATGGAGCGCCCACTGCCGCCGACCCGGCGCAGATCGATGCCCAGTTCGTCGTGATCAGTACCCCGCCCGTGCCGGTGGCCCCCGCCCCGGGCCCCGGTGGCACCTATGCCACCGGACAACTGATCTTCGGCACGGTCAGTGCCGTGGACGCAACCAGCTTCGTACTCACCGAAGCCGATGGCACCGTGCTCACCATCGACACCTCCACGACCACCTATGGCGAGACCGGTTCACCGACCGCCCCGACCGGAGTCGTATCCGGTGATCAGGTCCGGGTCACGCCGACAACAGGCACGCTGCTGACAGCCACCACCATGACCGCTGCACGAGTCGTGATCGTGCTGACACAGGTGACCGGAACAGTGCAGTCGGTACGCCTCGGATCATTCGCCATGCAGCTCTTCGGGGGCCTGGTCGTTACCGTGGGGACTACGAGTACGACGGTGTACACCTTGGACGGCAACGCGGCCACTGGAGTCCTGGTCGGCCAGAAAGTGACTGCCTACGGTGCAGCCGACGGTGCCAATCCGTCGCAACTCGATGCTCAGTTCGTCGATGCCCACACCCAGTCCTCGACGCCCGGCCATCACGATGATGATGCCGATGATGACGATGCCGATGATGATGACACGACTGCTCCAAAGGTCGACGACGAACACGCTGCGTCGAGCCATGAGGGAGACGGGGACCATCACGGCAGCGATGGTGCCGGTGAGGGTCACGGTTCGTGGTCGGGTTCAGCCGATGAAGGGCAGGCACACGCATTCCTGTCTGGCACCGTGAGCACGGTGACCGGAAGCAACATCATGGTCACCGAGGCATCCGGGGCGACCGCCACCATGGTCGTGACCGCTACCACCAAGTACGTAGGGATGCCCGGAGCGGACACCGTGGCGGCCATCGTCCCTGGTGTCACCGTCAAGGTCGTCGGTACCAACGACAGCTCGGGCGATCTGGTCGCCCTGTTGGTGGTGATCAGCACGACCCCGCCGGCCTCCGAGGCCGCGGGTGCGCCTGCCGTCTCGGACAGCCATAGCCACGGAGAGCAGGGTCGCAACAGCGCTACACCTCCTGGGCCGTCCGCCACCGTCACGACGAATCCCACGTGGTCTGGTGGTTCTGATTACCGGCACGCTTCGGACCAGGCTGGCAGCGCCGCCAATGCACCCGTGGCCACTTCCAGCCCTGCACCGCCCGTCACAGTGCCAGCCGGCCCGGGTCCTGGCCCGGCTCCGGACGCTGGCGCCCAGGGCTCGAACGGCCAGGGATCCCAGAGCCACAGGGGTGGGTCGAACTCGGGCAGTCGCGACGGCCGCGGCTGATCTCGCTGACCACGACGAACTCCTGACCGACCACGACGGTCCGCGACCGGAGGGCGACTTGCCCGTGACGGTGGGGTAGTCGACGGGTGCATTGATCGGCACCCAAGTCGCTGCCTATGCTGGTCTCGTGGAGTCAGGAATCCGCCCCTATATCGCCCATGTGGACGAGGCCCCCGTCGAGGCGTGGGATGGGATCGTGTCGTGGCGCACCTTGTTCAGCGCCGATCGGACCCCGACTGCCGGGATGACCGTGGGGGTGGCCGAGATCCCGGTGGGTGGGACCGTGGACGGTGCCGAGCACCGCCACGACCAGCACGAGGTCTACTTCGTCCTCAGCGGATCGGGCCGGGTCCTATTGGACGGCTCGTGGCACACGGTGAGCAGAGGGGCGACCGTCTTCGTGCCGGGCGGAACCCATCACTGTGTGGAGAACACCGGGGACGAACCGCTGGAACTCCTGTATGTGCTCGACGCCGACTCCTTCCACGAGGTGGAGTACGTCTTTCCCGACGAAGGGCGCTCAGATATCGACAGAGCCGCCCCCGCCTGACCGATCCGGACGACCGAGCGCGGCGTCATCGGGTGGTCCTGGCCGTGTGGCAGTACCGTATGCGACATGGTCCGGCCCGCCACACCCGCCAACCCGTCGAACGCCTGGAACCATGTGTCGGGCGGTGCATGAGCATGGATGAGCGCGCAGCCAATCTGTGGTTCGGGAAGAAGGGGGGCAAGGTGGGATTCGGCCCCCTCAACTGGCAGGGTCGGGCGGCATCGTTCCTCTACGCATTCCTGGTCGTCGTGGCTATCGTGGTCTACTCGCAGTTGATGCTGACGGTGCTGGTGGTGGTGTTCTACTCGGTGATCTTCTTCTTGGTCGTGGCTATCAAGTCCGACCTCATGAAGGGATGGCCTCCTCAGAAGTGAGGCTGGCGATGGCGACTGGGCCGGTCGGGCCAGATGGGCCGGTCGGGCCTACTGGCTTCAGAACCGGGAGGCCAGGACGGCGACACCGTCACCGGACAGATGCGAGATGGCTTGGTGGCGCCCACACAGCGCTGCACACAGGGCGGAGGCAGGGCCGCTGACGGTCGAGGATCCGGTCCCGAACCGCAGGTCGAGGTCGGTGGCATCCACGGTGAGCCCGGCCACGCGCCCCTTGGGTGCGAAGGCCGTGGCCCGGCCGCTGGTCAACCAGCCGAGCGCCACGGCCAGTGCCTCTGGATCGACCGGTACGGCACGACCCAGCGGCTGGAGCATGTCATCTCCGTGCACGATGACATCGGTCAATGGGGCCTCGGGGCCGGATCCAGGAGGTGTGAACCGCGATCCGGCGTGGGTGCGGAGCCCAGCTATGCACGCCGCAGGGTTCAGCGAGGCTGCCAGATTGCGAGCCACCCGGTCGAAGCCGCCATCGAGGCTGCGGGCTCGGGCCACGGCGAGGAGGACGGTGGAGAGCGATGCTGACCACGGGGCATTGAGATGGGCGGCCACCACGTGGATCGACCATCCGGTACACCGTGATGGCAGCTCCCAGTCATCAGGCCTGATCTGATCGAGGGCGTCGGCCAAGTGGAGGCGCTCGGCGACGATGAGGGAGAACGTGTCCATGGTGCTGGTCAGCGCCGGTCAGTTGGCAATTGGGCAGCCGGCAACGGGGCAGCCGGCAACTGCTCAGCCGGTAGCCGGTCAGTGACGAGCCGACCCCCGAGGAGGATGGCCAAGAACGCATCCGGGTCTCGGAGCACGTTGACATCGGCCACCGGGTCTCCGTCGATCACCAAGAGGTCGGCCAGCTTGCCAGGGGTGACCGTTCCGAGTTCGTCGCCCATCCCGAGCACTTCGGCACCGTTTCGGGTGGCCCAGGTGAGCACATCGAGTACCGGGATTCCGATCTCCTCGACGTAGTAGGCGATCTCCTCGGCGTAGGGTCCGTGCGGGAACCCGAGCGCGCCGAAATCGTCGCCCAGCACCAGGCGGACCCCGGCGGTGTTGGCCACCGGAAGGATGGCAGCCATGGCCTCGATATCGGTGCGCATGGCATCGGTGAACCCCAAGGAGGCACCGCCCATCGACTCCAGGAACCGAGCCGGAAAGAGCATGGAGGGCACCAGGGGCGTATCGGTGGCGAGGAGGCGTTCGATGCACTCGTCGTCCATCCCGTCCCCGTGGTCGACGATGTCGATCCCGAGGTCGAGCGCCATCAGCAGCGCCTCTTTGTTGGCGATGTGGCCCCGCACCCTGGCACCGCGCTGGTGGGCGGCATCGATGGCCGCGGCAAGTTCTTCGGCCGAGACCTCGGTCTGCTCACGTGGGCCGATGGTCCCGTGGCCCCCGGTCACGAAGATCTTGATCATCTCCGCACCTTCTTTGATCTCTTGGCGGACCGACCGGCGGAACTCGTCAGGGCCGTCGCTGCGTCGGATGGCTCCGAGGGCACCGACCTCCCAGTGGGTCGGGAAGCTCAAGTCACCGGCATGTCCCGTTGTGCTGATGTCACGGCTGCACGGAACGAGTCGGGGCCCCTTGATGAGTCCTCGGTCGATGGCCGTCTTCATGGAGGCATCGATGGCGAACGGGGCGCCAGCACTCACCGCACCGGTGAACCCGGCGAGCACTAGTCGCTCGAGGTTTCCGACGGCCCGCACGACCTGCATGGCCATCGGCTCCTCGAGTCCGAAGGGGGCGGGAACCGATCCGAGCCGGTGGTACGTAGCGTGGAAGTGGCAGTTGACCATCCCGGGCATGACGGTCCGGCCGTCCAGATCGACCACCCGGTCATCGGGCCGGAGGTCAGCCGCGGTTGCAGCGCGGTCGGCCTCGACAGAAGCGATGCGGTCGCCGTCGACGACCACGGTGGCGTGGTCCAGGACCGTTCCGTCGCCGATCACCACATGGGCATCGGTCAGCACCAGCCGGGTCACCGGGGGTCCCATCTGCTCGTTCCTCGAGCCGTGCCCACCGGATCAGCTGCCCATCACCGAGCGGCGGCCGCCGATGTCGAGGATGTGGGCATCGGCACCGGTGATCCGCGACACGTGCTCCTCCATGAAGGCTGTCTCGTAAGGCTGGGCCTGATGGGCCTCGAAGTGCTCGACGGTCTCCCAGCACTCGAAGAAGCGGAACCGGTCCGGATGCTCGACGTCTTCGGCCCACCAGTAGTCGATGCAGCCAGGATCCTGACGGCTGCGGGCACTGACATCGCGCAGCGCAGCGAGGGTGAGGTCTCGCTGGTCGGGTGGGAACTCGAGGTAGCCGCTAAGTGCGTGCATGGGTGGCTGTCTCCTATTGGGCGGTACGTGGGTTTGATCGAACGGGTCTGTCGTGGTGCCAGCGGTGGGCGTGGCCACCGATTGCCGCTCAGGTGGCCGCACCGGAACGGGTGACCACGACGGAGCAGGGTGCATGGCGGACGACGTAGTCGGATACCGAGCCGATCAGCGAGCGGGTCAGTCCGCCCCGCCCGTGCGTCCCGATGACGATGGCCTGTGCCTGCAACTCGTGGGCCAGTTGACAGATGGCCGAGGCCGGCTCGCCGGTGATGACCCGCACCTCGACCTCGACCAGCCCGAGACGCTCCTCGGCTGCAGTCAGAACGTTGCGGGCCGATTCGTGCGCCTTGCCTACCGCCAGGTCGAACTCGCGGGCGGACAGGTCGGATCCGGGGTGTGCGGTTCCCGTCAGTACATCCGGATCGGGGGCGTCGGCCACCGTTACCAGGACGTAGGCGGACGCTCGTCCGAGGAGATCGAGACCGGCGTGGAGGGCATCCATGGCCTGGTCGGAGCCGTCGGTGCAGAGCAGGATCGGAGCGGCCATGGCGCCACCGTAGCAATGGCACCCCTCGGCGTGACGGGTCACCGGCGCCATGGGGTAGCGGCCCGTCTCCGCATGCTCCGAACTGATTACCGCTCTGCCGGTATCAGCTCTAACGCCGCCCCTGTCGCCGACTTTCGCGTCGGTCCAGGCGCTGGTCTCGGATCATCCGCCTCCCCAACATGTCGGCCAACGCCGTCGACATCCAGATGATGAGCGTGGCGAACAGGAGGGTGGATGCCCCGTGGATATGGAGGCCGGGCACCACCAGGTTCACGATGACCAGGGAGATGACGGTAGAGGCAATGGCCAGCAGCCCGGCCAGCGCTACCGACGGCTGGCGGATCAGCACCCGCAGGGCCAGGAACTGCACGGCGATGTGGACGAGCCAGAAGATGACGGTCGTCTCGACGATGGCGCTGATGCTCACCGAGAGGCGAGGGAGCACGGCTGCCGAAACGAGGATCCCGGCACCTGCACCGGCTAGTCCCATGGCGATCCGGATACCCCAGCGAAGCAACATGGCCTGCACCTTTCCGCGTCCGGCAAGTAGAGCAGGCGACGGTCGCCAGCAACTGAGGGACAACGCCGTCGGACATCGCCGTCGCCCCATCCGAGTCAGCACAATTTACCCCCTGATGCCGTCTGTGGCACGACCGGGCGTCAAGGGGGTATCCCCGTTTCCGGGCCACGTGCGTGGCATCGTCTGTTGGGGCAGTCCAGCCGCTCGGTTCCGGGGAGTCCCTGGCGTCGAGCCAGAGGAGGACCACGATGCGAACTGCTGCCTCGACTGTCACTCGCCGCCCTGCCCGCCACCC
>Ga0194041_10000887_pt1 | contig 12534 bp, 15 predicted proteins | sample JunL449m_MetaG_FD_160082 | JGI IMG/M metagenome (GOLD analysis project Ga0194041, IMG submission 160082) | Anoxic zone freshwater microbial communities from boreal shield lake in IISD Experimental Lakes Area, Ontario, Canada - Jun2016-L442-9m | ecosystem: Environmental > Aquatic > Freshwater >...
TACTAAAACTATATTTAATACAAAGGACTATACAAGAGGAAACTTTAAATGTAAAGGAAAAGCAAGTGTAGAGTTTAGAAAAAAATCCAAATTAAATAAAACCCAAAAACGAAAACAAATAAAATCTAGAAGCTAATAAAAAATACAGAAACTAATAAAAATAAATGTAAAATTCAATAAATATAATTTATATATATTATATTTATATGCCCAATACATACAGTAAAGACATCACAATTAAGGATATTGTTATTATAGGAGGCGGAATTGCAGGATTGTATAGTGCATTTTTAATTCAACAATTGTCCCCTCAAACTTCTTTTGTCATTCTTGAAAAATATAAAAAACAATGGATTGGCGGAAGAATAGGGAATGAAATGTTTTGTGGAACAGAAATTGTTACTGGAGCAGGAATTGGACGGGAAAAGAAAGATGGGTTATTAATGAAATTATTGAAAGAATTACGCATACCTATTCATCATGGAGTATTGGAACCATTTTATTCTAGTACTATCAAACGTATGGACGTAGATAAAACAATGGAATTCTTAAAAGTTGTGTATAATAAAAGATATAAACAATATCCATCTGTTACTTTTAAACAGTTCGCTACGCATGTACTTGGAAAAGAAAAGTATCAAACATTTTTAGAAAACATAGGATATACGGATTATGAGAACGAAGATGCATTGCAAACATTAGAAAATTATGGAATGGAGGATAATTCATGTTGCTTAAAAATTATACATGTTCCATGGAAAAAATTGGTTCTTTCTTTAGTTGCGCGTATTGGTGAAAAAAATATTAAATCTTCTCAGGATGTAGTGCATATTCATAAAATGAAAACAAATGAAATGGGAGTGAATGGTAATCTAAATCTAAATTCGCAATTTATTGTAGAAACCTTATCAGGCAATCAATATTTATGTAATAAAGTTATTGTTGCCACTACTATTACTAGTATAAGAGAACTTGTCTCCGGGGCTAAATTAAAAAATAGTATTTATCAAGAAATACATGGACAACCCTTTTTACGACTATATGGGAAATTTACAAAATCTTCTACTTTACTTATGAAAGAATATGTGAAAGGGTATACCATAGTATCTGGTCCTATTCAAAAAATAATTCCTATGGATGCCGAAAAAGGAATATACATGATATCTTATAGTGATAATAATAATGCGATGTTTTTAAAAAAATATTTAAAGAATACATCTCAAAACAGAGCCATTATTTGCAAATTAATTGAAAAATCACTCGGTATTCCAGAAAGTAATTTAAGTTTAATAACCATGAAAGATTATTATTGGCCTATTGGTACACATTATTACAGTCCATTGAATAAACAAAAATACAAAGAGAGAGAGACATTTATTTGGCAAGCTCAACATCCGCAACCAGATATGCTTGTGGTAGGGGAAGTAGTTAGTATGAATCAAGGTTGGACTGAAGGAGCGTTAGAAAGTGTTCAACTGGGTTTAACTAAAAAATGGATATTACAATAGACTATATTAGATTAGAATAAGATTATGTAAACAATAAAGTAAACAAATAATAGCCATGATATCCAATAGAAGCAAATCCAAACATCAAAAGGAGCTCAAAATACAATCTTTGTGTATTCTCTCCGCGATACCCAATATATAATAATAATGGGCCAATGAACAATATATGTATTAAATTGACCCATGGATTTATTCCAGCTTTTATATATCCGTGTGTTTTATAAATGTGATATACAATAATAATACTGCCTAATACAAATAAAAAAGGGAATAATATTTTAGGAATTTTACTTCTAATTATTCCTACATACAAAAACAATCCACCTACTAATAAAATATGAAACACGTGGACCAATATTCTTATAATATTTAACTTTGGTGTCGTCATATTTTATATTATATTTTATTTTGTTTTGTCAGATTTTATTTGTTATATTTTATTTATTATATTTTTGGATAAGTATAATTATTCTAAATCTTATATATATATGAACAGGCCGTCTCATTCCTGTTTTTGTTATCAAGGAACAGAAATTTTACAAAAAAATGGAATTAAAACAATCCGTAAAGTTTCTGTAAAAAATGGCAAAGGACATAAAAGTGTTACGAAATACCGTAAAGGAAAACGATTAGGTACAATTAAAAAAACTCTACATGGTGGTCATTTGAGATTGATTGAGGAAAGAAAATTTATTCCAGGTCTTTTTGAGGATTGTTGCATTGTAAATTATAAGCGAAAATCACGTAAAAAAATAATGTCATAGTTATATACGCATAAAATAAATTATGAATGAACAATCTGCATTTAATCTATTTAGAGCAACTCCCCAACGCATCTTATCTGATAAAGAAATACGAGAACAAAAATGGAGATTGAATCATACTAATAGTATCACTAGTAAAAAGAATAGTAGAAATAGTCAAAAGAGTCAAAAGAGTCCAAAGGGTAAAAAAGGCTCAAAAACGCGGTCCTCTCATGTTTTGCATATCTTTAATTATTTTTCACTTGTACCTTTTTTACCTAATGGTAATAATGCGAAAATTTCTAAAATTTATCCTAAGCCTATAGATAAGCCGCCCGTAAATTGATTTACTTAGATAAATGGTCTAATGCGCTTAACAATACTAACTCTTGATTTGTCAGTTTTTGAAAAAGCAGGCATTCATCCATTTTTATTTGAAAATGACGACGACCAAATCCATGATTTTTACATACAATAAATATACCTTCATCCGTGATTTTTAAATTGCAAAAAATAGCTCCTTTGGTTAAACAAATGTATTCTGGATTATTAATAGGAATCCATCTCAAATAAGTTCCGTACTTTAATTCATCCATTTCATCCACATATTTGTATTCTTTTAATTTTTGTAGAATTTCAATTGTTTCTTTTTTAGATAAATGAAGCTCGTTTAAAACTTGTAGATTCATTGCTTTCAATTTAGCAGATGTAAAATTCAATAGTTTTTCATTTGAATCATCTTCTAGTGCTTTTAATAATTGATTTGTTTCCATTGTTACTTGTATATTATATTATAATTTGTGTTTATAATATAATTTCTACTCATTTATTTTGTATTCGTTGTGGTGTTTGTTTTGTTATATGTTTGGTTTTATTTTTGTTTTTACCATGAACTAAACCCTCCCCATCCTCCTCCTAATGCATCACTTGCGGCCATTGGCTCATTGCTAAATCCTTCATTTGTTTGCCCAGGACTTGCAGCATTAACTAATGGCGTACTATCATTGCGATACATTGCATTGTAATTAGGTAATTGCTGATGAGATGAGGTTGTCATATCTTGTGTTGGTAAAGAATTAATAGATGTTCCATCATTATAATTTATCTGTCTATTTGGCAGTTGACTATTCAATATTGGATTCTGAGAAATCGGTTGAGTGATTTTTACATTAGTATTATTTGAATTTGATTGAGATTGACCTTTTTTCTTATCTGCTGTTTTGCCTTCCCATAATTCATATAACCGGTCTAAAAGTATATTTATTTTATCTGTTAAATTTGATTCTATGCTAATCATGAATACTAATAATGACAATACAATTGTAATAATTGATACGTTTGGGTAATCTAAACCACTAAATGTTGGGAAATACATAATTACACGTATAACAAAAAAGAGCCCTACTAATAAACAAATTAATTGAATAACTATTTCTGCTAAAATTTCCATACTTCCTTTTTTGTCATCTGACTCGGGAATATATTTTTCTAACAATTTTATTAAAATAGTTACTGGAATAATTCCAATTAATCCAACTTGTATAATGTTCATTAATTCTGATTTACTATCTTCGTCAAAATTAAAAACATACTTTAAAAAACTTTTTTTTGAATCAGGCGAACTTTCCATATGATTTATAAAAAGAAATTAATATATTAAAATTCTGTAATAATACTAAAATATATATTTTGATATTATTATTGTATCTTTAATAATTTTATTTTAGCAAATTTTACAAAAGAAAAATTATGGAAATGCGTCAAGAGTATAAAAACATATTATTTCATTATTTTATAAACTAATGAGTTCTAGGTCAATAGCATCAGCAAGACAAAAACGTGCAGGGGAACCAGTATCAGTTGCAACAAATAGACCTGGAACTTATCCAGGACAACAAAAGACTTCGTCCCAACAACAAGCTTCTTCTTATAATCAAAAACAACAACAGCAACCAGTTCCTTTGACTAAAATTTCTATTTCAGATGCAATTGGGCTAATTACTCTTCGTTTAGGAAGAGCCGAACAATTTATACAACAACAAACTCATGAAAATGAATCATCATCTTCTTTTGCAGGAAATGAAAAAATGCTCCCTTTAGATAAAACGATTATTAATAACCTTCTATCTAGAGTTGATAGCATTGAAAAGAGGGAATCCCCTCCTGTGGATACTACTAAAATAGTCAAAATAGAACAGGAATTGAGGGATATTAAAGATTTATTAATGATCCACGTGATGAAATTTGAAAAATTTGTCTTAGAAATGCAAGAGAAAGCACAAAAGACAGAAGAACAATATCAAGAAAAACTAAAGTATTTGGAAACTCAAATTATTCAACCATCCGCGACAACTGATGTTGTAGAAGCTTTACCTGAGTCGCAGACCTCCGCAGTAACAGAACAACAGTTAGAGGATACAACAGTTGCCGAAGTAAAAGAAGACAAAAAAAATGGTAAAAAGAATAAGTATAATACTATGAATTTGTAGATTATGAATTTGTATACTATGAATTTGTATACTATGAATTTGTATACTATGAATTTGTAGACTATGAATTTATAAAAAAAAGATATAAACAGTTGCGTTGTATTTGTAATATATAATTTGATTAATGAAACTTTCTATAAAAGATAAAGGCAAGAAGGAATTATTTATTGCCTTATTTCAAAATTTAAAAAATTGCAGCAATTTATTGTGTGTGTTATTTGACTTAGACCATGTATTTATTCAAGGTATGGATAAGTCTCATATATGTCTGTTTGAAGTAAAAATACAAAACACATGGTTTGATTCTTATGAAACAACCTCTAAATGCTATATTTGTTTTGATAGTCAAGTTTTTCACACTACTATAAGTGTCGCAAATGAACATAATGATATGGAATTAGAGTATGATGAAATGAATGAGGATAGTCAATTAAGTATTCACATTCTTACTAAAAAAGAGGGGAACGGATATTTTAATAAACATTTTAAAATACCTTTAGCAGAGTTTGACTATGATATAATGGAGATTCCTGAAACAGACTATGATGTGGAGTTTGTTATGCAATCTAAACAAATTACTGAAATTATCTCACAGATGTTATTGTTTGGGAGTGATATTAATATTAAATGTAATGAAAATTCTATTAAATTAATTGCAATGGGAATTTCAGGAGAAATGGAAGTGGATATCCCTATTGATGATTTAAAAGAATATAGTATTGTAGAGGACGAAATTATTCAAACTAGTTATAGCTTAAACTATATTTATAAAATGTGCATGAATAATAAATTGTCTAATACATTGCATTTTTTTATAAATAAAGAACTGCCTATGAAATTATTCTATGATTTAGGTGATAACAGTTCATGTGTTTTTTATATAGCCCCTAAAATAGTTGATTTTTAAACCAACCCTTTGTACATTTTTTGTATTTTTGTATTTCAGGATTAATGTTTTATGTTTTTGATTAATGTTTCTCGTTCTATAGCAGAAAAAATTATTATTATTTTTATGTAAGATTGTATATGAAAATAATAGTTGGATTATTTATATTTTGTTTAGTATTATTTATTTATTTACACATTCAGTTTCATTTAAAAACAAGTAATGATTTAGAAATGTATGAAATGGTAGAAGAAGAAGAATCTAAAAATAAATTAGAGGAAACATGTGATATACGACAGCCTGTAATGTTTGAGTTTGAGAATGAGTCTATTATGGAAACTACAAATCAAGATTATATTTATAAAAATTATCATGCATTTGAGGTGAAAATAAGAAACACTTCTGAAAAAGAAGAAAACTCAGAATTATACATGCCACTACCATTACATGCAGCTATGAAATTATTTCAAGAAGATAAAGATGCTTGTTATATATCTGAAAACAATGATGAATTTTTACAGGAAACTGGAGTAATTAAAAATATGTCTTATAATGATGCTTTCTTACGACCATATATGGTGTCCAATTGTAATTATGATATATTAATGGGAAGTGTTGGCTCAAACACGCCTTTTCGGTATGAAATTAATTATCGTAATTATTTTTTATTAACTCAAGGAAAAGCACAAATTAAATTGTCCCCTCCACAAAGCATTCGCTATTTACACCCAAATTACGATTATGAGAATTTTGAGTTTCGGTCTCCAATTAACCCTTGGAATATTCAACCATCTTATTCAGCTGATTTTGATAAAATTAAATGTTTAGAATTCACATTAACACCTGGGAAAACACTTTTTATTCCATCTTATTGGTGGTATTCTATCCAATTTGAAAATAACACAAGTATTTCTTGTTTCCGATATAGAACTTATATGAATAATTTGGCTATTTCTCCTTATATTGCTATGCATGCACTTCAAATACAAAATATTAAGAGAAATACAAATAAAAAAATAGATATTCAAGAATTAAATGTGAAAGAATTAAATGTGAAAGAATTAAATGGGGAAGAATTAAATGGGGAAGAATTAAATGGGGAAAAAGAAATAAAAGAAGAAGAAGACAAAAAAGAAATATATTTAACTTCTTCCATTGATTCGTTGCCAATCCCTATTTCTTAATCTACCTATCTTCCAGACCAAACTTTAACTATAGGCAAAGGTGTGATTTCATCATTTGATATATTCATTTCTTTATTAAGTATATAATTATCATAGGTATATTTCCATTTGTACCCCCAATTGTTATTATTAATATACTCATGGATATCTCCAAAAATAGACGAGTTTACATTATTTTCATATATAAATACTAATGCAAATATGCGTTCAAAACTCATTCTGTCATTTCTACATTGTATTTTATCTATAAGATTTGATATTATTCTATATTTTTTATCAAGAATGCATAAGAAATCGTGTGAAACCACGCTCATACATCCAAAACACCCTTTCCATTTACCCTTTTTATTATAAAAGGATAATAATAAGTCATTCTCATTTAGATTCTCTATTAATTTTTTCTCGCTATCTACATTATTCCATTTATGTAAAAAATTCCATAAAAACTTATTCTCCACTCCTGTCTCAAAATCTATATATTTTTGAATAAATGCTGAATCATGAAGTATTACTGCTTTTTCAAATAATTTGTGTTGTAAATAATAATAATACGGTAATATTTCTCCTCGTTTTTTATGTTCGCTTTGAATAATAGTTGTATTTTCTAATTCAATATACGTAATAAATTTATAATTACTGTTATCATCTATTATTAAAATTTTATTTCTAGGGTAAAATTGTCTTATACATCTATAACATTCAATCCAATATTTATTTGTATTTTCACAAATTACGTTTCGTAATATTATAAACCCTAAAGACATTATTTTTATTTTTGTTATATATACAAAATACAAATATAATAATACCAACCCATAATATTATATTTTTTGTAATTTTTTTATACTAGTAATATATAACTGTAACCAAAATGGTAAAACACACAAAATGTAGAACAATGAGAAAATACAAAAAATGCAAAAAATGTAAAACAAAAACATGTAAAAAAACTATTCGCTGTTGTAAAAAGCATACTTGTATTTTCAAAAAAAGGTCTAGAACATATAGTAAAAATATGATGGGTGGCTGAGGAGAACCTTTTATTCCTTTAAGTAATTAAAGATTAAACATTAAACACTAAACATACATATTAATCTTTCTTGGATGACAAATGTAATTATATTTTGATATTGAAAGACATCAAACATGTATGAACTCTTAAGCAAAATGGTTTAAAGATTTTTTGTTATTTATATATAACTAGTTAAGTTAAGTTAAATTAAGTTTATTTTATTATTTTGTTATAATACAATAAAATGGATATATATAAATTAGTTGTAAATGATCGTGGATATACATCATGGTCTATTGTAGATTCTCTACATTTTAAACACGTAGATAAATGTATAATAATTGACCCGATTCAATCTAAATTATTTACCAATGATTTTTTTAAAATAGTTACCGTAAACGGTGTTGAAAAGGCTGAAATGGTTCATTCTTCTATTCGTTCTGGTGGAAGCTTACCTGGAGTATTAATTCTTCATGGAAACAAAACATATGGTAGAAAACGTGGAAAGTTACTATATAAATGTATTCCAGATGATATGAGAGTTCCTCCCTTTTTAATACCTTATGAAATCAAACACATAGGATTTTCTAAAGTAATTAATAATTTATACGTGACCTTTTCTTATTCTGATTGGGATGAAAAACACCCGCATGGGTTGTTAAATCAAGTAATTGGTCCAGTCGATATTTTAGATAATTTCTATGAATATCAACTATATTGCAAAAGTTTAAATGCATCTATTCAAAAATTTCAAAAAGAAACCACAAAAGTATTACAATCTTCTTCTCATGAGGAACTAATACAAACAATCCGCGCCAAATATCCATCTATTGCTGACCGAACAAATCAAACTGACTGGCATATTTTAACAATTGACCCTAATAAAAGTCTAGATTTTGATGATGCATTTAGTATTAAAAATCTAGAAGATGGGGTACAACAATTAAGTATATACATTTCCAATGTCACTATATGGATGGACGTGTTAAATTTGTGGGATTCTTTTTCGCGTAGAATATCCACCATTTATTTGCCTGACCGAAAAAGACCCATGCTTCCTACTGTTTTATCTGACTGTTTATGCAGTTTACAAGCAAACAATACTAGAATTGCATTAGTAATGGATATTTTTTTTAAAAACGACGAATGCATAAAAATAAATTATTCCAATTGTTTTATCAAAGTGTTTAAAAATTATGTATACGAAGAACCGGCTTTATTACAAAATGAACATTATTTGTCTATTATGTCATGTGTAAAAAAGTGTTCCTTAAAATATAAATATATGGCTCATGTTCGCGACAGTCATGATATGGTTGCCTATTTAATGATATTTATGAATTTTCATTGTGCAAAAAATATGATTGAGAATAAAAATGGTGTTTTTCGTTCCACTATTATACAGAAAAAGATAGAATTGCCCGATTCTGTCCCAGAAGGGGTAACCAAGTTTATTAAAATATGGAATAGCGGCGCTTGCGGTCAATATATAAATGGTGTGGAGCTGGAACAAAATAAAGAGGTTCGTCATGAGTTGCTTGAATTAGATGCGTACATACATATTACTAGTCCAATTCGTCGCTTGGTGGATTTACTAAATATTATCCAACTACAAGAAAACAAGCAAATCGTTTCACTCTCCAAAAATGCGACTCAATTTTACAAGAAGTGGATTGATGACTTGGAGTATATTAATGTTACTATGCGCTCTATCCGAAAAGTACAGATAGATTGTACTCTATTAGATTTATGTTACAACAACCCAGAAGTATTAACTAAAAAATATGATGGATATGTATTTGATAAAATAGAGAGAAACGACGGATTATTTCAGTATATGGTATTTTTGCCAGACTTGAAATTAGCTTCGCGAATCGTGTCTCGCGAGAGTTTTCAAAATTATGATAACCAGAATTTTTTTTTATATTTATTCCAGGATGAAGAAAATTTCAAGAAAAAAATACGATTGCATTTAGTTGTGTAAACATTTTATATATTTTCCAACCTACTAAAAGACCCATAGTATATAGTATATAGTATATAGTATATAGTAAAATAGTTATCATATTATAAATCAATAACCGTTTGGTTACATTCACCAAACCAATATACAAGTTCACTAAATGTACTAATTCTATTACATATTAAATGTGTACATTTTGATAATAATAATATTTTAATAATAACATATTGTAATTGTGTAAGATTTTCTTTATTAAAATGTATTACATTATAATCTTTTAATAATTCTAAAAAATAAGGTTCTACTTTATGATTATCATACGATATATATATTGAATTTTCTTTTGACCAATTTTTATCATTTATTATTGTTTCAATTGCTGTTTTATACCTTTCTATATTAAAATCTCTATAACTAGTAACATTTGTTTCGTGTGAGGCGTCCCATGTACGTACTGATATTCCTAATGAAGGATATGTAATTTTTTCTTCTAATTTTTTTAATTCATTCATTATTTGTGTATTCCATGTTATTCTATGTATTCCTTTCATTATTCGGTCATATACTGCATTTGAAATTAATTCGCGTTTATAATAGGAATCAATTGCGACAGATGTTGAAAATATATTCATTATATTATTTATTTTGTCTACTAATGAAAAATCGGTTAATTCATTTTCTAAATGTTTTTGAACGGATTCTTCTTCTTTCAAAATTAAAAATCTCCAAGAAAATATTCTCGTATAATTTTCGTTTAATAAATCTTCAGGGTGAAGTATATGTTTTTCATCAAATATATTTTGATAATCACCTAGTATATAATTGTTATCATATTCTATTTTAGTATTTTCATTCAAACTTAAAAAAGAAATAAACCCTTTTAATACATTACCAATTCCACATCCGTTTACTATGAAAATTGATGGTTTTATATCCATTATACATATATTATATATTATACATATATTATATATTATACATATATTATATAGTTATGAGTGAAAAAATAATGAAACGAGATGCTTACATTTTAACGACAAATAAAGAATCAGAACGCGCAAAATTTTCAGAAAATGTTCTTAAAAAAATTGGGTTTCATGTGCATGTTACTCAACATATTCCAAACGAATGTAAAATATTATCAATTAAATTGAGCATGATTTCTATATATAATAAAATATTAGAGTCAGGTGTAGATTATGCATACGTATTCGAAGATGATATAAATGCACATGAAGAAATACATCTTGATGAAATTATTCAATACGAATCAATTTCTCCAATGTTTTTTCATTTAGGTGTAGCTACATATAATGATATACAAATTAAAAATACAAATATACAAATAAATTCTCATGATGTAATAAGTGTATCAAAACATATTCGTGGATTACATGCAATAGGTATATCAAAAAAAGGTATAGAAACGTTTTTACATTTTATAAAACAATCGGAATTTTATCATCTTGATGAAATTTTAGAAGAATTTGCAGGATACTACCCTGCAAATGTTGCACGTTATGATTTACAAAGTTATATTCCTGGTCATAGAGGTATTATATTTCAAGACCGTAAACAATTCCCAAGTGGGTTATATAATTACGAAATGAATTACACTTATTAAACATCATATCTTATTTCACAATTTTAACTTCTTTTGCAATATTTGTAATGATTTTTGTATTGCTAATAGGGTTTGTATCTAATGAATTAATAATAATATTATTATATTGATCGCTTTTGCAAGAATCACTATGAGCACATTCCGGATATTTTTCTCTCCACTTTGGTATCATTCGTATATTTTTATTGGCAATTGTTTTGATGGCTTTATTTAATTTTTCGTTTTCGTCATTTTCTTTTTCCCATTTATCTTCTTCTTTTATAAATATGGTTTCTCTCTTGGCATCGCTGCAATGAACTGGTCTTTTATTAATATCCAATGCTTTTAAATTACGAATAATAAAATTAGAAAGCCCGTTTACATATCCTAATTCACCTATTTTTTCCAAGTCTGTTAATTGTAATTGGAGAGAATCCACAAAATCAGTCAAATTCATCGCATCTTTGCATTGTTCATTCAAAAACACATTCAGATTAAACGTTTTATTATTGCTGTTTATATTAGAATTATTATTCACTACTATGTTTGTATTCATAAAATCAAACATTTGTTTTTGCATATCCATTTGAAACTCCTGGTTTTTTTTCAAAAAATCAATAATGTCTACTTTATTACCCATCGTTTCATTTTCCATATGTGATTCATCATATGTACATTTTTTTTTGTGAACATACAACCCTTGCCGATGTAAATATTCTTTTCCACAGTTACATATATGTTTCTTATCAATATTTTCCGGCGATTTTTGTAACTTTGTGTCATCATTTTTATGTTTGCGTGTCAATACATGTCTATTATATTCACTTTTTTTACTGCATGTATAGTCGCATTTTGAACAACAAAATAATTCCGGCGATTTTGGCGATTTTTTTGTCATCATTTTGTAACTATATAATGGTTACACAAAAATCGCCTAAATTCTTTTTCGTAAAAATAATTTTTTTTATCATAACAAAATAAAAAAAATAAAAATACCCGCGAGACGCTAATTTTTCATTATGGTCACAAAAACGGTTTTTTGCGAAAGTCTTTTCGCCTTTTCCGTTTTTGGACATTTTTTTTGTCCATTTTTGAAATTGGGAAAACACTTTTGACTTTTTTTTTCAAGTTTTTATATTATAAAAC
>Ga0194041_10000888_pt1 | contig 12533 bp, 14 predicted proteins | sample JunL449m_MetaG_FD_160082 | JGI IMG/M metagenome (GOLD analysis project Ga0194041, IMG submission 160082) | Anoxic zone freshwater microbial communities from boreal shield lake in IISD Experimental Lakes Area, Ontario, Canada - Jun2016-L442-9m | ecosystem: Environmental > Aquatic > Freshwater >...
CTGCATCTTGGTGTCACCAAATTCAAATCAAATGGTTCAGGATGCAAAAAAAATCGGGACGTCTACTTCACAAGGTGACAAGACTCTTTGGGCACTTGCCGTAGCAGTAGCTTTGTCAGTTTTGCGTGAAGGTGCAGAAACGGTACTTTTCGTATCAGGTTTGATAACGGGCTCTTCAGAAAGTCAGGGGGCAATCACCTTAAGTGTTGCCATAGGACTCGCAATGGGTGCACTCACTGGATGGTTGATTTATGAAGGACTTGGCAAAGTCAAACCTCAACGTCTATTTGCAGTCACCAATATTTTGATATTGATGCTGGCTGGAAGTTTGGCAAGTCAACTTGCAAAAACAATTAGTCAAGCAGACTGGATATCTCTGTTTGGAGAACAAGCCTGGGATATTTCTGCCCTACTTCCCAATGACTCTGCCATTGGCATGGTGTTGCATGGCGTGATCGGATTTGATGCCAGCCCAACTCAACTGCAAGTGCTCTTCTATCTGAGCGCGACCTCACTCATCTGGATCTCAGCAAGGCAAATGAAGTTGCATATTTCGCAACGCCGAAGCGCTCTGATCCTAAAAATTTAATCAAAGGATTTTTATGTTGAAAATGAAATTGGCAACAGTTGCCATGGGATCGCTTTGCCTATTTGCAGGTGCTAGCGCTATTGCTGGACCCAACGACTACATCAGAACCCCAACCGTTGAATATGGTGAGAGGGAAATTGACTTCAAATCTGGTTCACAACGAAATCGTGATGGAACTAGCGAATCAGCAACATCCATTGGCTATGGTTTCACGCCCAAGTCGTGGTGGTTTACTGAGGTCTATGCCAAGTATGCAAAGCAGCCCGGTGAATCTCAGAGATTTGATGCCTGGGAATGGGAAAACAGATTTCAACTCACCGAAACTGGCAAGTATCCCGTTGACGTTGGATTCTTGCTTGAAATTGAACGCCCCAAAGACAGAGCCGAAGGTTATGAAATAACCTACGGCCCTATGTTCCAAGCCGAGTGGGGAAAGATACAAGGCAACTTTAATATATTCATCCAAAAACACGTTCGCGCAACTCCGACCTTTGACACTGAACTGCACTATCAAATGCAGATCAAGTACCGCAACTCAGAACGGTTGGAATGGGGGGCGCAGGCTTTTGGAAACCTTGGTCAATGGGATCGTTGGAACTCAGCGTCCAAACAGGAATTTAAAGTGGGGCCTGCTCTTTTTGGCAAGATCAAAACAGGAACCAAGGAAGCCATCAAATGGAATGCTGCGCTTTTAGTTGGCACTACAAATGTCACACCACATACAACGCTCAGGATCCAAACAGAATACGAGTTCTAGGATGCATTAATAAGACTGGCAAGTGTTTGAAAGTAATAGAGCAAGGCTAAAGCAAACCAAGTCAGGCACCTTTTTTAGCATAACCTGTGCACCAGCCCTTTGATGAAACTTGTTTACCAGCAAAAAGTGGGCACCCTCCTGCTGCTGCACCTGCAGCACCCTGAAACAAGGCGCAATTTCCACAAACTTGCCCTGCAGCATATTTAGCTTGCTTGGCTTTATCCACTTTTGTGGCATCGGCTTTATAACCAAGCGCAGAAGCTTGAGCGTCGGATTCTAAAACCATTGACTGCGCTGATGAAGATGACGATACGCCTAAAGCAACGCAACATACAGCACCTTGGAACAAGAATACGCGGCGGCTATTTTTATTGAGATTTGAAATTGACATAGTTATTTGCTTTCGAAAGTTGAGTTTATTAGGGTAAATTCTGTATTGGTAAAAATTCCAATTTGTAATATAGAATTTTTTACGATTTACTGTATTTGTGGGATAGTACTTTGAGTCTAATTATTACACCATTGAATCAGTTTCCGTATGAGTAGAAATTGTTCTTGAAACTGGCATGAATTCATCGTAAGTGACAGACTCTTTAAACGATGCAAAAGCTATTTTTAAGAAATAATCAGAACTACACTGCTGATCAATTTGCAAGTTAAGTAGCACTAATTTTTCATTATCAATTTTTTGTTTGAGATTTTTAAAGATTAAATAAATCTCATTTTCATGTTCAAGATGTAAGATCCATTTCCAAGCTTTTTCCTTGGGAATTTCGCTATCAACACAGCTTTGATTCCACAACATATAAGTTATTTTCATCACTATCCTTACGTATCTTGTAACTTTAAAAAGTTTGACAAGTCAAAGACAGAGTTAGGACCAAAAGGCTTCATTTTTTTGGGCAGCTGCTCAAAGTTCATGGCAATAGATTTGGTCTGCTTTGATAAATCAGACTCAATCCATTCGGGCACCAGATGAGAAATTGAGAAATGCTGAAGAAATTCTTTTTCTAATTGAAAAGCTTGGTCTGCGATCAAATTTGTTGAACACCACTCCGGTGATGAATGGACGTTATGAGAGGATTTTGTTGGAGGATTGAAGCATTCGACAACGTCCCAAACTGAGAGGTTACGCATTGAAGCTAACGGTTGATAGCCTCCGCCCTGTCCACGAGTAGCTTGAAACATTCCCAACCCTCTTGCATCTTTCAAGATGCCTTCAATGTAGGAAAGTGAGACTCCCGCTACTGAAGCCAATGAATCTGCGGTAATAGTTCTATGAATAGGGGCGCTAGCAATAATCGTTATGACTTGCAGTCCTATGGCAGCTCGCTTATTTAACATCGTATTTCCTTGTCCAACAAGCGCCAAGTTATTCTCTGAATAGCAAAAGCGCCTTTTCCCTAAACGGTGCTGGCAATTGAATTGTTGACAAGAGATCACCAGATGGGCTGCTCTTCACCAGCAGTATCAAGTTGATTCAACACACTTCATAGCTTCCGGATTCTTGATATCCTCTACTAGTCCACAGCATCTTTAGCAGTACGATCGACTCAGCAAAATTGCTCCACAAGCGTCAAAATGTATTATGAAAAGTATCTGCAAAATGAAATGTCAGTCTTAGTCATTGATAGCATTAGAATTCTGTGAATAAAACACCAGTCTCCTTGAAACCAGCTGACTAACAGCTGACCTCTAAACGATTAAATCTGCAGATATTGGTTAGATTCTGAACAAAAAAAACCACTCCGAAGAGTGGTTCTGCTATCCCTAGAACTTCAATCAAGCTCTCAAATTAACCATACCGCCAGTTGGATTTGATGGAACTACTGATTTAGCCTCCGTGTTCTGAGCCACTGTTGCTTTGACTTTTGCAGCAGTTGAACCATCTGTATCGCCATCAGCATCAATCTGAAGAGTTTTCGCTCTAGTTAGGGGTTGAGGCACAGCTAAAGGCGCCTGTGGAAATGAGGGAGATATGGAACCTGACATAGGAATTTCCTGTAAAGCTAGATAAGGTATTTGATAGGGACTAGCCACCCCCACTTCACGTATACGGACAAATTTCAAATTAGTTTAGTTTTGTATGGTTTTGTCCTTTCAAAGGACAACACCCACCACCAACTGTCGTGTAACACGACACTTGAGCATTGGCTGTTTAATTATGAATTTAATATTTGGTCAGCTATCTGACAGGTATCAAAGTCGACAATGCCTCATAGCATTTATTTGAAAACTAAAAAACATAATGGCCACTAAACCCAAGCTGCATCCCACTATCTCGTGCGTAATTCCAGCGTACAACGAAGCAGGGAATTTAGGGAAAGTGGTGCCTGACATTATTGAAAAAATTTCAAATCTTGCACCTCAATTTGAAATTATTTTAGTAAACGACGGAAGTCAAGACAATACTTACGATGTTGCGTCAGAGCTTATGGCTGTCTACCCAGAAATCGTATGCATCGATTTATCTCGTAATTTTGGCAAAGAAGCTGCAATGACTGCAGGATTAGAAAAAGCCAAAGGAGATGTCGTCATATTGATGGATGCTGATGGTCAGCATCCAACTGCACTTCTCCCAAAAATGTTTCAAAAATGGCAAGAAGGCATTGAAGTGGTTTACGCAGTCAGAAACTCTCGAGAAGATCAATCCTCACTTTATGCAAGTTTGGCTAGGGTTTTTTACGCTTTGATTAACTCAGACGGAAAATTTGAAATTCCCCGCAATGCCGGTGACTTCAGACTGATGGATCGAGAAGTTGTAGACGCTCTTCTCGCTTTGCAAGAAACCAATCGATTCATGAAGGGGCTCTATGCTTGGGTTGGTTACTCTAGTTTTGCAATTGGCTATGAACCGAATTTGCGACTAGAAGGCAAAAGTAACTATGGTGTACTTGGGGGACTTAAACTGGCTCTTACAGGTATGTTGGCTTTTTCAACAGCACCGCTGCGGCTCTTAACTGTATCGGGACTGTTGCTGTCGATCAGCGCGATGCTTTATGTTTTTTGGATTGTATTTGAGCATTTTTACTGGGGTATGACTGTACCTGGCTATGCCACTCTCATAGTAAGTATCGTATTTTTTAGCGGCATTCAATTGTTAGCCTTGGGCATATTGTCTGCTTACATTGCTCGAATCTATGAAGAAGTCAAAAGGAGACCTTTGTATCTCATTAGAAAACAGACGGGTCAGGGTTTGAAATAACAACATACCTCATGGAATTACCTAGCCTCATTAAAAGCGTATTTTCATTTACAGCTGTTGGCGCTTCAGCTGCTCTGGTCCATCTGCTGGTCTTCGGCCTAATAAAAGACTTCTTATTACCTGAATTCGCCAATCTATTTGCCTTCCTAGTTGCCTTTAGCGTTTCATTTGCAGGACATCGGCTGCTGAGTTTCAAGGACTCACTTACAAGCATTAAGCAAAGCCTTCAACGATTTGCACTTACATCTGTTGCAGGATTTGCAACCAATCAAGTGATGTTTCTAGTGCTTTTTCGAGCCATGCAGTGGACAGATTGGGGCGCCTTAACTATCGCATTAGGGATTGCAGCGCTTCAAACTTTCATCTTGAGTCGCTGGTGGGCTTTCAAGCGATGAGTCTTGCGCTCTAAGCAGTTGCCAAGCTTGGCCTTTTGAGTAAACAGACCAAGAAGGACTTAGTTGGCTCAAATTAGTATCGTGCGGTACAACAAGCCAACTCCCTTTAAGGGGATTTTCAATGGCAGAAATAGGCACTAAAACTTGGCCGGCTTTCTCATCAAAATTCGCGCCTTCATATAACTCTCGACTCCAATTGTCTATTTTATCGATTCGAGCTTGTTCCCAATCAATCGCTACAAAAATTGGAGTTTTAAGTTGAGCATAAAACGGTAAGTCGTAAGGGTAACCGTCCATCACATAGACGAGATCTTTAGGCGCCATTGCACAGCTTAAAACCAATGCAATGTCTTGACTGGAATGTTTCAGTGAATACTTTCCAGCTTGCCAATTGAGGCCACTCGAAAGCATTAGACTGGCGATTAGCATCACATTGAAAACCGATTCAGATTTCCCACGGGCAAGCCATTTTTCCCAAGCCAGCGAACCTAAACATGCCAATGGAGGCAAGACGGGCAATATATAACCCACAATTTTGGATTTAGGGAGTGAGAAGAAAACACAAATGCAAAGAATCCAGATCCAAAGCAAGCTCTCAAAATGATTCGCAGGCAGTTTTCTTTCTGTCTTCCAAAGAATTAGCCAACGATTTGGGCGAAGGTCTTGCAAGAGCAACAAGCTCCAAGGGAAAAGCATCGCCGTAAGTACAGCCAGATAAAACCACCAACTCCACTGGTTGTTGAATTCGTCTCCTACGTACCTTGCAAAATGCTGCCCTATGATTAAGTAATTGAACAACTCCGAGTATTTCATCTGCCCAACAACTAACCAAGGCAAACTGATCACACTCCAAAGCAGAATGCCTCGCAACCAAGGCATTTGAAGGACCCGTTCGATCTGACCTGTCCAAAGTAGCCAACATACCATCACGAACCCAGGCAGCACAAAACCAATCAGTCCTTTGCTAAGAAAACCAAAAGCACAGGCAGCAAAGCCCAATAATGAAAGGGCCACATCAACGCTATGGTTTGGTTTGAATGAAAGTGCAAAGCACCAAATTGCAATACTGATCCATGCAGCAACAAGCATATCGTGGTTAAGGTATTGACCAGAAATCAAGAACCCCACACTGCTGCCTAAAATAAGAACAGCATTTCTGGCAAACTTTTCGGATTTACAGGTCCGTGCTGCTAAATACATGACAACAAGCATGAGCCCAGCATGAATTGCTGGAACCAATCTGGCACTCCAGGCGCCTACACCCAGAACACCAAAAGAGAATGCTTGCAGCCAGTGCAACAAAGGGGGTTTGTGAAAAAAGGGAATGCCATTGAGTCTGGGCGCTAACCAATCTCCGGACATCAGCATCCAGCGGCCTACATCTGCATAACGCCCCTCATCTGGCAAGGACAGTGGCCTTAGTGATGCAAGGACTAACAAAAAAAGCCACAACAGTGCAATATAAAACCAAGATATTTGTCTTTGACTGAATTCGAATTTCATTACAAATCTTGATTAAACATAGCGAGTTAGTGAGTGACTTCCGCGGGCTAACTTCAAACCCATTCTTTTTAGCAATTCAGGGAAGTCATTGCTTTGAAGAACATTCTGCTCCCATATTCGAGCTGTGGGATGAGGAATCGCATGTGGCCCTGCCAAACCCGGATGGCACATAAGGACCGAATTGGATGGCAAATTCTTCAAACATTGATTTAAAAACTGAGTGTAAATGTGTGCATCACCTTTAAAATCATAAATGCCAGTCAAATAAGAGGAATGTGGAATTTGATGCTCAACTGCCAGTTGCTGTAAAGCATTTGCACCCATGGCGTTAATCACCCAGGCCTTAAAGTTCATCTGAGATCTTGGAATTCTGGATATGCGAATCCATGGCATTTGATCAGCTGAATAGCGGCTGACCAAAACCTTAACCAATACTTCTCGTATCACTGGAAACTGATGCACATGTTGATGACCATCTAAGTGCTTCGGAGATTCACCATGATGGGCTTCAAACAAGTTAAGTTGGTGATGCAAATTTAATTCAATCTCAGATGGCTCAAGCGCTCTCAAACAGCTCTTTAGCATGAGGCGGCTCAATGAATCGCCATATCCAGATCGGATGCTGAATTCACTTGTCAAATCAAAATGTAGTCCAACGTCGATTTTGTTCTTTACCATTGGCAAAAAAGTCGACACGGCAGGCCAATGGGGCGATAAACTCATGACACTCGTTGCAGAAATGCACAATTGTTCCGCCAGCATAGCGATTCCCTTACTGACTTCGGGACTGATGGCGAAATCATCAGCACAAATAATGACTGAAGATGCAGTTGAAAGGTTTTGTGCCATGGTGGGTGCACAAGTGTAGAGTATCTATTGCCTCCGCAACTGAACCATCCAATGAATCAGCCAACAATTACTCGAAAAGAAAAGAACCTCCTCCACTCAATAGCTATTTTTGAGATTGTGAAAGGGATTTCAGCTTTGGCCGCTGGCTTAGGTCTCTTAAGTCTTGCACACCACGACCTCAAAGCCATGGTCTACGCACTCATTGGGCACTTTCACTTAGATCCTGAATCGCACTACCCGCAGTTGCTGATTGACAAGGCTATGTGGTTAGAGAACGCGAATCTGCGACAAATCCTTTTGCTGGCATGCCTTTACGCAAGTATTCGTCTTATCGAAGGTTATGGTCTGTGGAAAGACAAAGCCTGGGCCGAATGGTTAGCTGCATGCTCAGGTGGGATGTATTTGCCCATTGAAATGTTTCATTTATACGATCACACCACTTGGATCAACGCCTTGGTCATGCTGTTTAATTTAGGTGTGGTCATGTACATGATTTTTCATTTGAAAGAACGACGGAAAATTGCCCTTTGTAGCGTGTCTACACAATTGGGGCAATGCCAAAGCAAATAGATGTACAAACACGTATAGCTTTCCTGTCAATAGTAGATATATTGGAAAGTACAGAGGAGTTAGCTCTGAAAATAATTATCACAACCGGAGAAACTCATGTTTTTAAGCACCATAACCGCAATCATCAATTCAACCTTTTTTTGGATCATTACGGCAGTCATCTCAGCTTGCTATTGTGGTTGGTATGCAAAAAAACACGAGGACTCTTGGGGAGAATGGTTTGTCCTTGGTGCCTTTTACCCATTCTTCATTTCTATTCCAGCAGTTATTTTCTGCACAAAGCCAGTAAAAAAGTAAGACGACTACTGAGCGCTGGATATTTGGCAAAGTCTGCCTAGACCTGCGCCGCAACCAGCCACCTCCAACTGTCGTGTTAAAAGACACTGGATGACCAGTTCAGGCTCACTAAGAGATTTAATAAATTACCGTCTATCAAGCAATTGATTTGAGATTTTTTCCAATTGAGCCGATAGATCTCGAACAGAATCTGTAAGTCTCAGTAGTTCTTGTTCTTTTAAAATATCGATTTTTTCATGAAGCAACTCTATTTCAAGTTCAGCTTTGACATTGATTTCATAGTCATTTTGTGCATGTCGCCTATCCAGTTCTGATTGCCTATTTTGACTCATCATGATGGCGGGCGCTGTATATGCAGCCTGAAATGAAAGAAGCAAATTCAATAAGATAAATGGATACGGATCCCAAGCGTTAGCGCCACTTAAAGCATTTCCAAGAATCCACAAAAAAATGCCCGTACTTTGAAAAATAATAAATCGCCAAGATCCTATGGTTGATGCCACTTGATCAGCAAGTCTTTGACCTCTAGTTAGCGTTGGAATCTCGATATTTTCAAGGGAAGCCAATTTTCTTGATTTATCCTTTTCCATTTGGCGATGTCTGCGGCGGTGTTCACGGAGCAAATCAAGGTGCTGAGTGTCTTCTGGTGAAATAGATGAACTATTTATGGGCAATAGCTTGGTAGTCATTTGAACTTTCAAAATGATCGAATAAAGCAATATACGTCGATTAATGCCAATTGAAGCTATTCCCTCCAACTGTCGTGTTAAACGACACCTGATCTCCAAGACAAGCCGACAGCACGGTAGCCACGCTGAAATCAAACCTGACACAGTAATTTCTGCGCAGGGGTTCAGTTAAAAGGCAAATATTCGATACCATTCTGTACCAGTCCAATCAGATTAATGTTTGTCGCATTCATAGAAGTATCAGCTGCCAGATGAGCTAAAGCACCAGAAGTCACACCATCCGTCAACATCTTTATGTAGGGACTTTTCTGTGAAACTGTAGGTGCAACACCAAAAATATTAGTCCATAATAAATTCACAATTTGGTCGTTGGTTTTTGCGCCAGATGCATCCAGTGCTAATCCTGCTAGATTGTCATACGTCCAGCCAGCATCTAAATAGTTAAGACCAATTCCAACGTAACTTTTATTATTGACTGAATTTTTACCAAATACTGCGCCTAAAATTTTGGCTGTAATTCCTGCATTACCATCAAGATCAATCGCAAGATTGGTATCAGAAAATTGAATTCGCTCAATGTTGTTTAAGGTATCTGTACCTTCATATCCTAAAGTGTCAGATATGACCCACAAACCTGAACTTGAATTATGTTGAATTTTGAATTGGTTAAATGCGCTAGAGAAGATTGCTACATCTTGCCCTGACCCGCCATCTAAGCTGTCATTTCCAGCACCCCCTGTCAGCCGATCATTCCCTGCAGCTCCGAAAATTGAATTATCCAAAGAATTTCCAATAATTACATCTGCTTTTTCACTGCCTGAAGCATTTTCAAACTCCCCGTAATACCATCTTAGAGAAATGGGATCGCCACCAGCAGACATAATTTTTTGATCAGCCAAGCTCATGGAAACGCCCACAAGGTGACTTGCTCCAGATATTGTCGTGCCCATATGCATGTATGCACCACTTTGATAGTTTTGCAAGTTAACACTATCTAAGCCACCGGTATCGAAATACGTACGATAAGCTGACACTCCACCGGAACCACCAGGGGTGATAGTGTTGTTAACACTTCCCGTGGTTCCTATACCTTCACCGTACGCTCCTTGCAAAGCTATTACGTCAAGAATCATTGGGGTTTGCGAAAACGTATCAGGAGCTCCAGCGGGCGTTACATCGTCGTACGACATGATTGAGAAATACTCTTTGTTCATATCGTTAGCCGTAACGATCTTGAAACCAAGTTTGTCAAAACCTACGTTTATTGTCGCGCCATAGTCAGCTGTAACAATTGCTTTTCCGTTAATTATCGAGCTGTGGGGGTGAGCTAGCCCAAGAGAGTGACCAATTTCATGCATCAGTGTATGAAAGCCAAAACTACTGGAATCTAATGTTCCATCATTAGCGAGTCCAGATGAGCCAAAACCGTTGAGATTTAAAACAATATCGCTGCTGCTGTTGGAATACTTAAAGTTAGAGTCTGCCCCACCCGCACTTTGACCTGATATTTTCAAATCGCGTCGATAAATAATGCTTATATTAATATTGGTTTGTGATGCAATCTCTGAAGGAGAAGCTCCTGTGAAATTAATTACAGGTGAAAAATCTAATGCAATGAAATTATGAAAATCTGAAGTAATTTGATTGATATTGGCTAACTGTTCTGCTGTCCAGTTTGTGGCACCTGAGGTTAGTGAGGTGTAGACATCTTTCGAAATCAGACTTTGATTTGCTGAGTAGTTGGCATATGTAAATGCATCGGAGACTGAAACTGCAACTGTTCCTGAAAGCTTGAAATTCTGAATGCCAATTAAATCAAAATTGAAAAGTGCTTTTTCAATGGTGGTAACTGGATTAAAAGCAACTACTGTTGCAAGTTTTATAGGAACCGGTGCGGAGGACATAGAGCCATTCGATACGCTTAAACTAGGATAGTCTGTTATCTTAAGCCGAATGGTTGAGTTAGCGTATTTAGAGGGTATCGGCGACAAAGTTTCTAACCGCCTCAACCCTCAAAGATCCTTGAGGACCCCAAACTTTATTCAAAAGCGCCACTCACCATTAACCGTCGTGTTAAATGAAACTTGAACAAAGACTATTTAATTATGAATTTAATATTTGGAAAGCTATCTTACAGGTATCAAAGTAGACGAAGACGCACAACAATTAGTTAAGATAAGCCGATAGCAAGGTTCGCCAGCAGAAACAGAACTGCTTGATTGGTTCGCTGATTAAATATAACCAATTGAACAAAGGAGAAGCTGTTGAGTACAAAATTAAGGGGTTGCATGTTTCACTCATCCAACTTTTTTATGAAAAAAATCTTTTTATCTCTCTCCGTGGTCCTTTCTATTGTGTTGTCAGCATGTGGCGGCGGCAGCAGCGTTAGTACGACAACAGAGCCAACACAACTTCAAGTGACCGATACCCTTGTAGGAACGGGCGCTACGGCGGCAGCTGGCAACACCATCACAGTTCATTACACCGGTTGGCTTTATGACGAAAAAGCCTCCCAATACCGCGGAAAACAATTTGATTCGTCTATTGGTAAAACTCCCTTCAGCTTTAAGTTAGGTGTTGGGCAAGTAATCGCAGGTTGGGATCAAGGCGTAGTTGGTATGAAAGTCGGTGGTAAACGTACTTTGATCATCCCCAGCGCTTTGGGCTATGGAAGCACAGGCGCTGGTAGCGCCATACCCCCAAATGCAGCCTTGATCTTTGAAGTGGAACTCCTCGCAGTTCAATAAAACTTAAGGGTTAAGAGTGTTTTACAAAGCGAAATTTTGACCTGCTTCCTCCCTGCCGTTGCTATGGACTCAGTGGGGATTTCACAGTATTCAAGCAGTACGAGTCTGAGCAGCCCAAAGAAGACCGCGAAACTTATGCGCAGGCTGAGCTTTCTGCAAGGTCCCAAGCCATCGGACTTTGGAAAGACAAACATCCAGCCCCGCCCTGGGAGTTCAGGAAGCAGCACAAGTGAGTTTATTTTCCAAAATTATTTAATTTTCCGGTAAGTAAACCTTGGAAAAACACCCTCGCAAGCATTTGCGACCAAGCCCTGCCCTTTCCTCACCAACCCGCTGACCGTGTGCCCCATGGCGATGTGCTTGGCGGTTTGCTCTTTGGGCGTGTCGCCAAATCGTATCGTTGCCTTGGGGTTTAGGCGCATCTGTTCACCAATTCGCCACAGCTTGGTACTTGGGGCACTGTGCTTGATGGTGTCATGTGCCTCCAGCACATCTAGGTGCAGCTTGATGGCGTCGGGCGTGATGCGGCTTTTGTAAATGGACCACGCCTTGGGTGCTGCGGAAAGCATGCCGCTTTGACCTTGAAGCAGGCGCAGTTGATAGACCATAAAACTGATCTCGTCACCAACCAATCCAGCAGGAGTTTCATCATCAGCATCCAAAGTGATGCGGCAACTGCCCTTTTTTCGCTGCACTACTACCAAGCGCACTTTAAATGTGGCCATTCTGCGACCGAAGTTTTCGTAGCCACGTTCGCACCACCACTCTTGCAATGTGCAGTCTTCCACGCTTCCAAAAAGCTGAAAGGTGTTGGCGGCGCCCTGCGACCCAAACAATCCTGTGCGGCAGTTGTGGGTGTACTGCTTGGATAGTTGCAAACATCGAAACCAAGCTTCCAAGTAGCTGCCGCACAGACAGGGCTCACTTGCTAC
>Ga0194041_10000895_pt1 | contig 12466 bp, 12 predicted proteins | sample JunL449m_MetaG_FD_160082 | JGI IMG/M metagenome (GOLD analysis project Ga0194041, IMG submission 160082) | Anoxic zone freshwater microbial communities from boreal shield lake in IISD Experimental Lakes Area, Ontario, Canada - Jun2016-L442-9m | ecosystem: Environmental > Aquatic > Freshwater >...
ACCGTGAAATACACCAATTTCCAAGATTTTTACAGGTGATTTTCTAAAACGAGAAAAATGATTGTGGTAAATATCAAAATAGTGATGCCATTTGTGGATTAATCTCCCTTGATTTTGACAAAAGTATTGCCAAAGGGGATTATCATTACCTGAATTTGGCCTAATGATGATATTGTGATCAAGTAAATTAGTAATATTTTCGAGTTGCTGCAATATTGAGATTTTATTTCTGTTTATCTCAATAGTTTTATTATTCAATTCTTCTAAAGTCCAACAAGGTAATTCTAATCCTATTTGATTAATAAATTCTTTGTTTTCACTTTCTAAAATAATTCTAGACTGTAAAATTGGCAATAAGCCTTTATATTCTTCTCGTGAATTTGTTTTGAATAAATTAAATTGTGGTAATTTATCGTCATCAGTTTCTATATTTCCTTGATAACAAAGATTAAGTAAAACATCTGCTAATAAGAAGTTCGCATCTTCTAAATTAGTATTTTGGATATCAATAAGTAAGGCAATATCACTATTATTAGGATGGTCAATAATAGCTTGACATAGATTTACCAATTGTTCAAATATTACCTCCATAGATTGACTCCAATCTGGAAATATAATTAGATTAATATTTCTTAAATTTAGTGGATAATTATTTTCTTCTGATTTTATAGCTTTTAATACAGCATGAACATGAATCACTTGATTTCCCGAATTTTTCTCATCAATGCTAACAATACTAAATTCCCCTTTAAAACCATAATGACTTTGACAACCTGCTAAATAAGGAGGAAATTCTTGGCAATAATACATAAAGGAATTAATATTCCAAAAACTGACATGGGTAGGATCTTGAAATGCTCCTCTGCCATCAGTTGATGGTACACTAATGTCAACTATTCCATCTGGCTTTAATATTCTCCATATTTCATTCATTGTGTGGATTCTATCAGGCAGATGCTCAATAATATCATGTGCTTTGATAAAATCAACACTATTATCTGGAAATGGAAAATAACCATTCAAATTAGCAATAACATCTACACCATCAGCAGCAACTACATCTACGCCTATAAAATCTTCAGCTTTATGAGTTCCACATCCTAAATCTATACAAATTAGTTTCGATGAAGCCGATAAGTTAGAATTATCCATAATGTCAATTTCTTTTTTTATATTATCAGGTTGTTGTTGATCTGTCTGGATTTAATTTTACCAGTTTTTCCATGAGTGCGATCGCTTGCTTAACACCCTAACCCCCTCAATTACCCCTACTTAGTAGAGAGTACCCACAATTTCCAAAAATCTATCACTTTCTGGATATACTAACGTTAATTTTCACAAATCTTTACAATTGACATGAAAATGTCAGTATCAATCCCTTGACTTTTTCTATAATCTATCCATATTTTATGATACAATTATTAACAAATATCCAAGTAATTTTAGAAACGCAATTGATTCTTCTCTACATACTCACCGTAGTCACCGCTTCCATACCTTGTATTTGAGGAATAAAAACTATGACAACTACATTACAAAAAGCTATTGTACCAAATAATCATCTAGTTCTTACGGGAATTACTTGGGAAAAATTTGAGCAAATAGAAACCACCTTTCAAGATATTGAGGGGATAAGATTTATTTATTTAGACGGAGAATTAGAAATTATTATGAATTTAGGACAAGAACATGAATATTACAAAAGAACAATTAGTTTATTGTTAGAAGCATACTGTAGAGAAAAAAGGGTTAGATTTTATGCTGGAGGTAGTGCCACTTTAGGAAATAAAAATATAACTGGACGTAAAGAACCTGATGAATCCTACATTTTTCATAGTAAAAAAGACATTCCCGATTTAATTATTGAGGTAATTTTTACCAGTGGAAATATAAAAATATTAGAAATATATAAACGAATTGGTATTCCTGAAGTTTGGATTTGGGAAGATGGATTATTAAAAATCTATGCTTTAGAAAATGGTGAATATAATCAGGTTAATCAAAGTCAATTATTACCAGATTTAGATATACAAATATTAAATCAGTATCTTGACTACCATGATCAATATGATGGAGTCACAGAATTTATTCATTACTTAAAAACTCAATAAATAACCTGTTCAAAACTATTACTAAATATAAAGTTTAACGCCTCCATCAGTAATTGTAAATCCTCTAATACATAATATTTAACATTCTTAATAAACTCCATTTGTTGCAAAACTGCAAATTCCCATAACTTACCATTAGAAACTATGCCAAATAACCGACTATTTTGATTACTATTCATTTTTTGAGCAGCAACCAGTTCCGCTAAACATTGTCCCCAACCTTCCTCAAAGTTATCTTTTTTAGCTTCCACTATAATCAAATAAGGCTGCTCTAAAATAATTTTACCCCTAGAAGAACGTTGAGCAACCATATAGTCAGGAATACCCGATAAATTCTCGTCATAATTCAATGGTTGATGACTCCAAAGTAATAATTTATCAGCATATTTCCGCCATAATTCTACAAGAATTGGGTGAATAATACTCTCACAAATAGCATACTCTGAATTGAAAACTACTCCTTCTGCTAATATAAAATCTAATCTGTTTTTAAAGTATGGATCGGTTTCAATGGGTATTGATTGAATGAAATTTTTTTCTGTGTAAGTGAGTGGAAATTCCTGTAAAACATCAGTAATACTTTTGTATTTATTATAAGACATAAATCGCCTCTATTTTATAATATTCGTTCAGACTTACAATTTTTTAATTCAACATCTGACTAATCATAATCTCAATATCAGGAAAAGCTAAAGACTTAATTATCGGTTCTTGCCATTTTACTTCTACTAAATAATCCCCATTTTCAGGGTTACGAAAAACTATTAATTCTTGAGTTGATAAATTTATAATCCAATACTCAGTTATTTGCGCTTGGGCATAAATTTTTCTTTTAATTGATAAATCTTTACTTAAACTAGTATTAGCAACTTCAATCAACCAAAAAATATCATCAGGATATGGATGATGTTGATTATATGTGTATTCGGGTAATTTAACAATGGCAATATCAGGTTCTGGTTCAGAATTAGATAAAGTAATTAAACCATTAAACCGCACGTCTGCTTTTCCTTGTAAAAGAGGTGCTAAATAATTTACACTTCTTTTTACAGTATTATAATGTTGCGGCAATTCTGGACTCATTTCTATAATTTCTCCTTCTATCAATTCGCAATTACGACCTGTTAAAATGTCTGATTCGATCATTTTATGGTAGTCGCTAATTGTCCATTTAACTAAAGTTTTCATTGGGTAATATCTCCATATTTTTCTATTATTTGTTTTTCACAAATTGGGGGTTCAGAAATTTTGTAAAAATCCATATCCCTGTTTAGTATAATCTATTTTGCCTCCATATACAAGATTGCTCAATTATCAAATTCAACGCCTAATTCTCGCAATTTCGCTGCTAATTTATCAGCCCGTTGTTTTTCCTGTTCAGCCCGTTGTTTTTCTTGTTCAGCCCGTTGTCTTTCCTGTTCAGCCCGTTGTTTTTCCTGTTCAGCCCGTTGTCTTTCCTGTTCAGCCCGTTGTCTTTCCTGTTCAGCTTGTTCTTCTCCTGTTAATAAAAAATTACCTTCTAAATCCCACCACCTTAACCAAGGTAACTCGACATTTTTATATATTCCTTGCCAAATTCCTAATTCAACACCCATTTTTTCAATTACATAATGACCTCTTACATTAGGTGGCATTAAGTGATATTGTCCTTCGATTAAATGATATAATTCCAGAGATGATTTTTTCTCTTCATAAATACCATAAAAAGGCACTCTTATCGCTTTTTCATAAACCCAAAATTTCCCCTGATATGGAGTTTCGTCTCGTTCTTCTTTACCATTACCTGATACAAATTCAATCACAATTAAAGGAGCTACTAATTCTTGCCACATTACATAAGAACGGCGCATTTGACCATTTAAAGTAGGTGGTACGTCAGGAACATAAAACCAATCAGGTGCTTCTGCTCCTCTTTCTGGAGGGTCTGTAATTCGCCAATAAATACCGCTATCTTGTCCGATACAAAATTGTCTATCTGGATGAATTTCTTGTAATTTTGACCAGATAGATTCTGTTAATAGAATACTTTGAGGATGTTCTTGAAAGTTTTTCACAAATGTTCCATCTTCACAGGGTAACTGATTATGATCTGGTAATTGTATTCCCAGATTCAATTTGAGGGTGTCCATAATTTCCCTTTTAATTTATTTTGATACCATTTTCTTTTTTACATCCGTCAAAACAGTCTGATAATCTTGTCTATCTGGATATAATTTTACCAGCTTTTCCATTAATGCGATCGCTCCCTGATTATCCCCCGACTTTAACCGAATAATAGACAACTTCTCCAGTGCTAATTGATTATTAGGTTCACGCTGTAAAACTAATTCATAACCCTTAATCTGTTTCTGTAACTCGGTTTCCGCTGATTTTACCACTGTTTGCTGAGGCTTTTCCCAAGCCTCTTTAATAAAACTAACTCCCCCGAACAAAATTGAACCACCAAAAGACAGAGCAGAAATATAAGAAAAAATTCTTTTCTTTTGTTCAATTTGCTTACTCCGCTTATTTAAGTAATCATCCCCCGATTTAGCCATATACCAAACATTGCTGTTGTCAAACTTATCAGCATTACTCCTAATAGTATTAGATTACCCAGAACAGGCAAAAAAATATCATCTATCATTTCTAAATTAGTATCTTAACATTTATGCCAAAATTAAACCACTCCGGGGAGGAATAGTTAAACAAACATTTTCACCTTTCTGGATCATTTCCCCATTCCCAAATAAAACTTGATGAGGCTGATTTTGTAAATTACGACAATCTACATTCACCATTATAGATTCAGTTCCCACATTTACAGCAACAATTAATTCTTCCCTTTCTAAACTTCGCACAAATATATAAACTGTTGCTACTGCATAAAGAACTTGATAATTACCAATTCGCAAAGCTGGATAATTTTGACGCAGAGAAATTAATTGTTTATGAGTATTTAAAATCTCTTGATTCCATACAGATTCAGGCGGAAAAACCCGCCGACAATCAGGATCTTTTCCTCCGGGTAAACCAACTTCATCACCATAATAGATACTGGGCGCACCAGGAAAGGTAAATAATAACAAATTACATAATTCTACACTAGTTTGATCCCCATCAGCAATGGTAATTAATCTAGATGTATCATGACTACCAAGCACGTTTAATTGAGTTAGTTGAATTTCCCAGGGATAAAGTTTTAAAATGGCTTGAATCTTATTAGCATATTCAGCCGCATCTAGAGCAGGATAGGGGTAATAACTGTTATATTTCACCTGCTCTAAAACAACCCTATCCCCCACTGCAAAGGCAATAGTAGCCTCATTAAATAAATAATTCAATACCCCATCAAATTGCGTCCCATCAAGCCATTCATGGGCATCTGACCAGACTTCACCCACAATATAAGCATCACTATTAATACCTTTAACTCGTTGGCGAAATTCCTGCCAAAAACCAGGAGTTTTAATTTCATAAGGTACATCTAAACGCCAACCATCAATCCCAAATTCTAGCCAATATTCAGCAATTTTCATGATATACTCCTTAACATCTGGATGATCATGGTTAAAGGTCGGTAAAGAGCGAATTCCTGCCCAAGCATGATAATTAGCCGGTAAATTACCATCATAAGGTGCCAGCGGCCAGTCTATAATTTTAAACCAATTTACCCAAGGAGAATTAGAACCATTTTCCAAAACATCATGAAAAAAGAAAAACCCTCTGCTAGAATGATTAAAAACGCCATCAAGAACTATTTTCATATTGCGGTCATGGGCTGCATCTATTAATGCTCGCAAAGCCTGATTTCCCCCTAACATCGGATCAACTTGGTAATAATCATGGGTATGATAACGATGATTGCTAGCAGATTGGAAAATGGGTGTAAAGTAAATCGCATTAATCCCTAGACTTTGAATATAGTCTAATTGCTCTAAAACCCCCCACAAATCACCACCTTTATAACCCTGATATGTAGGTGGTGCGTCCCAGGCTTCTAAATTGGTATTATTTAAGAAGCCCTGACGAGAACGCTGGCTTCTAGCAAATCTGTCGGGAAATATTTGATAGAAAACCGCGTGTTTAACCCAGTCTGGCGTTTTAATTTCCATAAATTTATTGGTACACTTATCTATTTAATCTAGATTATACTTAACCAGTTCCTCATGGTATATGTCAAGCGCGTTGAACTTACCAATTTTAAATCCTTCGGTGGGACTACTGCTGTCCCTTTACTACCGGGGTGTACTGTCATATCTGGTCCTAATGGTTCTGGAAAATCAAATATTCTTGATGCTTTGCTGTTTTGTTTGGGCCTGGCTAGTTCTAAGGGTATGCGGGCGGAACGTTTACCAGATTTGGTTAATAATGCTCAAAAACATCAGGGACGTTCCGCTCTGGAAGCTAGTGTAACTGTAACTTTTGATATTTCTGATGTCTCTCGCAGAGACGCAAAGACGCGGAAGGAGGAAGAGGAGGAAGAAAAGCCTAAATCCTCTGACTGGAGTGTTACCCGGCGGTTACGGGTGTCTCAGCAAGGAGGGTATACGTCTAATTATTATATTAATGGTGTGGCTTGTACTCTGACTGAGTTACATGAGGATTTGGAAGAGTTGCGGATTTATCCTGAAGGCTATAATGTGGTTCTACAGGGTGATGTGACAAGTATTATCTCTATGAATGCGCGGGAACGTCGGGAAATTATTGATGAGTTGGCCGGGGTGGCGACTTATGATCGGAAAATTGTTCAAGCTAAGTCTACCTTGGATGAGGTCAAGGATAAGGAGGATAGTTGTCGGATTATTCAGACTGAGTTAAGTATACAATGCGATCGCCTTTCTCAAGATAAGGTTAGGGCAGAAAAGTATCAATTATTACGGGTTGAGTTTATTGAAAAACAATCTTGGTCAGCGGTTTTATCTTGGCGTTCTCTCCAATTACAGCAGGAAAAGCTGGTTGCACAAGTTCAAGAGGGCGATCGCAATTTAAGTAATTTTACTACTGAGTTAACGGATACTAATGCTCAAATTAATCGGAAAACTACTGAATTAGATCAGCTAAATCTCCGTGTGAAAGCTTTGGGAGAGGAGGAACTTCTTGCTGTTCAGTCTAATCTCGCTACCCAAGAAGCGGAACGCAAGCAACTCCAACGTCAACAACGGGAGTTAGAAACATCTGTTCAAGAGTCTACAAGAAGATTAAATCAAACTTATCAGGAAATTCAACAATATCAACTTGATTTAGAAGAAGCTAAGAAAAAACAAAATGTAGAAACGGTAAATGTAACGTCTCTACAATCAGAACGTGATACCGCTCAACAAAATTTAGAAACTTCTCGTCAAGCTGCTGCGGAAATTGCTACTGCTTCGGAAGCTTGGGTACAACAACAAACGGCTTTGAATCGGTCTATTGAATCTTTGCTGCATATTGTCGAACCCAAACGCACAGAACAAGCGCAATTACAGGAACGTAATACTCAATTACAATTGTTGATTTCTGAGCAGTCTCAATTAATTGGGACTTTAGAACCGGAATTAGCTGGAAAAAAGGGGGAATTTGGGCGGTTAGACCTGGAATTTCATGCTTCTAGTCAACCTATTCAGAATTTAGCCGAAAATCTGGCCGCGACGGAACAAGAGTTACAAATTCAACAAGATACCCAAAAGCGGCTTTTACAAGAACAACGAGACAAACAACGTCAGTTAGATAAATTAGAAGCACAAACACAAGCACAACAGGAGATCCAAGGAACACAGGCTAGTAAGGTAATTTTACAGTCGGAAATGCCCGGCTTGTGTGGTTTGGTGGTGCAGTTGGCTAAGGTGGATTCTCAGTATCAATTGGCGTTAGAAATGGCTGCGGGTGGACGTTTAGGTCATATTGTCGTTGAAGATGATAGTGTAGCATCAGCGGGAATTGAACTATTAAAACAAAAACGGGCTGGGAGGGCAACTTTTTTACCTTTAAATAAAATTAAAGTCCCTAAATTTACTCAGGATGCAACTTTGCCTTTAGCTGATGGTTTTGTTAATTATGCGGTAAATTTGGTAGAATGCGATCGCCGTTATCGTGATGTTTTTGCCTATGTTTTCGGCGCAACTGTGGTCTTTGCTACTCTTGCTCAAGCACGAAAAAATATGGGACTATATCGTATAGTCACTTTACAAGGGGAATTATTGGAAACTAGCGGAGCAATGACTGGAGGTAGTGGTAGTCAACGCTCATCTTTACGTTTTGATAGCGGTGAAGCTGGAGAATCTCAGGAAGTCGCTAATTTAAAAACTCGTTTAATAGATATTGATCGTATTTTAGAGCGTTGTGGAGAAGCAATTTCTACTTTAGCAATTCGTACTAAAACCCTCTCCCTGGAGTTAACGGAAGCACGTCAAGGACGCAGGGAACAACAATTATATTTAGAACAGTTACAAAAAGAGATTAAGAGTTTAACAACGCAGTTGGAACATAATCGCACTCAACTTTCGCAAAATACGGCAAAATTTACATCGGCACAATCCCGTTTAGAAATTTTAAATCGGGAATTGCCAGAACAGGAAACTCAATTACAACAATTGAGACATACTTTAGCTGAGTTAGAATCTTCTCAAACCCCCAGCGAATGGCAACAAATTCAAGCTATTATTAAAAACCAGGAACAGGAATTACAACAACGGGAAACTGCGTTAAGAGATGTTCAACAACAATTACAAAATCTTGAAAATCAACAACAGCGGTTACAAGAAAAAATAGAAGAATCTGAAGCTAGGGTTATTCAATATCAGCAAGAAGAGACGACAGGAAAACAGCAACAAACAACAGTCAATGGTCAACTTGAAGAATTAAATGGTTTAATTACCGAAATTCAGACTAATTTGCGGAAATTAGAGGAAAATTTAGGGGAAGAGAAAAAGAACCGAGATACAGTAGAAATAGAATTGCGATCGCTCTTATTGCGTCAACAACAGTTACAATGGGAAATTGAGAAACTACGAGAAACCCAACAAAAACGCCGGGAAGATTTAACAGCACTGCAAAACCAACTGCGAGATTTAGGTGCAGAATTACCCAGTCCTTTACCAGAAGTTCCCAATAAAGTTAATTTAGAAGAATTACAAAAAGAATTGCGGAGTTTAGGCAAGCGCTTACAGGCAATGGAACCTGTGAATATGTTAGCTTTAGAAGAATATGATAAAGTCCAAGGTCGTCTTCAAGAACTTACGGAAAAATTAGAGACTTTGGAAGGGGAACGGACAGAATTATTATTAAGAATTGAAAACTTTACCACCTTACGTCAAAAGGCATTTAAAGAAGCTTTCGACGCAGTAAATGAGAATTTCCAATCAATTTTTGCTATCCTTTCCGATGGTGACGGTTATTTACAACTAGATAATCCTGAAGATCCTTTTAACAGTGGTTTAAACCTGGTCGCGCACCCCAAAGGAAAACCTGTCCAACGTTTAGCTTCTATGTCTGGAGGGGAAAAGTCCTTAACTGCATTAAGTTTTATATTCTCCCTACAACGTTATCGTCCTTCTCCATTTTACGCCTTTGATGAAGTGGATATGTTTCTAGATGGGTCAAATGTGGAACGATTAGCGAGAATGATTAAACAACAGGCAGAACAGGCACAGTTTATTGTTGTGAGTTTGCGTCGTCCGATGATAGAGTCAGCACAGCGGACTATTGGTGTAACTCAAGCTAGAGGCGCTTATACTCAAGTTTTGGGTATTAAGTTGCAATCATCTGACCATTGAGGCAGTCCGCAGAATTGTGTAAGATATATAATGCAGAATTGTGTAAGATATATAATTATGAAGCGATCAAAACTTACACAAACAAAACGGATTTAGTGCGTTAGCGGGCTTCGTAACGCACTGAAACAATATATTTGAAGTCTTTGCGTAAGTGCTGACATATTTACAAGCGTAAATCTCTTTTATTCATGTCGTTTGACATTACTCCTCCCTCAAACCTAAGCCTTTGGCAATCATTACAAGCATAAGGATTACCAGCCATAATAGGCCATACAGCAGGGGTAAAGTCCATGAAAACACCACCTGCTTGAAGCCAAACATTATCCGTTTGATGATTATTAGCTTTGCCATAATCAGCATAGGAAATACTTATATGATTAGTTATTTTGTTGCACCCATAGCACTTAAGTTTGCGATCAGAGTTAGCGGCGTTAGCTACTTTACCTGCTATTTTTCCGAAAAAAGCACCAAAATCACTCATCTTTTTCCCTCGATTTTGTATACTAAAGGGTTAATTTGCCGTATTTTGTGATTGTATCACAATTCTTAAATCTGTCAATGTGGTTTTGACGCAGATAAAGTTAGACCCATATTCCGTACTTCTTGACATCTAGTTTATGGGTCTTAGTCATCTATCTCCTGTAATCTTTTAACTGAAAGCATTATAGCTCTCAGTGCGATCGCTCGTAGGTTGGATTGATAAGGTGCGATCGCTTGTAGGTTGGATTAATAAAGTGCGATCGCTTGTAGATTGGATTGACCAAGTGCGATCGCTTGTAGGTTGGATTGACCAAGTGCGATCGCTTGTAGGTTGGATTGACCAAGTGCGATCGCTCATAGGTTGGATTGATAAAGTGCGATCGCTTATAGGTTAGATTGATAAAGTGCGATCGCTTGTAGGTTAGATTGATAAAGTGCGATCGCTTGTAGGTTGAATTGATAAATTGTGATCGCTCATAGGTTAGATTGATAAGGTGCGATCGCTCGTAGGTTAAATTGATAAATTGCGATCGCTTATAGGTTGAATTGATAAAGTGCGATCGCTCGTAGGTTAGATTGATAAAGTGCGATCGCTTGTAGGTTGGATTGACCAAGTGCGATCGCTCGTAGGTTGGATTGAGCAAGTGCGATCGCTCGTAGGTTAGATTGATAAAGTGCGATCGCCGCGATCGCCAATTGATTTTAAGTTTAATCAGCGAACTGACAAGTCAGCGCTTGAGCTATCGCTCAAATTAGACTTATAAAGCGAGATCGCTTATAATATACTGAATAGACAACATATATTAGACAACAATTCAAGCATAGGAGCTATCTATGTTGTTACAAGAACTTAAAGAACAGATATTCAAAAGAGGTAAATAGTTATGCAAAGTATGAGAGTGCGATCTCTAATTGGTAAAAATGGACTTTTACAAATTCAATTACCCGAAACAACAGAAGGAACGGAATTAGATATTATTCTTGTTTATGAATCAGCATCACCAACAAAAACAACAACAAAATTGAGTGATTTTTATGGTTGTATTCAAGATGAAACATTTATCAGACATCCACAGCCAGAACAAGCAGAAAGAGAGCTATTTTGATGATTTATCTGCTAGACACTAATGCCTGCATTATTTATCTTAAGGGCAAAAACTTTCATTTAAAACAAAAGCTGGATAATATCCCACTTTCAGAAGTCGCTGTTTGTTCAGTTGTGAAGGGTGAATTATTTTACGGATCAATTCGTAGTGCTAACCCAGAGCGTAATCTGAGGTTACAGCAAGGATTTTTGAGTCAATTTGTGTCTTTGCCTTTTGATGACCAGTCTACTCTAATTTTCGGAGAAATTCGCGCCCAACTTGCTGCTGACGGAACACCTATTGGAGCTTACGATTTACAAATTGCTGCTATTGCTTTAGCGAATAATTTGATCCTAGTTACACATAATACTAAAGAATTTTCACGTATCCCACAACTACAATTGGAAGACTGGGAAATAGAGTAAAATTAAAATTAGAAGTGACTGCGTGAGGACAACTTGATGCAAATTACCCTGAACCTACCTGATAGCCTCAGTAAAACTGAAACTTTTAACCAGAGTGAATGGCTTCAGGAAATAGCCATTGCCCTATTCCAGCAGCAGCGGATTTCCCTCAGCCGCGCCAGCAAAATTGCGGGAATAGACATAATGAACTTTCAAAAGCTGCTGGCAGATCGGAATATTTGTGTCCATTACGATGTGGAAGACTTTGAGGAAGATGTTCAACACCTGCGGAGTCGGGGCTGGCTATGATTGTTGTCAGTGATACTTCTGCTCTGTCGAATCTTGCCCTTGTTGATCATCTTGGGTTGCTAAAAGCTATTTACCATCAGGTTATCATTCCTGACGTGGTTGCCAGCGAATTGGTAGCCGCCAGCAATCCTACTATTTCAGCTATTCTCCAACTGGACTGGATTCAACCCCAATTCCTCAACAACTCCCAACTTGCTAACCAGCTTCAACAGGAACGGGGACTTGATGCTGGAGAAGCAAATGCTATAGCCTTGGCACTTGAGCTACAAGCCGATGATTTGCTCATTGATGAACGCTTGGGACGGCAAGAAGCTCTCCGGCTTGGGATACCTATTATTGGTATT